>Ga0134099_1000297_pt1 | contig 61954 bp, 51 predicted proteins | sample 10_taG_2_FD_105482 | JGI IMG/M metagenome (GOLD analysis project Ga0134099, IMG submission 105482) | Switchgrass degrading microbial communities from high solid loading bioreactors in New Hampshire, USA - 10_41_5_180_A2 metaG | ecosystem: Engineered > Bioreactor > Semi-continuous > Anaerobic >...
AATATTCTCGGATTTGGACCTTGGGAAGGCCGGCCACGGTATTTTGTTTACTCTTCCGATTACCAGAACAAGCGGCCTTGTTGAAAACAAATCCGGGGAATGTAAGGAAGGTACATCATGAGTCTGTTGTTTGAAAAAACCAAAGAAGTCCTGCGCACCTTGTTGCCGGTTGTTATATTGGTATTATTGTTATGTTTTACTATCGTTGATGTCGAGACGGATGTTTTAATTCGTTTCCTTGTTGGCAGTGTTTTGCTGTTAATAGGGCTTTCTGTATTTTTATTTGGTGTAGATCTGTCCATGCACCCGATTGGCGAATATATGTCTCAGGAGGTTGCTACGTCAAAAACTCCAATCAAAATTGCAATACTCAGCTTCCTGCTGGGATTTCTGATTACAGTTGCGGAACCCGATTTGCTTATTCTTGGACACCAGATTCAGGATGCTTCAGGGAATACTCTTAAGTCAACCATTATAGTGTATATGGTATCCATAGGTGTGGGGGTTTTGATTTTATTAGGTGTTTTCAGGCTTCTTCGGGGTAAACCATCTTATAACACATTCATGGCAGTAATATACGGTATTATTTTCATATTAGTATTTTTTGTATCGGAGGAGTTCCTCGCCATTTCTTTTGACGCATCAGGTGCCACCACCGGTGCTCTTACTACCCCCTTTGTGCTGGCAATATCTTTAGGTCTGTCTAATATCAAGGGCGGTAAAAACGAGGAAGAAAATTCTTTCGGGCTTGTCGGAGTCATGAGTGCCGGTCCAATACTTGCTGTTATGCTTATGTCTATTATTTCCGGGCAAAAAAATATTCATGGAGACGCCGGTGAATATGTTTATGCTGAGGGTGTTCTTGGGCCTATTATAAGCAAGTTCCCAGGAATCCTTCTGGAATCTCTGATTGCTCTGTTGCCTATAACAATCTTATTTTTCTTCTATAACTTTATAAAATTTAAAATACCAAAGGAAGAGCTTAAAGGGATAATCATCGGACTTTTGTTCACTCTTCTGGGGCTGACTGTTTTTCTTACAGCCGTAAATTCCGGATTTATGGATATGGGGCGAATTATAGGTATAGAAATTGGTAAAATGAGTCCGTGGATATTGATAGGAACAGGCTTTCTTATGGGCCTCATTGTGGTTCTTGTGGAGCCGGCCGTACATGTATTGGGCGAGCAAATAGAAGAAGTAACCAGCGGACATATACCGATAAGTTTGATTCGCTCTACCCTATCCATCGGTGTAGGTACCGCGATCGCTCTTTCAATGGTAAGAATCGTTATCCCTGCGGTAAAGCTTTGGTATTTTCTTATCCCTGGTTTTCTTATTGCAATATTGCTTTCATTCATTGCTGACCCTGTTTTTGTCGGAATTGCCTATGATGCAGGCGGAGTTGCGTCAGGTCCTATGACTGCTACCTTTGTACTTGCATTTGCTCAGGGAGCGGCTACAATTATAGAAACAGCAAATGTGTTAGTGGACGGATTCGGTGTTATCGCAATGGTAGCAATGTCCCCTGTTCTTTCTATAATGATCCTGGGAACCATATTCAGGCATAAGAGAGTTGAATACCCGACTATTGCCAAAAAGCCTGCAGTTACCTCTCACCTTATTGATGAAATCAATTTGGAACATTACTGTATCCTGGTTATTGTTAACAGAGGTTTTGCTGAAAAAGTTGTTGACGTGGCAAGGCAATCAGGCGCTAAGGGAGCAACAATTATGAGAGGCCGCGGAACTGACGAAAACCAAAAAGTTATGCTGCCTATAATAAATATAGAATTACAGCCTGAGAAAGAAATTGTTTGGTTCATCACCACTACTGACGTCAGCGCGCCTATTGCGGATAGTCTGTTAAATGACCAACAGCTTGAACAGGATGGTGAAATAAATGTATTCATATCCCCTACCGAAGCTATGGTCAGAACTTTTTCGACAATACATGCTTCCAATGATAATGAATAAAATATGACATCATGACATGAAGTTGTTATTATATAAGTATAAGCAACGTTGAGGAGTTGAGGTTAAACTGTGGGCGATTCTTCCGGTTACGTATCCCTGAGACAAAATGTCAGTGGAAGAATCGCCCTCATAAGTTTTGAGGTCAGCTAACAGATCTGGAATCCAGGTTCAACATTAAACCTTCATACAATAAATTAATATTAGGAATACGCAGCATATCATCTGGTCTTACAAGAGAAAACGGCTTATTGAACGTATAAATTCCCGATTCATCCAATATCTTTGCGACGAATTCTGCGCATGTATTATTATTCCGGGAACTGAAGGGTCTGTTTATTAAAAATCCTATTAATGCCATAAGATTATAATGGTATTTTTTAGGATCACTTATATACTTGTCCAATGAAGCGCAAACCCTATTATAAGCGGCATTATCCACCATCTTTGCATAAATGGCGCATTCAGTTTGAGGATAATCTTTGAATATCCCCTCATTAACCACTTCGGTTATAAAACCACCGATTAATGGAAAATACCGAACTCTGCGGGCAAAGCTGTAAAATATCCGCAGTTTAGGGTCAACTCCGATTGAAACATGATTATATTTAGATTTCGTATATAATTTTATTGACTTAGATACTAATGTACCTACCTGGGTCAACATTATGTATATTTCTTTCATGGCAATCATCCAAAACAATTAAACTGGCGTTAAAGCAAATACCATTATACAATATATTTAATTTTATAGCTACAGGAAATATTAATTCACTCGTATCGCCCCAAACACTTGGAAATACTACATTTAGACCTTTTTCAATATTCTGAATTCACTTGTCTGACTAATAGACAATGACTGACTTAAATATGGTATATAGTCATAAATTACAGTTAATACTTTAAATTATGTAATTCTTGTTATAGAATAATTATGTTCAGGATCAAAAAATAATATAATATTTGGAATTCAGAGGAAATTTTACAAATGGAAGAAAAGAAATCTTCAAAAAGATTAATTTTATGGAGTTTAATAATAGCAATAATCCTTTTTGTTCCGTTAATTGCGCTTAGGCTTAGCATGCGGGCTCCGGAAGGGAATAAGACTATAAATATGACAGGACGCGTCAATAAAGACGTACCTGTAGTTATTGACAATGAATCGATACCGGAAGAGCCTCCAAAAAAGAATATCTATACCTTTCTTGTTGCCGGAAAAGACAAAGTCTCCGGTAACACTGATACTATTATGCTAGTCAGGCTTGATATTGTAAATAAAAATATTCGTATTTTGAATATTCCGAGAGATACGATGCTTAATACCGACAGAAAATCAAAAAAAATAAATTCCTCCTATCTTTTCGGCGGGATCCAACAGTTTGAAAAAGATATAGCAAGTCTGACGGGCTTTTATGTAAATCGGTACGTAATCTTCAACATAGAAGCTGTTGAAAAAGTTATTGATGAAATCGGAGGAGTATATTTTGATGTTCCCAGAAATATGAATTATGAAGATCCAACTCAGGACCTTTATATCCATATCAAAAAGGGGTATCAGCATTTAGACGGAAAACAGGCAGTTAATTTGGCTCGTTTCCGTAGCTATCCTGAAGGCGATATCGACCGTATCGCCATGCAGCAGAAATTATTGAAGGAATTGGCCAAACAGGCACTTAAACCTGAAAATATATTAAAAATACCTGAACTGGTTGCCATAATCAAGGAAAATGTCGAAACAGATATCGATATGAACGAAATGTTATGGCTGGCCAATGAGGCAAAGGATATACCTTTAAGCAGTATTGAGACCGATATGGTTCCGGGGGTTGCCAGTACGATAGACAATCTATCATACTGGCTGCCTTATGAAAATGCGCTGCTTGATCTTATAAACGACCGATACAACCCTCTAGACAGCCCTATTACTAAAAATGATATTTCGATCGTGGAGTTTTCCGCAAATCGTGAAGGGTAACTAACATTAGTGTTTTATCATATTTATTAAGGGTATAATATAAAAAAATAATAATTGTGTAAAGGAGAATCAAATATGAGAGCATGGATTGACAGAGATGGTTGTATTTCTTGCGGATTATGTGCAAGTACATGTCCGGAGGTTTTTAGAATGGATGAAGAAGATATAGCAGAAGTTTATGTGGATGAGGTACCGGAAGATTCAGAGGATATGGCCCAGACAGCTGCTGACGATTGTCCTGTGAGTGTTATTCATATTGAGGAAGACTAAGCAGGATTTCTTAATTAATCCGGCAAATTTCTTGTTTACAGATTAAGTAATACAAAATTTATAAAATCAAATATATAATCAAAAAGGTCATCCTGAAACATAGTAAAGATTATATAAAGAAAAATCTTTAACTATCTCAGGGTGACCTTTTAAAATGCTATTCTTAACAGTTTTTTCTTATGACCTTAAATATATAAAAATAGTTATACCCATCGAAATAAAGACTAGAAGAACCGCGCCTAAAGAAGCAAGTTTATTCTCTTCCCAGGTTTGTTTGGCATAACTGAAGGTATATATTGAAGACAGTATAATATATAAGAAACCTAAATATACGATCATTCTTTACCCTCCGATGAAATTATAGGTTCACTCTGTAAAAGCTTGCCGGTACGTCTTACGGTAAAATCAACTTCAACTTCCAGTTCTGACTGGGAGAATTTTTCAAGCCAATTATATTCTTCCCATTCGGGAATAGTCCAGAACTGCAGAGCCGCCGTAGTACCGAAATTAAAAACATCCGCTTTCATTTCCTTGCATTTTTCAAATGTATCTTTTATTCCTTTGATCAAATATTTTTCAAATGCATCTTCTACTATAGGTAACCTTTCAGGTTTTTCATAATCTATCCCGGACTGGATGGATACGATATCACCTTCAAGTTTCAATTTTACATGGATCTTTGGCTTTTCTCCGCTTAAATCAACTTTTATGTCACGTTTTTCAAATTCTGTTATATCAAGAGGAATCACTACGTCTGGCCTTTCAGGGTCAGGTATGGAAAAAGGACCGAAATTTAGTCCCCCGCGAACCAGTTGCAACATCTGTGTTTCAAACCCCGTAATTTTCCCTGTCATTTTAGCTCCGTCAAACACTGCTGTACCAAATAATTCAATCTTGGGACCTCCTTTTCGCGGTACTTCTCCTGCATAAAAATTACCGGGAATCTTTGATTCTCCTTTGAAAAGATCTCCCTCACTTTTTAAATTATCTTCTTTGTTAATAGCTCCATATGTCAATAATAATGCATGATAAGGGGATTTTATTTCACAATACACATCATTTAAAGTAGAATTGAAAAAATAGCCTACCTTTTTTGATTTTTCAAATAATTCCTCCAATGTTGTAGTGATCAATTCTCCCGGATAAGGTTGCAGTTCTTTAATAAATTCTTCTGCCTTTCCTTTACTTACAATAATATTAGTAGTCCGTCTGATATGCCTGTAACGTATCAAAGGAGCTATTGTTTCATCAAGCATATCGCTCATTGCCAATTCTTCAGATATTACAATAAGTTTAAGATGCATGAAATTCGGATCTTTAGATAAATTTGAATTAGTAATAGAAACAGCCGAAAGCAAAGATGACGCATCTAAAGTAATTACTTCCATTTCCTCATTTTTTCCACCATCTCCTTCGCCCCCACCTTCCTTTTCAGCGCTGCTGCCGCCACTCTGACCAAACTTGGGTATTTGGAAAGTCAGGCGAAAAGTATCTGAGATACCCTGGTCGATCCCCAAAGCAGTAACATAGGCAAAATCCCCTATTTCACGGGAGTCAAAACAGCCGGTAATAAAGAACGAAAGAATAAGACAAAAGAGAATAAGAATTGGCTTACGCATTCTGGGACTCCCCTTTCTTTTTCCGTATAAGAGCAACAATTAAAATAATTACAGGAGGTATATAGTAAAAAGCCCATCCCCAGGATCTCATTGTCTGCACAAATCCGGATGTAACTTCTATGATGCTTTTAGGTATAAGGCTTAAGCTATATAAAGTCGTTACCATCGGCAAAATAACCGGACGTTTGTCATCAATCCTGAAAATATGGCAATAGATCATGAGGGATGTATAGATAATAAAAGAAATTTCAATAAAGCTTCCAAAATTCCAGAGAAACAGGAACAAGGGTTCCATACGCTGCATGAATCCGCCATAATTGATAAGAGCAGCCATCTCATACATGGGAGATGTAAGTTCCTTACCTACGTTATAAGGAAAGACAAATGTAAATACCATGAGGCATAAACTAGTTATAACCCCTGATATTAACAGGCTCGATAATCCGATTCTTTTAATTTCCTTAAATCCCTGAAGTGATGAGGCTATCACCCCGATGATAACGATCTCACCGTAAAACGAAGATCGCAATACCCCATGGAGTAAAGTAATATCCAGTCCGTAACCCAATATTGGAAACAGATTTTTCGTTTCAAAGTTCTGGCTTGATAGTAATATAACTAAAATTAATCCTGCTCCTAGAATATATATAATAAATTTAGCAAACCTTACAATAGTTTCGAGCCCCAAAAAAGAAAAAACAACAATAGTTATCAGAAACAGTATCATAATTAAGCTTGGAGGAGTCGTGGGCAGCACATAGACCTTTAATACTTCTGTAAATTCCCTCATATTAATACTTGCAGTCCAAAGTAAAAAGCCTGCAAACAGCAATAAAAAGACAGCGCTTCCCAATTTGCCCAAAACCACATCTGAAATTTCCATTATATTTTTATTAGGAAAACGCTTTAGCAGCAGGTATAAAAACATAAAAGCGAACATTGACGTCAACATCGAAATCAGTGTCATATACCAACCGGTAGTTCCCACTAAACCTACCAGGATAGCGGGGCTGGTAAAAAAAGCGTTTATTACTATGGTTATAACCAGTACGCTTATAGCTTCATGGTAGCCGAACTTACCTTCATTTGTCATTATTCCTGCCACCTCCTGCTGTTGATGATCTTACCCATCCCCTGGGCCTGTCACCCATGCGCTTTTCATCCTGAGTATTCAGATAATCCGGTCTTTCTTCCTGTTTATAAAGCGGGCCTCTTACAATTTTGTCCTGATTTGATCTGGTCATCGGTGCAACAGGGGCGAAGAACGGTACTCCAAAAGATTTCATGCCTAAGGCTAATGATAAGAAAATTGTAAATCCTATTGAAATCCCATAAAGACCTCCAACCGCGCCAAATCCAATAAGGACAAAGCGGGCTATGCGGACGGCTAAAGCCAAAGAATAATTCGGTATAGTAAAACTGCCCAATCCTGTAACCGCTACTATGATAATTAGACTTGGACTGACCAGGCCGGCTGAAACCGCTGATTGACCCAAAATCAGGGCTCCAATTATACCCAATGTATTTCCTGTTATACCGGGAACACGTATTCCTCCTTCACGGATTAACTCAAATGATATCTCCATCAGAAGAAACTCAATGATAAACGGAAATGGGACAGGAGCACGGGAAATTACTATTGAAGACAGCAATGATGTCGGAATCATCTCCTGGTGGAACAGGATCAGAGCTGTCCATAAACCGGGAAGCAGAAACGCCAGCAGAGTACCAATCAAACGCACGATCCTTAAGAAGGTTCCATATTGCCAGCGAAGATTTGAATCCTCAGATGTATGAAAAAGGTCAAAAAAAGTAATTGGCATTGCAAGGGCAAAGGGTGTTCCTTCACAGATTAAGACTACTTTTCCGTCCATCAGGAAGGAAGCAACGCGATCAGGCCGTTCTGTAGAAATAATCTGCGGGAAAAGCAAAAGACTTTTATCTTCTATCAGCTGTTCCAACATTCCGCTGCCGGCTATATAATCAACATTAAGGTTATTAACGCGTCGCTTAACCTCTTCAACCAGCTTTTTATTGACTATATCTTCAATATAAAGTAAAGCTGCCAAGATATTATTGGTTTTACTGATTATCTTGAACTCAGTCACCAGGGATTCATTCTTTACAATTCTTCTTACCAGAGTTATATTGGTACGTAAATTCTCAGTAAATGCCTCCTGTGAACCACTTACTACCGTCTCGGTGGAAGGGACGCTTATATCCCTCTTTTCAAATCCGCGGCTTTCCATGACTAAGCATTCATCGCAGCCGTCGATGAAAATGACTGTTAATCCGCTCAGTATTTGAGGGACAATGGATTTATAATTATCCATTCTAACCACTTGATGTATGGGAAGAACGTTTTTTTCGAGAAAATCTAAAGGGCATCCTGATTCAAAGCCCTCCAAAGCACAGGGGTCCATAAGCTGCGGGAGTGTAAACTGTATAATTATGTTTTTATCTATCATCCCATCGATAAAAACGACACATGCCTTAATTTTTCTGGCTATTTTAAATTCTCTTATTATAACATCCTGGTTAACCGGCATATTGAATATATCTCTAAGGATACTTATATTCTCCTCTATTGAACAACTGATATTAATCTCAAGTTGATCATTTGTATTATTCTGATTATTATCTTCTTCCTTTTTACCTCCTTCGGAATCCTTGTTTTCTTTATTTCCATCTGAATCTGACTGGTTTTCTTGTTTGTTTCTTTCATCTTTTTGTTGGGTATCTTCATTTTTATCGCTTTCATTCGACCCTGCTTTATTTTTATCCGATTTATCGTCGTTCTCTTTGTTGTCCTTCATTTCTTCCTCATCAGGATCTTTCCCATTATCATTTTCTTTTGACTCTGTTATGTTCTTAGAGGACTCTTCGGTGTATTCCCGGTTATTGCTTACACCCTCTTGTTCATTTTCTTTCTTATCATTGCCTTCCTTTGTATCTGTTTTTGTATCTGTTTTATTTTTATCTAATTCTGGTTCCCTCACTTGGCTGTTGCATTCACATTTTTGCTCTGACTCTTTATTCGTATTTTCATTTTCTTGATTGTTTTTATTATTTTCCTTGTTGTCATTCTTTTTTACAAGTTCATTTATAGGCATTGGACTGATAATCCGGATTTGTTCTTCCTTATTACGCTTATTATGCCTTTTCGTTTTTTCCTTGCTCTCTTTATTGTTTTTGTCTTCTTTATTTTTCACATCAGAATCTCTTTCATTTTTCCGGCTTTGATTCTCCTTTTGGTTATTTTGGTTATTTCCTGTTCCGCTATTATTCTCTAAATTGCTTGTTTTTCCTCTGTAGACGTCCCATAGTTCCGACTCCGGAGGATCTTCCGGAAACCTGAAACCATGTTCTGAAGGTTTTTTGTAAACAAATAGTTTCTTAAGCTCTTCCAGCATATGGACACTCTCCGTATCTTTAAAATGAATACATGTGCTTTCATTATTGGCAGAACAAAATAATCTTATCCAAAAAGTCCAATCCCAGTCATTCATATAGTATAGCTAAGATTATTATTAAATTATGCATTTGAAGCACCTGTCCGCATGGTAAGTCAAAGCGCGGTGCAAGAAAATCTATCTTATTAAAGGTCCGAGAGTAAAGTTTTTGGAAATTCTCCAAGAATATAAATAACCAGAGGATCTTCCCTCTGGTTATTGATAAATGAAAATTATTGATATTCCAGCCACTGCGCGATCAAACTCTCATGTTTTTCTTCCAGTGATTGTTTTTCGTTAAGAAGCTCTTCCAGGCGTTTATAGTCGGCAGCATGGATTTCCATCTCATTTTCGATCTCGCCTAATCTTTGTTCAATAAAGTTAATATCCTTTTCAAGGTTAAGCAATTTTTTCTCAATAGCCTTTGGACTGGGCTTTTTTATACGGGTATCTTTTTTTGCTTTATCATGTTTGGCAGTCTGCTCCGAATCTTTCTTCCTCTGAGCATCGTATCGTTTCCAGGCTCTATACTCTTCATAATCACCATCAAAGCTGTAGAGTTTTCCGTCCTCCAATTCGCATATCTTTTTTGCAAATTTTCTTATAAAATACCGGTCATGGGAAACGAATAGTATAGTCCCCTCAAAATCCTCCAATACCTCTTCAATCCATTCTCTTGAGGCTATATCCAGATGATTTGTAGGCTCGTCGAGAATCAAAAAGTTTATTCCTGTCTGCATCAAAAGACAAAGCTTCAACCTGCTGCGTTCCCCGCCTGACAGGTTTCCCACTGTTTTGAAGACATCCTCGCCCGTAAATAAAAATCCGGCCAGAAGATTACGGGCGGTTTCCTCATCAGTTATCAGTTCCCGACGTACTGTCTCAAGAATGGTCAGCTCCGGCTGTTCAAAAGTTATGATTTGCGGCAGATAAGCGATCCTGACGCTTGGTCCCATCCTGACACTCCCAACATCCGGAGATATTTCACCCATTATTATTTTCAGCAACGTAGTTTTTCCTGTCCCATTATCTCCTAATAAAGCTATACGGTCTCCTTTTAACAGGAGTAGATTTACATTCTCGAACAGGATCCTGCCATCAAAGCTTTTTTGTATTCCCTTCAGGCTCAGAACTTCTGTGCCTGAAAAAAGACCTGATTTAAATGACTGGGACAGTTTTCTCTCGGTTTTAGGCTTCGGAGTAGCCTTTTCTTTCATTCTTTCCAGGCGCTTCTCCATACTAAAGGCTCTTCTGTGCAGATTCGGATTATCTGCACGATTTGCCCAGTCGTGCATCCTCTTTACAGCATTCTCCAACTGTTTGATCTTCTTCAGCTCCTGCTCGTAATGCCTCAGCTGCTCAATTCTTCTTTGTTCTTTAAGAATTGCATATTTACTGTAATTCCCGTCATAACTGACCGCCACTCCGTCCTCTATTTCCACGATCCTTTCAGTTACTCTGTCAAGAAAATACCGGTCATGGGATATGACTATAACAGTACCTTTAAAGGTATTCAAATAATCTTCCAGCCATTCAACAGCATTGATGTCCAAATGATTCGTAGGCTCATCCAGAAGCAAAATATTGGCATCCGTAAGAATTATCCTTGCAAGATTGACCCTGGTCTTTTCTCCACCGCTGAGCTCATTAAACAATCTGCCCTGCATATCTTTGTCTATACCAATACCGTTGCATACTATGTTAATGGAGGTTTCAATATTATAGCCTCCTCTTAATTCAAATTCCTGCTGCAGTGACCCATAAGTTCTGACCAAATCCGGGGAATCATTTTCTGCCATTTGTTTTGCTAAAATCTGAAGTCTGTCTCGTAGCTCATAAATTTCGGAAAACGCCGAATCCAGAACCTGATATACGGTAGTATCAGGCCCGTATTCAGGAATCTGATCAAGCACCCCTACCCGCCGGCCTTTGGCTATAAAGAGTTCGCCTTTTTCATAACTCTCTGTTCCGGAAATTATTTTGAATAATGTGGTCTTTCCGGCTCCGTTCTTGCCAATGAGCCCTACCACGCTTCCTTCATAAATTTCCAGCGACACGCCTTTGAGAATATGATTGGCGCCGTAATATTTATGTATATCATTCAGAATTATTTCTGCCATTATAGATCCTTTCAAATACAAAAGATATTCTAGTTATCCAGTATTACTGTTAAAGAATCATTCAATACTGCAAGAGTCTTTTTCAAAGTTTTTTCAATAATATTGATATCTTTATCCAATAAAGTCTTCTCTATTAAATGTAGCTTATTTTCGGCTCTTATAGCAATACTGTAACCTATTAATCTGTTTGCATCATTCATCCAGTACGGAAATGACTTATCCTTCCTATCAGATGTGCAAATTAATTCTTTCAGCTCCATAAGCGATTTGATTCTTTTAATGCTGTAAGGCGTTTTTCTTTGAATGTTTAAGGAATACCAAAAAACGAAAAATCCCACCGGCAGCATCACATATCCCGATAAAACAGAAAAAGCAACCGATATGATGCATCCTGCGATAAAGAGTACCACGCCCAAAATCAGACCTAAATTTCGATAGTAAAGCTGATTTATTGTAAGTTTATTATTTGCCGAATGTTCACACTGAACTTTATCGGCAAAAGTCAAATAATTTTCTCGGAATATCTCTTCTTCAGCAGCCAAATTTCCGGCGAAATTTTTTATGACAGCAAATTCACCGGATTCATCTGAATATTCTTTGACCAGTTGCAGTAAATACCTCTCTGATTCTTCCAAATTTTCTGCGCTTTGATTCTCACTGAGTCGAAAAGATATGCCGCTTATATCCTCCTCAGTAATAAATGCGGGCTCAATAAAACCCTTCGAAGCCAGGCTGAAAAGGCCTGCCAGAATTCCTCTTGCTCCCACTTTGCCGCTTAACAGGAAATAAGCCTCCTGTGGAGTTAACTTCGGTATGTCTTTCAACTCAAAACTTTCTGTTTCCTGATTTATTTGAAGCTCTTTATACCCTCTGCGTAAAATCAGCAAACTGGCGATCGAAGTAAATATTGATACAATTGTCAGGAATAATTTCCTCTTCTGAGTCATTTTTTCGTTCCATGCTCTTTTTCCGGCTTCTTTAGCCGCATTTTCTCTTGCTTTTAACAGATGACTCTTATCGCTTTCGGAGTATTCCTTTTCTTCCTCAAGTATAGTTCTCATATAGTTTTTAAAAGAGGTTATTTGAGCGTTCTTTATAAGGTCTTCAGGAAATACGACCCGAGCTTCTACATACTCGCCGGGTACCGTATCAGGGATACTGTATTTGATGGTCCTGCCGTCTGTTACGTCTTTTTGTCCCACCAATACTCCGTGTAAATAAGGTTTGATATTTGCGGCATCAGTATATCGGGGCAGCTTTATCTCAATATCAATATTGGATGCATGACCGTTCCAGTTTTCCAGGATAAAAGTCCTGTCAAAAAGAGCTATATCCCTGTAACGTTTAACCGAGTTTTTCACAATATAATGTACAATAACAGTACCCTGCTGCTTCTTAAAAGAACTGTAAACTTTGAGTCTGACAAGATTGGTCTCCTGCAGGACACTATAAGTACCGTTAAAAACATTGGCGTCCCATTGCCCTGCCGATAATTGCTCACACTCTATGAGTTTATCTTTGACCAGGGTAAAAACTTTTTTTATTTCTATTTTTTCGCCATCCCGCTTATCAATAAGAATTACCGCATTGTTGCTGTTGCCGAGAAAACTGTATTTTACCTTTTCAGTTACGTTAAGGTCACCGTTATCGGCAATTTTTACCGAAACGTCATAATCAGATATTTGGTATCCATGTTGAGGCTGAGCAAAGCCAAAAACGGTCATCGAAAAAATTATTATAACAGGAACGGCTATTACAGCCAGAATCTTTACCAACTTATTTTTCACTTTAATATGCCTTCCCATATGTTTAATGTTTACACATGCTCTTAGCTCTGATGGGAATACTGTTTTCCCATTATCAGAGCTTTTATGTCCTGATAAAATGATTTGTAATCTACAAACAGCAGCATTGGAGCTATTATGGCCGCCCTGTAACGGTAATAAGTATCAGGCACATTTTCACTTATCAGAGCATTAATAAGACCGTAGGATACAATAAAAGCTAATATTCCGATCTGATACGGGTCCCATTTTATAAAGGCGTGCATTATGCCAAAAATCGAAATAACTAAACCCAGGTACCATAACAGCATTTCTGCTTTCACTATAATTATCGCCGTTGTATTTGCAGCAATATCGGTTATATATGGGACATCATCCAGATGAGGCTTGGTTAAGAAACTATTGATGGATTCGGCAACATCCTTTTCCATGATGGTTGTAAAAATTGAGCTTAATTCTTCGTCCAGATCCTCATCTCCGCTTTTGCTCCTGTCCATCGCCAGGGCATGATGATCCCGCATATTATTCCTTACCGTGGTAAAGTTTAAAACTAAACTGAAGACAAGAACTGTAAAGCAAAATATCAAAGCCAGCCTGCGCCGTGTTTTTATATAGTAAAATATTAAAAAAATAAACAACGCGCCGCTTATAGTATAAAGCATATAAATCCTGAGAAGCGTACTAAGCCAGATAAGTACGCAAACTCCTGCAATAAGCAGGATCTGCCTTATTATTGATGATTCTCTGCTTTTGATTACCTTCAGGGCTATATACCAAATCAAAACAATAAGAAAGAAAATCAGCGATTCTTTCCTTGTGTCGGCAGTCCAGACAATCATGCTTGGTATAAACATATAGATTGTCCCTATTATAAATGATCTTCTGTCGCTAAATTTAAGTTTAAGAGCTATTGCAGTAAGATAATATCCGGTAAGAATGGATATAAATGAGTTTACGAATGATGCTGCATATCTGTTTACACCAAATATGGCATACTGGATTCCTACTAAAACGGTATACCAGGTGTACTCATATTTCAAATTCCATACCGGTATTCCTGATTTCAACTGCCGGGCTATATCTTTCGCCACCTGATGGTAAATCAGCCCATCAGTCCCGGAATACTCAGTACCGTTAGAAAACATGATGAAAATAAAAACGAAGCGTATTATCAATGCCAGTTCAGCAAAGATAATAAACCAAATTATATTTGGTTTATCTTTAAACAAAAGCATACCAACGATGGCTGCAAGAGCCATCAAAAACAACATCCATGATATTTGTTCAAGCATAGTACATGCACTAACCTTCAGTTCTTTTTTTACATGATATTAATGGTGAAAAAGTCTCAGGCCGGTGAAACACATAACAATATCGTATGTATCACAGGCATTGATAACATCTTCATCACGCACTGAACCGCCGGGTTGTGCAATATACTTGACACTGCTGGCAGCAGCTCTGTCTATATTATCTCTGAAAGGGAAAAATGCATCTGAAGACAGGGCTATTCCATCAAAACTCTTGATCCAGCTGGCTTTTTCCTCTGCCGTAAGCTTTTCAGGAACAACTTCAAACAACGTTTTCCATTCCTTATATTCCATCTCGGTAATATCGTCTCTCAAATATAAATCAATGGCGTTATCTTTGACAGGATTTTTCAATCCCTCTTTAAACTTTAATCCCAGCACTTTTGGATGTTGACGCAGCATCCAGTTGTCAGCTTTTCCGGCAGCTAGCCTTGTACAATGGATACGGGACTGCTGACCTGCGCCGCACCCAATAACCTGGCCGTCATATGCAAAACATACCGAATTCGATTGGGTATATTTTAACGTTATAGTTGCAATCAGAAGATCTCTTAACCCTTCCGGAGCAATATCCTTATTTTTGGTGACAATATTATTAAAACTGTCCTTGCTTATAACAGCATTGTTTCGCAATTGCTCCAATGTTATGCCGAATATCTCGCGGCTTTCGATTTCTTCGGGTTTATAAGCCGGATCCATTTTCATTATGACATATCCGCCTTTTTTCTTGCTCTTAAGAATCTCCAAAGCATCCTCGTCGTAATCAGGCGCTATAATTCCGTCCGAGACCTCTTTCGCAAGAAGATTTGCAGTATCGATTTCCACTTTGTCGCTTATGGCAACAAAATCTCCGAAAGAAGATACCCTATCTGCTCCTCTTGCCCTGGCATAAGCTGTCGCTACGGGAGAAATATCCTTACATTCAATATGATAAGCTTTTTTCAGAGCATCGCTCAGTGGATTAGCCACCGCAGCACCGGCAGGACTTACATGTTTGAATGAAGTAGCTGCGGGAAGTCCCGTCGCCTCTTTTAATTCCTTAACCAATTGCCAGGCGTTGAGCGCATCGGCAAAATTGATATAACTGGGGTTTCCATTTAAGACCGAAAAGGGCAGCTCACCGTTTTTTATATAAACTCTCGACGGCTTCTGATGCGGGTTACAACCGTATTTAATACTTAATTCACGCATGTTATATCCTCCGATAATTTTATATATTGTGTTTATTCTTAATTTTGATTTCTGATTCTCCGGTCTTAACATCTATGGTCTTAACCAGAAGCGAGATAATGTTGTCTTGATTCAGAATATCCCAATAGTATTCCAATGCCGAATCTGCGCTGTTCTGTACCGGCATAAGATAAGGCTCGCCCTTAAATGAAGGCAAAATCTCCCCGTCACACTCATAAGTATGAATACAATGCCCTAATCCCTTTATGGGCTTTTCATAGTAATAGAAATTCCTGATACAGGTATTGGGATCCCCATCCTGTGTTTTCAGAATTGAAAGAGTATAGGCATTTCTTCCGCCAAATTCTATTATGCCTGTAATTCTTGGAGTATAATTAGGTGAGTCGGGTTCGAAAGAACGAGTCATCAATGCCGCTTCAAAGCTTTTTCCTGAACTGATATAATCGAAAACAGTATCGGTTTGGTCACCGTTTGATACAATATGATATTTACCTATACTTTTTACAGGATAATAAATTATAAGGGACGGATCTGTAAGCTTGCTTTCATCATAGGCTTTTGTCCTTACAAAACCGTTTTCCTCAACGAATATCCTGTTTCTGCTGTTTTCACTGCGGCCCATAATCCAATATATTTGAAAGAGTTTAGTCCCGTCTTCTGATAAACCAAGTACGATCCCGCGACCGGGATATACATTTTTTTTCAACTTTTCCGCATTGCTTTGCGCTATTTGTTTTAACATCGGTGTGCTACATCCTTTCAAATTTTTTAATGGACTTACCCAAACAAATACATTTTATATAAACAATATAATATCAACAAGAGTTAAACACACCAAAAAAGCGCCATACCATCGATGGCATTATACATTTTTTCACTAAAAATCAAACTATATGAATAACATTCCTTGCTGTATTTTTTTAGAGAATTCTTCTCCCTTAATAAGCGAAAGCAAAGTATAGGCAAAAGCAAGAGCGGTAGCAGGCCCTTTTGAAGTTATAAAATTCTTATCAACGACTACATCATCATTGGAAATTACGGCGCCTTTTAGATCTTTTTCACACCCCGGATAGCATGTAGCTTTCACACCATCATAAAAACCCATTTTCCCGGGAACGGTAGGCCCAGCACATATGGCAGCAAGTAAGCCATTTTGTTCTTGATGTTTCATCAACAGGCTATGCAGTTCCTGTGATTCTGAGAGTTTCTCAACTCCCTTTTTACCTCCGGGTAGTACGATCATGTCTTCCGGCATAACCTCGATCTCATTTATGGTGGTATCAGCTACAACCGGAATATCATGAGAGCTCAATACAATTTTATCGTTCTTTATTGATACCATAACGGTTTCCACCTCTCCGCGCCTCAGAACATCCACCGGTGCCAATGCCTCTATTTCCTCGAAACCGTCAGCCAGCATAATATAAACTTTCATAAAAATTTCCTCCTTACTTAAATTTATTTATATTATAGCCCATGAGACATAAACCTAAAAGCCTGCTATAATATAATTAGTTATTATTCTAAAAGGAGCAGGATTTTATGGTAGATTATAAATTAAAACTTATTAAAAATACCAATAGGAATGATATCAATGCGCCTCAGTATTCATTGATCTATCCGCAACCAAAAAAAGGATCGGATATAAAAATCAGCTATGAGATTATATCTCTGCTTAAAGAGAATAACGACATAATTATAGAGGTAGACACATCACTTATTGTTCAATCAAAAAGCAACAGATTCAATTATGAAGATTTCATCTCTGATATCAAAAAATTGAATCTTCAGTATTCCTACAGAAAGACCCAGGCTCAGAGACAGGACATTTTTTCAGCTTTGTTCGGATTAAAGAGAACTGAAGACGAACATGTAATTACCGTCTATGTTCCTGATAATGTCTGGAAGGAAGAAGAGTTCAAGAAAATAATCCCCGACTGCGGAGTAAGATACTATATAATGAATGGTTCCGATGAAGCGCGTAAGGTATTGGATAGCATGATTAATATGATTGACAAGGAGAAAAATGATTACTTTCAATATTTGATCTATGATGCGTCCGATTTTTGTCAAATGGGTATTTCAAGCAATTATCACGGATATGACGATATAAAGAGAATTCTTGGGATAGGTTGAAGTCGGCTCCTATTTGCCAAATATTAAATTTTCTTCTATTTTTAAATTAATTGTTGTATAATGTATATAGATGAGAATTTCATCTTTAAAATATACATAATTTAAGGAGATGAAAAATATGAGTCCGGCTATAAAGCAAGGATTTCGAGCAAAGGTGCTAAAATTTGCGATTGTCGTATCAGTCCTTTTGGTAGTTATCTTTGCCTTGGTAAAAGGGAATTTCTTAACCAGAGCCGCTATTCTTTCCGTTATTATCTCCGGTTTTTTATACAGAGTATGGCGCCGCAGACACTCTAAAGAGGACGAATATGATGAAGTAGGTTATTGGAGCGGTCTTGATGACTTTGAGCTGGGTATAGATCTTCACTGTTTTAATGATTTGGAAATATCGGACGACGATCTTGATATATTTCCCAGCGACTATTATGACGGCAGACCTGTTTAAATGCTAAATTAAGTCTTTTATAGAAACGAAAAAAGAGAGCTTTCGCTCTCTTTTTTCGTTTTATCGACGGAATATTATTTGATTTCAACTGTTGCGCCGACTTCTTTAAATTTCTCAGCAATAGCATTAGCCTCTTCTTTGCTAAGGCCTTCCTTAATTGTGCTGGGAACTTTCTCGGTAACTTCCTTAGCTTCTTTAAGGCCAAGATTTGTAACTTCACGTACAACCTTGATAACCTTGATCTTCTCAGCACCAGCATCCTTAAGAACAACGGAGAATTCTGTCTGTTCCTCAGCAGGAGCGGCTGCTGCTGCTCCACCTGCTGCAGGGCCAGCTGCAACTGCTACAGGAGCTGCTGATACGCCAAATTCTTCTTCAATAGCTTTTACAAGATCCCTGAGTTCAAGGATGGTTAAACTTTTAATCTCTTCAATGAACTTCGTAATTTTTTCACTCATTTTAATATCCTCCATTACAAAAAATTATACTTCGTTTTTAGATTCAGAAATAATTATGCCTCAGCTTCGGCAGGCTGTTCCTGCTTATCAGCAATAGCATTAAGGGCAATAGCAAGACCATAAAGTGAACTCTGCAGACTTCCGATAAGGCGTCCGAGCAATTCCTCTTTCGAAGGTGTAGAAGCGAGTTCTTCCACTCCTGCTACGTCAATAATATTGCCCTCAACCATACCGCCCTTTATCTCAAGCTGCTTATTGTCTTTTGCAAATTTTGCAAGAACTTTTGACGGAGCGACGGGATCGGTCGTGCTGATAGCCATGGCTGTAGGACCTGAAAGGTATTTATTGATTCCCTCTAAGTCACTATTCTTAACAGCAAAGCTGATAATAGTGTTTTTAATTACCTTATACTCAACACCTGCCTCACGCAATGCTCTGCGCAGCTTGGTGTCCTGTTCAACAGTGAGTCCTCTGTAATCAGCCAAAACGATTGACTTTGCCTCTTTAAGCTTTTGAGCCAATGCTTCAACCTCAGCCTTCTTTTGTTCAAGAATCTTTTCACTGGGCATTTAGTGCACCTCCTTAATATTTGTCAGGAATCTCCGCTCTCTCATATAATCAATCAATGACTGAACGAAAAATACGGATACCCTGTTGCGTATTATAAATAATAAACCCTTTCATAATCCAACCATAGACTATGAAAGGGTATTACAACCTTTTCAAAGAATACCTCGGCAGGATGATTTACGTTACATCCTTTTCTCTTTAATAAGAGAGCGGATTCCTGCTGTCTACGGTCTTATTATGAAATTACACGGGCTATTTTACCCTATCAGTTTTGATTAGTCAAGAGCCTTTTGCTGATTGATCTTGATACCAGGTCCCATAGTGGAAGTAATAGTTACACTCTTAAGATACTGGCCTTTTGCAGCGGCAGGCTTAGCCTTTACAATAGCTTCCAGCAGAGTATGGAAGTTATCATGCAATTTTTCAGTTCCAAAGGAAACCTTACCGATGGGGCAGTGGATAATGTTTGTCTTATCAAGACGGTACTCAATCTTACCTGCTTTAATATCGGCAATGGCTTTTGCAATATCCATTGTAACTGTTCCTGCCTTCGGGTTCGGCATAAGGCCTTTAGGACCCAGAACACGGCCTAAACGACCAACAACGCCCATCATATCAGGAGTTGCTACAACAGCGTCAAACTCAAACCAGTTCTCTTTTTGAATTTTATTTACAAGGTCTTCAGCGCCAACATAATCTGCGCCGTTTTGTTCAGCCTCGGTAGCCTTCTCGCCCTTTGCAAATACAAGAACCCTTACAGTTTTTCCTGTACCATGAGGTAAAACTACCGCGCCTCTAACCTGTTGATCTGCGTGACGGGAGTCAACACCAAGTTTAACGTGTACTTCAACTGTCTCATCGAATTTTGCGGGAGCAGTTTTTTGTACTAATTCTATAGCTTCTACCGGATCATATAATTTAGTTCTGTCAACAAGCTTAAGACTTTCGAGATATTTCTTGCCTCTCTTCATTTCATTTCACTCCTTTGTGGTAAAACATTAGCGGGAAATCTCCCTCCCACATGTTTGGGCATTTTAGAATCAGTCTTCGACGACAACGCCCATACTTCTTGCTGTACCGGCGATCATACTCATCGCAGCTTCAATGCTTGCAGCATTAAGATCGACCATTTTCAATTCCGCAATCTTTCTTACTTCTTCCTTAGAAATCTTAGCTACCTTGTCCCTGTTAGGAGCTGAAGATCCGCTTTCAATCTTGCAGGCCTTCTTAATCAGAACGGCAGCGGGCGGAGTCTTGGTAATAAACGTAAATGAACGGTCGCTGTAAACCGTTATAACGACCGGAATAACCAACCCAGCATCTTTCGCCGTTCTTTCATTGAATTCCTTACAGAATCCCATGATATTAACGCCATGCTGGCCAAGGGCTGGTCCAACCGGTGGAGCAGGAGTAGCTTTTCCTGCAGGAAGCTGCAATTTTATGAGGGCCATAACTTTTTTAGCCATATAGTCCACCTCCCAGTATTATCTCCTGATAATCAATCAGGAATCTATTCCATAGCAAACACTTAATCGTGTACTTGCTAAAAGAATCAAATCAAAGTTTTACAATTTGAGTAAAGTCGAGTTCTACAGGTGTTTCTCTTCCAAACATGGAAACCATGACCCGAACCTTTTTCTTATCATGACTTATCTCTTCAACTGTTCCAATAAAGCTTTCCAGAGGTCCGTCTATGACGCGGACGCTGTCGCCGACTTCATAATCAACGACGGTTTCGACCTGCTCAACGCCCATCATTCGAACTTCGTCATCAGACAAAGGAACAGGTTTAGACCCAGGACCTACGAAACCGGTTACGCCGCGAGTATTCCTGACAACATACCATGATTCGTCAGTCATAATCATCTTAACGAGAACATAACCAGGGAAAACCTTCTTGAGCGTAGCCTTTTTCTTGCCGTCCTTTATCTCTATCTGCTCTTCCATAGGAACTACGATATCAAGAATATAGTCCTGCATCTTTCTGTTTTCAACGATTTTTTCTATATTGGCCTTCACCTTATTCTCATATCCTGAATAGGTGTGAACAACATACCATTTTGCCTCTTCTGTCATACATACCAAAGCGGAGACCTTTGCCCCGCCCTCCTTTTAACCTCTTACTGTCCAAAAACAGCTCTGAATATAATACCGAGCCCGGCATCTGCTAACCAAACAACCGCTCCGATAAATAAGCAAGCTACAAACACTGTAAGAGTGTTGTTTATCAGTTGCTGCCATGTTGGCCATATGACCTTTTTCATTTCGAGACGGATTTCTTTGAAAAACCTGCCTACGCCGAATTTTGCTTTTTGTTCAGTCATTTTAACAAACTCCCCGTTAGATTATTTTGTTTCCTTATGGGATGTGTGTTTGCGACAGAATCTGCAGTACTTCATCAGTTCAATTCTGTCGGGATTATTTTTCTTATTCTTTGTTGTATCATAATTTCTCTGCTTGCACTCGCTGCAAGCCATGGTAATCCTTACTCTCATTTCTGCACACTCCAATGCTAACCGATATAATTTAAGCATAAAAAAAAACGCCTACAAAGCAATAAAAATATTACCACATACAAAGTCCAAAGTCAAGCATGTTGTATTAAAAAAACTGGAACAGGGCGAGATATCCCGCCCTGTAACTCTATTCTTTTTGCAGAGCCGCCTTTTGCCTTTTCTCATTCCAGTATACCCAGATAGGCGCGGCAATAAATATACTGGAATACGCTCCTGCTATAACGCCTATCAGCAAAGAAAAACTGAAATTAGTCAACGAACTGATATTATTGGTCGCAGAAAACACCAGCAGTATCACAACTGCAATCAGTGTGGTAACCAATGTGTTAATTGACCGGCTAAGCGACTGATGTATACTCACATCAGCAATGCTGCCCAAATCGGATTTACTCATAAGTTTTGTATTTTCGCGTATCCTGTCATATATTATTACGGTATCATTTATGGAATAGCCTATTACTGTTAATACAGTTGCCACGAAAATATCATTTAGAGGTATTTTTAACGCTATATATACTCCAAACATGACGCCCACGTCATGTAAAAGGGCTAAAATACCGCATGTTGCCGCAGAAAAACCACCTATTGTACTGAATCTCCAAGTTACATAAAGAAGTATGAGAACAGACGATATTACAACAGCCAAAATACCTCTTCGGAGCGATTCCTTACCTATAGTCGGTGTTATGCTGACATTTTCATTATGAGGACTGTTCAAAACTACATTGAAATTTTGGGAAATAATTTCTTTAACCTTATTCTCTTCCTCAGAAGTAAGGGGTTCATTCCCGGCAATATCAATCCGCAGCATATTTACAGTTCGGTTTTCAGCCTCGTCATTACTACTATAGGTTTTCATTACACTTGCCGTAATGTCTTTACCTATGGCATTTTCAACCAAATTTTCAGCTTTGTTGGGATCAACCTCGTCTATAGTTTCAATCATTATTCGGGTTCCGCCCTTAAAGTTGATATCCAATGCAATACCGTTAATAACCAGCATAATACCGAAAAAAATGAACAGTGCTATACTGAATGCAAATGCATACTTCCTGTTTTTTATAAAACTATACCTCTTCAATTTTCTTCCCTCCATTCAGGCCATAGAGCCATTTATTCTTAGCAAAGCCGAAGGTTGAAAAACCCTGAAGCATTATCCTTGATGCCGTAACAGCAGAGAAGAAACTGAACAAGGTACCGAAGAACAACGTGATTCCAAATCCTCTTACCGGGCCTGAACCTAGAATATACAACACAACTGCTGTCATGATAGTAGTTACGTTAGAGTCAAGTATCGCTACGAATGCCCGTTTAAATCCTGAATCTATTGCGGCTCTTAAGCTCTTTCCTTCTTTCAGCTCTTCTTTGATTCTTTCGAAAATCACGACATTACCGTCAATACTCATACCAATGGATAGAATAATACCTCCAATACCCGGCAATGTCACTGATATATCGAAATTCGCGAGAGTAAGGATTTGCAGAGCCAACAGCGCCGATAAAGTAAAACAGGAAATCAGGCCGGGAAGCCTGTAATACAGTATCATGAATATGCAAACCAAAATAAATGAAACTATCCCTGCTCTGATTGCAACTTCCAGAGCGCCCTGTCCAAGCTGAGCGCTGATGGAGTCTACCTTCACAGGTTCCAACTTGGTAGGAAGCGCGCCAAAACGAATTTTATCTGCCAAGGCTTTTGCTGAATCAAATGTAAAATTCCCGGTTATGGACGCTTCGCTGGATGTAATCCGTGAATCTACCACCGGTGCCGATATGCATATATCATCTATAAATATGGCTATTTTTCTGCCGATGTTCTCTCCGGTAGCCTTGGAGAACGCCTCTACGCCCGATGGTTTCAGCTTCAACAACACAATGTATCTATTGTTTTCATCCTGAGCGACAGACGCGGTCTGAACATCCTCCCCTGTTAATACGATTCTGCCGGTAGGCACAAGTTCGTCAACGGGAGTGTAGAAATCTTCATCATCCACTTCCTGAAATGTCAGGGCGCCGGTACTTCCCAAATCGTCCAAAGCTTTCCTTGGATTAAACTCAGTCTCATTTGCAGCCCATGGAATATCAATAATCAACCGGTTATTTGTTGAGTCAATAATTATGCTTTTATCATAAATACCCTGCGCATCCAGCCTGTCTTCAATTATACTTCTGGAACTTTCCAAGTCCTGTCTGATATCCCGGCCTTCCGAACCATTAGGATAAACAGGCTCCAAAATCGCGCTGATACCCCCGCGGATATCTATGCCGGTACGAATATCATTAACACCTTTGATTATTCTTGCATCAGCAGGGCCAAGCCCTGTAAAAGCAAGAACACATATAATCGCTATGGTAAGGACTATGACAAAAAATTTAAAAGTCCTTTTATCATTCATGTGGAGCTTCCTCCTCCTTCTTTTATACCTTTTGGGTATTCTTAAGTATTATAATTCTTATTTTTTTTAATAGTCAACCAATCGTTATGTTCCGGCTGGTAGGTCTTCCATTACGGGGCGCTCATACATTTTCAATAAGGTTACCGCTCGGTGGTCTTTCCTCCCGAGTAAGACTGACTTATCTCAATGAGAAACCTTGCGCCCTCCCTCCTTGAGTAACCGTCCCATTGGTTCACTTGCTCTCCTGCGCTTTGATCCACAGAGCGCATTCGACCCTTTTCTTTTCAAGCTCGCAGCCTATTTCATACGGAATTTTGATATCCTTATTGAACTGCCATGCATTTGCGGCGCATCCGCCGCTGCAGTAGAATTTTGCCCAACATGAATTACACTGGGGTTTAGTATATACATTTGCCTCCCTGAAGCTTTCCCTAATCGAGTTTCCGTTGAATCCATCATAAACATTTCCCAGCATGAATTCTTTATGACCCACAAACTGATGACAGGGATAAAGTTCTCCCTCAGGAGTGACCGCCAGATATTCGGTACCGGAACCGCATCCTCTCAGGCGCTTTGCAATACAGGGACCTCCTTCCAAATCGATCATGAAATGAAAGAAATTAAACCATTGTCCGCTTTCTCTGCGATTTACATATTCCTTAGCCAAACGCTCATATTCATCACAAACTGCCTTCAAATCTTCATTCCGGATATCAAATCCCGAATCTTTGGCAGCTACCACAGGTTCTATGGATATCTGATCGAATCCCAGGTCGACCAAATGCAGAACATCGGTGCCAAAATCAAGATTCTTACGGGTAAAAGTCCCCCGCACATAATAATCTTTTCCGGCTCTTTCCTCTACCATCTTTTTGATGGAAGGAAGGATCCGGTCATATGAACCTGTGCCGTCAACGCGTTTTCTGACTGCATCATTTACTTCTTTGCGGCCGTCCAAACTCAATACCACGTTATGCATATTCTCATTTATATAGACACGTTTTTCTTCATCAAGAAGCATTCCGTTTGTGGTTATGGTAAACCGAAAATTCTTTCCCGATTCTTTTCCTCTCTTCCTTGCATATTCAACTATACCTTTTACAACATCAAAGTTCATGAGGGGTTCTCCCCCAAAAAAATCTATCTCGAGATTCCTTCTGTTGCCTGAATTTTCGATTAGAAAGTCAATCGCTTTCTTACCCACCTCTAAGCTCATCAGTGAACGATGCCCCATATACTCGCCTGTACCGGCAAAGCAGTAACTACATCTTAAATTGCAGTCATGGGCAATATGCAGGCAAAGAGCCTTCACCACCGTTTCCTTTGTCCAGGCAGGAAGCATCTCAGAATAGGGATCTTTGGTAAAAAGCATCTTGTTGTCTATCAAATATTCTATCTCTGTCAAAGCTTCATTTATTTGCGTTTCGTCATATTTGGCAAGCTCTTTGAGCTTGGCGGGGTTCAGGGTGCCATCGCTGTCATAGCAGCATAAAACATCATAGGCAATGTCGTCAAGCAAATGGACCGACCCGCTGTAAATATCCAAAACTATATTTTCACCATGGATTTTATAGGCATGTATCATAAATTTCCTCCGTCAATATCTGCTGAAAAAAGAACACAACAAGAAGGGCTGTGCAGCCCTTCCGCAAAATTAAAAAATTATTTTATTCTTGCATGGCATTATTTTCTTTCGCACTTCTGATTAGCCACTGTGCAGGAAGTCTTACAGGCTGACTGGCAAGAAGTCTGGCATTCGCCGCAGCCAGCTTTTCTTATCTCCTGATTCAAGGTAGATTTATTAATGGTTTTGATGTGTTTCATTGTACGTTTCCTCCATATTTATTATATATAAAAAAATCGTCATTAAATAATATAGCATAAGGTTATTTTTATGTATAGGTTAAATGCTAATTTCTCTCATATACTTCATAGCCGGCATGCTCAAGAATCATCGGAATGTTCTTAACCTGCTGGCGGTCCAGTTCCTGATATGATGGTGTCTGACCGAATTTCCTGGTTACATCCTCCAGCTCTTCCCATGGAACTAAACAAGCATGTCTTCTGTTTATTATATCTTTCGCTTTCTTAGCATCCCCAACCTGATCCAAAGGCCATGTAACCCAGCCTGATGCAAAATGAAACGCATTCCATCTAAGGTGCTCCTGCTTTGAGAGATTTTCCAGCCGTTCCCCGGTTAAATACTCTGAAAGATCTACAGCTGATCTGTTATCATCAATGTTTTTTTCCTTCATCTCAAGATTTAAAAGCCGCAGTTTTGTGGCTATATTCGAAGCTGCCGAACGGTTTGACTCTTTTGTAAATGCATCAATGTCCCTCCAGTTATCGGCGGGTTCTATATTGTATATTCTATTATAAAGGGTATTCATCTTTCTTGCCATGCTGTCCATGGTTTCATTAATTATAATACTTTCGGTGAAAATATCCGAGCATCTTCCGAAGAACCTTACATCAGGCAGCATCATTGACTTTTCCAGTTGTTCATAGTCCTCGTCTTTTGTAATATGTACCGCAATTATAGGTTTCTTGCCAGACAGGCTCCTGTTTGCCAGTCTTTGGATCTCCACGGCGGTTTCTATGTTGAGCTTATCATCCTCCAACGCAATTACAATATAATTTATAGCATTTATATTATTCCCCAGGACTTCATAGAACTCCTCCGAACCCGGCATGGCCTCATAGGTTTCTATCCTATAATTATCTTTAAGCCCCGGATATTTATTAAAAAGAAAGCCTCGTTTTTTTGTCATTTCTCCGTCAATTATGATGGCTCTGTAATCTCCCCCTACAAATTGACCCATATATAGACTTTTCCTTAACACCTCCAAGCCTACCAAGCCAAGTCCGGCGATAAAAATCGTGAACCCTGACAATGCCTTTGCCGATTCTGTATCAAAAGGCAGATAATCATGTATAGGATAAGTCTCAAATAATTGCCTGGCTGTTATGTCCGGAATACTGAAGAGTTTAACCTCAAAATCAGTGGCTTTTTCTTTGTTTACTCTTTCAAAATATTTTTCCGCATACTCATCTGTCGAATTTACATAGAATTTTAATTTTTCCTCATTAATTCCATCCTTCTGAGCCTGCTTCAGAAGCGAAAGGATAACCCTGGCATTTTTGCTTTCATCACTTGACAAAGCAAATATATGAAGTTCTCCGTTTAAAAGTCTTTTAGGAATATGCAGCTTATTGAAACCTGTCAGATCCTGCCATACGGCATCTATGAGTATGAAGCGGTCTTCCCTGAGTTTTATCAGAATATCCCCGTCCTCTACCCGGTCCTGAAGATTTTCCACTACTATAAAGCACCGGCCTTTTTCTCTGGTTTTCAGACTTTTTATAAGATTCAATGATTCTTCATTAAACCCGAGAAAGATATATGTTTGCCGGAAGTTACCAAACAGGAGCTTTAATCGGGATATAAACTTGACCCCGAAAGACGACAAAATAGTCATTATAGTAAATATTGCACCCAATGTATGCACCAGACTTAAAGAGAAAATGTAAAATCCATTATTCAATACTGCTTCATTCAGATCAGAAAAGTCGCTTTCCAGAATAAATATCCTGCAGGTGCTGAATAATGCTTTAAACGCTGCAGAAAAAATCCCAAGCGTCTCACCGGAATCAGCAGGTATATAACCGATCGTATAAAGTATAAGCCCTGCTGTTACCGTGATGATGGCCAAAGGTATTTTGATTTTATCATAAATATGGCGGAATTTTGCCATGAAGTAACAGCAAAGAATTACAACCAGTAATGAAACTGACAACGACATCAGCGATAACGGAAACAGCATTTTTATATCCTCTTTTTCAGCTCTTCTTCTATTCCCTGATTCTTATATTCATTATCTACCATTATATTAACCTTTGAGTCTTTTTCTTCATCGCCGGGCAACCGGGCAAAGCCTACCATATAATCAAAGTCCCATGCTGTCACAACCGATTTTGAGCTTTCAACCATACCGGAAAGATGTTTAAAATCCGTTGGAATATCATCAAACCCCGCCTCTGAGAGCAGTTCAATGAGACGTATGTAGTCAATTTCATAACCCTTGCGATACTTTATCATATTATCCCCCGTTTTACGCCTAGTTTAAATTAAAAGTATCCCTTACATAATCATAATATTTTTTTTATTTTTTAACAAGGCAATGTATTCTGAGGTATTATTCATTACTTTTTTAAAAATTGAAACTCATAAAAAATTCTGAAAATTTTGTTGCCATGGCAACCGATTTTTTTGATACCCCCTTTTATAATCTAAGTGAACGATAAATCGGATTGCTCTTTTGCTAAGAAACGGAGGTAGAGTTTAGTGAAAAGAAATATTATAAAAATTGATGAAGAAAAATGCAACGGCTGCGGAATCTGTATCACCGCATGTCATGAAGGGGCTTTGCAACTGATTGACGGCAAGGCCAGACTGATCTCTGAAGCATATTGTGATGGACTGGGAGCATGCCTGCCCGAATGCCCCACCGGTGCAATTACCATAGAAGAACGTGAAGCTGAGCCTTTTGATGAAGAAGCAGTAAAAGCGAATATGGAAAAGAATTCGGCTGAAAAAGTATCGCCTGTCCATCCTATAGCATGCGGCTGCCCGGGTTCCATGGCTAGAGCAATAGAGAGAAAACCTGCAGCATATGTCAAAAATGAGCCTGCACAATACAAAACAAGACCTGAATCACAGCTTCGTCAGTGGCCATGCCAGATTAAGCTGGTTTCTCCTCAGGCGCCGTATTTTGAAAACGCGCATTTGCTGGTGGCTGCCGATTGTACGGCATTTGCCTATGCAAATATCCATGAGGACTTTATACGCAACAGGATAACCATAATCGGCTGTCCTAAACTGGATGAAGTTGACTACTCGGACAAACTTGCCGCAATCCTCAGCTATAACAATATAAAAAGCGTAACGGTATTGAGAATGGAAGTCCCCTGCTGTGGCGGTATCGCCAATGCTGTTAAAAACGCTTTGATAAAAAGCGGGAAGATGATTCCATGGAATGTTGTAACTATAACCACTGACGGCCAAATCATAGAGGACTGAAAACATCCAGGCCGACCGGACTTAAAATTACGGTCTTATATCATACAGGCCGGTTTTATATAAACAGGAAAAAAGTAAGATAAACATTAATGAAAAGAGAGGTAGATTTTTATGTCAATGTTTTGTTTTCAATGTGAACAAACTGCAGGAGGAAAGGCTTGTACAGCAGCCGGCGTATGCGGAAAGAATGCTGTTGTGGCAAACAAACAGGACAAATTGACCTGCGCTTTGGTGGGGCTTGCCCGTGCGGCCGTGAGAAACTCTTCCAAGGAAGCTGATGTTCTGATGATGGAAGGTCTTTTCACCACCATAACAAATGTTAATTTTGATCCCGACTCCATAGATGCGTTGACTGTACGGATAGAAAATGAAAAGAACAGGCTTGGAGGAGCCGAAGACCTTCCTGCCGAGGCTTTGTGGACAGGTGACCCCGACATCGTTTCACTTCGTTCCACTCTGCTTTTAGGCCTTCGCGGCATGGCTGCTTACGCTTACCATGCTTATCATTTAGGCAAGGAAGACCAGGATGTTTATAATTGGTTCCATAAAGGAATGCGAGCCATTGGTGAAGAACATACGGTTGAAGAATGGCTGGACCTTCTCATGGAATTCGGAAAAATTAATCTAAGATGCATGGAACTTCTTGACGAGGCAAATACATCTGCTTACGGTCATCCGGTGCCAACCAAAGTTTCAACCATAATTGAGAAAGGCCCCTTTATTGTTGTAAGCGGCCATGATCTTCATGACCTTAAAATGCTTCTTGAACAGACTGAAGGTAAAGGGATCAATATTTATACCCACGGTGAAATGCTTCCTGCTCACGGATATCCTGAGCTTAAAAAGTACAAGCATTTAAAAGGCAACTTCGGGACTGCATGGCAAAATCAGCAGAAGGAATTTAAGGAGGTTCCCGGCGCATTTCTGTTTACAACCAACTGTCTGATGCCGCCGAAGGACACTTACTCCGACAGGGTGTTTACCACCGCTGTTGTGGCTTATCCCGGACTTGTCCATATCGACAGTAAACCCGACGGTACGAAGGATTTTACTCCGGTAATTGAAAAGGCTCTTGAACTGGGAGGATATAAAGAAGATAAGGTCATGACCGGTATCAACGGCGGTACCGAGCTCATGACAGGTTTTGCCAGGAATACTGTTTTAGGAGTGGCCGATAAGGTCATAGATGCTGTCAAAGCCGGCGCGATAAGGCATTTCTTCCTGGTAGGCGGCTGCGACGGTGCAAAACCCGGAAGGAATTATTACACTGATTTTGTTGCCAAGGCGCCTGAAGATACTGTGATTCTCACGCTTGCATGCGGGAAATACCGTTTTAACGATCTTGATATAGGTACCATTGACGGATTGCCGCGCATTATGGACATGGGCCAGTGTAATGACGCTTACTCAGCCATTCAGGTCGCTCTTGCCCTGGCGAAAGCTTTTGATTGCGGTGTGAATGATCTTCCCCTTACTCTTGTACTGTCATGGTACGAACAAAAGGCAGTTTGTGTCCTATTGACCTTGCTTGCCCTGGGGATCAAAAACATCTACATTGGACCTTCAATCCCAGCCTTCTTCTCATCCAATGTTCTTAATGTATTGGTCGAGAAATTTGGTCTGACACCCATCAGCACACCGGAAGAAGATATCGCCAAAATATTAGGTTAAATCCATATTATTATTTGATAATGGGGGCAGCTGGGGGCGGTCTTGAAATACTAAACACACATCTTAAGGCCAAATAATGGCCGAGGATGACAGTTATTTCGAGACCAGCTGCCCCCTTTTCAATTATTCAGCTTCATATAACCTTGGCATAAACTTTGGCATGCAATAACAAACCTTCTTATTTTGTTTACATGTAATTATCTATTAAAAACATTCAAATGAAATAATTTGGGGCAAATATAGATTTAACAAGTCGTTTGTATTCAAACTTATTCATAATCTGGTTGCCGAATCCCTATTATATTTTTGTAAAATGAGATTGGAATATAAAAGTATATATACCATTTAAAAAAAGGCAGGGCCAAAACGGCCCTGCCCATCTCACATTACAACAAATCAATTTTGTATTCTGGAAGCTACGAAGGCAAGATCTTCTATGTCAATCTTATTGTCTTTATTGATATCCGCAATCCTGGCTTCTGTCCAGTTTTCGCTGTTGGAGTCCGTACCATAGTAATATGCGATTATAGCAAGGTCTCCAACATCTATTCCTGTTGAGCTGTTTACATTTCCGGTTTCGGATGTTATGACGGATGCCTCAAAGGCTGCTATCGCTGCATTCAGTGCGGCTGTGGCGTCATCCACCTCTGCCTGACTTGCGTTCGGATCTTCGTATACTGCTTTGGCTGCATCTATTGCTTCTCCGAATTCTGTCTTGTCTGCCTGCCAGTATTGACCGTTATCAGTTCCTACAACAGCGCTGTCGTACAGGCTTTGGGCTGCACTTATGGCTGCTTCCAGAGCACTCTTGTCTACAATTATAGCAACTACAAAAGTCTTGCTGGTCGGAACAGCCTCAACCACTGCTCCATCGGGCATTACACCAAGTTTTGCCGTCAAGACGGAGATATCGCTTGATACGCCGTTTATATCTTCCTTAACTTTGAAGCTGACATTAAATATCGGCGTGCTGTCTCCTGTTACTGCTCCTCCGATGTTTGCGGCAATTATTCTTAATGTTCCGATGTCGGAAGACTCCTGTTTCAGTATTTTTATGCTTTCATTGGCCGGTGTGACCTCAATAAAGTCTAACAACTCAGGATCATATTTCAATGTAATATCCTCGGCATATACGTCTTGCAGGACATAATCCAAACTTACACCCACAGTGAATGTATCTCCGGGCATAACCGAAGCGGGTACCGAAAGCGCTACTGTCGGCTCAGTTACATTAATATTGGCAACAGCCTTTAGCGATGAATCGTCTACTGTACCATATACTTTGAACCTTCCCGCATTTTCATAAGCTGACGGGTCAATGCTGTCCCAGGTTACAGGAACATCCTTTATTGATCCGTCAGTATATACAGCCTGTACTACAGGAGGCAATACAGGCGCTACTCCTGCAGGTGTCGTGATATTGATATTATTGATGATGCTTGATATAGCAGCTTGAGATTGGTCAGGATTAAATTTATTGATGGTGCGATCTGGAGCCATAACATCATTTACTGTCTCGACAACCAGTTCTTCGGAAACTGTAAAGGTTGCTACCTGCCTGATATCCTTTGAGGATGCAGCCGCATATACCTTATAAGTTCCGGGCTCTACCACCCACGCAGACCTTGCCTCGTCGAAAGAAGCCAGCAGCATTGCGTCAAGAGTGGTACTGACTGTCTGGGATTCTCCTCCGGCAAGTTCCTTTGTCTTTGCAAAGCCTTTCAGTTCCTTGACCGGTTTTGGCATCGATATTCCGGGCGCACCTACATAGAATTGCACAACTTCTTTGCCTGGTACCTGACTGATATTCTTGATGTCGACACTTATGTCTATCGTGCTGTCAACATCATCGAATGTCGTTGAGTTAAGCTGTAAGTTGCTGTATTCAAATGTGGAATAATTTATTCCATATCCAAATTCATATGATACAGGTACGTTGAAGGCATCATAGTAACGATAGCCTACGTAAATATCCTCGTTGTAAATGACTCCGCTGGAAGTTCCAAAATTGTCTTGTGCAGGAGCATATGGCTTGGTTGGGTCATCGTTATAGTAACCCTGTACATCTATCGGAATAGTTGTAGACAGTTTTCCTGATGGATTTGCTTTACCTGTCAATACTGCTGCTATCGGTTTTCCAACTACTATACCGGGTTCCCATACCAGGAGTATAGCATCTGCTTTGTCCTTCCAGCTTTCCATCTCAACAAAGGTACCCATATTGAGCAGAACTATAAATGGTTTACCTGCCTGACGGCATACTCTTGAAGCTACATCAATAAGGTTCTGTTCTGCATCGGTGAGATAGTAAGCTCCCTTTGTTTTGCCTACATCCGAGAATTCACCTGAAGTTCTCTTTATGGTAAGAACAACGCTGCCCACCTGATTTACCAAATCGATCATCTGTGCTTCGGTAGGCTGCATTTCATTAGACACCTGTGCATAGCCCAGAGTGGTGGCATCAATTATTTCTCCGCCTGTATAAATATTTCTGAGTGCCGGCACAATCTGGACAAACCTTGATGAGTCGGCATTAACGCTTCCGCTTCCCGTTCCTCCCAGTACTAGGCTACTGGTGGCATTGCCTATGTTAGCTATGTTTCCGCTCGTAATAGGAAGAGCCGGTTTGCCGCCTACAGTATTGTTCTTTAACAATACCATGCTCTCAACAGATACATCGAATGCAATGGCTTCATTCTCATCGGTATATGGATTGGGTTCCGTACTTAAAGGTTGTCCCTTGAAGGAAGGAGTCTTTATGATGTATTCCAGGATTCTTCTGACGCATGCGTCAATATCTTCCTCTGTTATGAAGCCTGCCTGCAGACCGGCCATTACGCTGTTTACGTTACCTCTTGGTTCGCAAACATCATTTCCTGCCTTCACAAGCGAGGAGTATGCATTGTTTCCTGGCTGTGCCGGCCAGTAAGAAGCATTGCCTTGTCCGCTCCAGTCTGTCATTACGAAGCCCTCAAAGCCCCATTCTTCCCTCAGTATTTTTGTAATGAGAGCATAGTCTTGAGCTGTGCTTACTCCGTTAATCTGGTTATAAGCAGTCATTACTGCCCATGGTTGAGATTCTCTTATTACGTATTCGAAGCTCTTCAGATATATCTCACGCAGGGCTCTTTTGCTTATGGTAGTGGGCAGATTATTTCTGCCGGTTTCCTGGTTGTTTGCCGCAAAATGCTTGATGGTGGCTCCAACACCTTCGGACTGTATACCTCTTACTTCGGCTGCACCTGTCTTTCCTGAAAGCAACGGATCTTCCGAGTAATACTCAAAGTTCCTGCCGTTTAAAACATGCCTGTGGATATTGGCTCCGGGACCTAAAAGAAGATCATTTCCGAAGAAGTACATTTCCTTGCCCCATGCCGCACCCATCTGTTCCTGAAGTTCATTATTCCAGGTAGATGCACGGGCTGCACCATTCGGCCACCAGGTAGCGGCTCTTACGGTCGGGTTGCCTTGTGAATCGGTAAATCCTGAAGGTCTCAATGTGATTCTGATACCTGCCGGTCCGTCGGAGAGCGAAGTACCAGGTATACCTAACCTCGGTATTGCCAATGTGCCTCCTGCCGAACCTGCTAACCTGCCCGAACTTCCGCCCAGTAAAGCTACTTTCTCATCCAGGGTCATCTCAGAAATAACTTTATCAATGGATGCTTCATCGGTCAATGTGACGAAATCCGGATCGAATATATATGTGAAAGTGGAAACACTGCTGGCTGAGAAGCCGCTTCCGGCTGCAATGGCTTTAATGATTATGTTGTTGCTGCTGTCAGCCATAGTTCCACTCAGTGTTATTGGTCCTGAATATAGGGTGCTTTCGGTGGTGGGATCACTGCCGTCGGTAGTATAATAAATACTTGCACCCGATGTGCTCGATGAAAGCTGGATCCTGGTACCTTCACCAACTGTTGCTCCGGAAGCAAGATTTGAAGTTGGTGCAACAGCAGTAATGGAATAGTTATATGTAACTATATCACTGGGATTCAGGCTTTCCGCCACCGTTATGGCTTTTAATGTGGTAGATCTGTTTATTGAAATTGCAGAGCTGTATAGTCTTGTTGATCCTGTAACAGATGTTTCAGGATCTGTTCCATCGGTGGTGTAATAGATTTGAGCGTTATACGAGGTAGTACTCAGCGTTACGCTTTGAGTTCCCCCATATGTACCTGATTCTCTTGATGCTATTGGCGCCGCGGCTTTTGCATTTGGATCGAAGGTATAACTGAAGCTTACGATATCGCTGTCATCCATCCCTTCTTTAACTCCGATAGCTTTTATAACTGTATCTGATGAAATTGTTATTGCTGATTCATATAATTGTGAAGTTGGCGCAGATGGATCGGTTCCATCTAAAGTATAGTAGATGCTGGCTCCCGGAGTTTTGGTGGACAGGGCTACATTTACAGGCAATGCATAGGTTCCGGGCGGGGGTAAAATTGTTGGAGTTGCAACAAATGTAAGGGAAACAAAGTCCATGCAATCAATATTATAACCGGCTTTGTCGCAATAGATGGTCAGGATTTGTTCACCTGCCGTCAGTTCGGCATATGTGGTGACAGTTCTCCATGTTGTCCAGCCGCCTGTTGCAGGTGTGCTTACCCGGCACAGGACATTTCCTTCACTGTCTCTTAATGAAAAAGAATCGGTATTTGATGATTGTGCTGCATAAGTAAATGTTACTTCATAAGTTCCCGATTTTGCAACATTTACAAGGTAACTCAAAGTATTTCCTGCTGAAACATAGCCAATATCGCGCCCTCCGCTGGCATTGGCATTTGTCTCAATAAAGTTTCCGCTAAATCCCGTTTGTGAAGTGAAATCTTCTGCTTCAATACGACCTGGTATTGCTTTGGCTTCATCGGCAAAAATTGCTCCGGTAAATAATGTGAATAAGAGTGCGATCGATAACAACATGGACAGGAATTTTCTTAATTTGCTCATGATACTCTTCATCTCCATTCCGCCGTTTCCGCCCAACGGCGCAAATAGTTTTGATGACAGTTAGCATGGTTTTGCGGTTTAACCATGTTGGAAATATTATTACTGTGGTTAAGATACGCTACAAAGCATCTCTTGCTGTCCACAATGATGTCCAACATTGGCTGCGCGATTTTGTTGTTGTAATACACCGATTATGATCTTCAACTTCGACTGCTGGGAAATAATTGTCAGCTCAGGTGTCCATCGTTGATGTGGATTCCTCAAACTTCGCTTCTGCTGTAAACATTACGGCTGAGGCATAATCTACCTCTGTCGGACAAGTCGGATTCTATGCACACTTTATTGGCTGCAACATATGAAGCCCGCCTGGAACGCCGTCATGTCAGAATACATGAAGCTGTCTGGGATTGATGGGGGACTTGTGATGCATCACTTGGATAATATTCTACATTTAGTATTAAAACTCCTTATTTCCCAACTAATTTGTTTATATTTTTGCGTAAGACTCAGATGAAATATCCTCAATAGATGCCGAAATTAAGTTTAGGCAGGGTAAAATACCCCCTAATGTAAACAGATTTTATTTTTTACTCTGTCTGCTTTAGGGGGTAATCAAAATTATATTGTATTTTAGAACAACCTCTTTTTTAGTATGAGATATTTGATTCTTCCATTCAGAACCTATACTTACCTTATCGCTCAAACATTTTCAACAGAAACATCTTCATTTTTTCGTGTTTTCCTGAATACGGATGTTCGCGTAATGGCAGATTAAAACGCGTTTTACCTTTCAAAACTGTGGCAGGATGTGTGAACTCCCTGAAGCCCCACTCTCCATGGTATGCACCCATTCCGGAATGTCCCACTCCATTGAAGGGTACACCTTTTACCATGATATGGATACAGACTTCATTGATACATCCTCCGCCGTATTGCTGGGTTGACATAACCTTCTTCGCCCATCTCATATCACTGGTAAATACATACATGGCAAGAGGGTGTTCCCTGTCAGCAATGGTTTCCATCAATTTATCGATTTCTTGATCCCTAAAGGGTACAATTGGCAGCAGCGGGCAGAACAATTCGTGCTTAACTATTTCTTCATCAGTTTTGACAGGATAAATCATAGTCGGAGCGAATCGTCTTGTTTCTTTGTTGCCGGTTCCTCCGAAAATTATCCTGTCTCTATATTCTTCCGCCAGCTTTTGGCATTTGTCGTATGCCGCATCATTGATGAGTTTTGGATACTCTTCATTTTCTTCGGGTTTTTCACCGATTTGTCTTTTAAACTCGCTCTTTAGTGCCTCAATAAAAGAATCGGCTATTTCCTCGGCTACCGCGACCTGATTGATATTGATACAAATCTGCCCTGCGTTGCAAAGCTTAAAAAATGCGATCTTACGTGCCGCATCTTTTATATTGGCATCTTTTCTGACAATACACCAGTTGCCGTTTTCCCCGCCAAGTTCCAGTGCAACCGGTGTCAAATTTTTTGCTGCTTGTGCAAGCACATGCTTTCCAACCGCAGGTGAACCTGTATAGAATATTTTATCAAAACGCTGTGCCAGGCACATATCAGCCACATCATGACCGCCATCTATGACTGTAACATAGTTTTCAGGAAATGTTTCTTCAATTAGCTTTTGCAATGCCCTGGTACTGGCAGCCGATTTTGAGCTGGTCTTAATAACTGCGGTGTTTCCTCCTGCAATACTTGCCGTCAATACCCCAAGTGTCAGAAGGATCGGGAAGTTAAAGGGACTTATGATCAGCGAAACACCGTATGGCAGTTTATAGACCGTAGCACACGTGCTGGGAAAACACATAAGTCCGCTGAAATGCCGTTCCGGTCTTGCCCATTTTTTTAATCCCCGGATGGTTTCGTTGATCTCTACGATCACGGGACCGATGTCGCACAAATATGCTTCTGTTCTGCTGCGCCCCAAGTCTTCATACAACGCTTTTTCAAGTTCTTCCTCATGAGCGATGACAGCCGCTTTCAGTTTCTTCAGCTGCTGCAATCTCCATTTGACATCCAGGGTAACCCCGGAACGAAAAAATTTTCTTTGATTTGCTACGATCTCCTGTATTCTTTCTTGTGTATACGCCATCATACTTGCTCCCCTTTTTTATCTCATCAAGCAGACGTATTATCTTATTGTTATTGAGAGTTTTGGAGCGGATAGTCTCCTTTTTAAGTCATTCTGTATAGTCAAGGCATGGTATGTCGAAAGGGGCTGACTTTATTTAATAATCTGTTAAACCGTCAAATTCATACCCCTGCTCTCTTAAGCCTTCTATGACTATAGGAAGCGCCATTGCCGAATATTTTTTCCCTGCAGAATCATGCATGAGGATTATTAATTTGTCCTTTCCTTTGGTATTCTTCAGGATGTTATTGGCCAAAACATTCGCTATTTGTTCATCACTCCCGTATTTTTTAAGATTGGTGTCAGTATCTCCCATCGAGGAATTCCAGTCAAAATACCTGTATCCCAAATTTGCTAAAACTTCCACTCTTGCTTTTATTATATCTTTCCCCCAGCTCCCTGACCCTCCGGGGAATCTGAACAAAGTGGTGGTATAATTGAATTTTTGGCTTATATAGTTTCTTGCTTTCAATACATCGTTCTTAAAGTCTTCCACCGTTTTTTTGTAGAGAATATTGTAATCATGTGATGAGGAATGGTTACCCAGCACATGGCCTTCATCAATTATCCTTCTATAGATATCATCGACACCTTGCTTGGACAATACAAAGAATGTAGCCTTCACCCCATACTTTTTAAGTGTGTCAAGGACTAATGGGGTAACGCTTCTTGTGGGCCCGTCATCAATCGTTATATATGCGACCTTTCTCTTCCCATTGGAATTTTTATTGTTCCCTGTGTTTTTATTTTCAGGAACAGGAACCTGGGCAGGTTCTCCGAGCCTGATGGCGATATTCTCTTCTTTATTCCCGCTGATCATGCCGCTTGCGCAATCCCCGATAAGAAAGCCGAAGTAAGAATTTGTGATTTTACAATTCTGAATAGTAACATTTGAGCAGTCATAAAAATTCACGGCATAGCAGTTATCAAATATACAGTTTTTTACCACCGAACCGGAACCCATGATGTCAAATGCCGGTAAACACTCGAATGTACAGTTTTCAGCAATGATCTTTCCTCCGGCGGATACTGATATATAAATGGGCATACCAAAAGGATCAGCCAGGATTTTGCTGTTTCTTAAAATCAGTGTTCCGCTGCTCTCCACAATGATGTACGGCTCACTATCGAAGGTTGAGGGTGCTTTAACAGTTGTGTTTTCAACGGTCAGCGTACCGCCTCCCATAACTCTTATATTATTCCATTCCCAAATAAGATTCTCATTTTTCCATGTTTCGTTGTTATAAATACAATAGTCTTTTATTTCGGTATCTTTCATATCGACTGGTGTGAACTTTTTGGGCGTATACTCCCTATTTGCTTTAATAAGATCATATGGCTTACCCGACGGAGTTTTATCGCTTCCCGTTCCAAACAGTGTTTGCTGGGACTGATAAGATAAATCACTGTAGAAGTTAGATGCCCACTCGTTGTCTCCGTTATTGTAAGCATATATTCTGACGTTCTTATTTGAAATGAATGAGTTCTTTATCACTTTATTACCGTTTGATCTGTCGGTCACTATGTAACTTAAGCAGTCGGCAATACGATTGCCGGATAAAATATTGGAATCAGATGCATTCCATAATTCCAGGCCAAATTTGAAACCTTTTAATGTATTTGCTTCGATCCGGTTGTCAGTGGAGTAGAACAGCTGCATACCACTGCCTGTCTCTCCTGGCCATGATGTGAAGATATTATTTATAATTTCACAGTGGTGAGAATACTGCATGTCCAGGCTTCTGAATCCGTCCCGGTCAGTTCCGTTATCGGTATGCTGCATCCAAACCCTGTTGGAATCAAATACACAGTTATTGATGTTTTTAATGGTTATTGCATTTGCGGCATTGTTGATTACATTCTTTTCAAACACAGATGCAGCATCCACGGTATCCGACAATATTCCAATACCATCCTGTACGTTTGTGATGCGATAACCGTCATCATAGTTGAGTTGTATAAAGTTATTATAAAAAATATTGTTCCCGGCCGCCTGCCGCAGTGTGATACATTGACTTCCGGAATCACCGAAAATCAGGTTATTAGCCCCACAGCTTTCGGTTGTCTGCCGTGTAAACGATATACATTCACCCTGATCCACAAACACATTGTCCATAATACTTGCGTCTTTTGTGAATTCAGCTTGTATTACGGCAGTCGGAATTGCGCCCCGTGTCTTGTTGATGATGACATTATCCTTAAAGAGCGGGCGGTTTGAACCGGCAAATTTGATAACTCCATTTTCGGCCGAGTTGATAATATAATTGCTAATAATTCTTGAGTTATCACACCGGTATAATAAAATATGGTCTTTGATACCGGATATCCTGCTGGACTCTATTTCCACCTTTGATGAACCCGCAGAAAAAATGATCTCGCCGTCGGGGTAAGTTGACCCTACCCGGCTGTTCCTTATAGTTAAAGCTGATGAATCAACTTTTATGCTTCTTTCGACTGGGCCTAAATTCTCATTACCACAGTCAAACAGCAAATTTACATTATTCAGGGTAAGAGATCCTGTTTTATTGATGATGAGATTGCCTTTTAAAAGAATATTTTTATCTGAAACCGTTACATTACCATTGATGACCCAGTCTTTATTCATTACGGTTACTTCTGTTGATTCTGTTCTTTTATCGCTTCCGTCCTTTGCTACGGAATGCAGGGTCAATCCTTTGTTTTTGCTGTAGTACTTAATGCGCTGCCCATCAATCCATGCCGATTCAACAGCGTCATCCGTCAATTTATTAAGATCTGTGCCGTCTTTATTGATTCGGTAGAGAAAACCGCCTTTTGAAATATCTATATAATACACGTAATCACTGTCCAAACCGATAACTTCTGTGGCTGTGTCAATTAACCTTCCGGGGTGATTGCCGTCGGAATCGGAGCGGTACAGGGATGCGCCGTCCCTTAAAGAAGACCAGAACTTATATTTGCCATCGTCAAAATATTTCTCATATTTGAGAAGCTTATCCTGAACAAGCGTACCGTTGCCCATTCGATCCACCGTATTCTCAAGCTGTTTCCGGCTGTAGATTTTCCAGGTCTTCGAACTTTCATCCCATTCCAGCCCTCCACCCAGAGTCTCGGCCGCTGAAACGAGAGGTATCATAAGCGCGCCGTTATTGATGTACGGCCTGTTTTCCAGTCGTATTATCCTGCCGTTGATATTGATTTGATAGTCCTGTTCACTTATGGTAAAACTTTTTGCACCATATCGTATTATGGCACGATTGTTTGATGGATCCCAACTATAACTCGCACCCAGCAATGTATATATTTTTTCTGCCGGCACATAAAGGTATTTATCACCGGAATTCAAGGTTATTTCCGCTTTCCTGCCGTCAATAATGATGCTGTGATTTTCCTGACCGCTTAAAGCGCTTGATATCTCACACGCGTTAAATATAAACAATAATGAAAAAACAAAACATACCAATTTCTTAGACATTTTTCTTATGTACCTCATTTTATGTAACACCTGCCCTGCAAAATTGAGTCCCCAATGTAATAAATAGCGGAACATAATCCCATATTACCACATGTGTTCATATTCTCTAACAAAATTATTATATATACATGTAATCATTCTAAATATAAAAGAGATCGTCTCAATAACAGAAAGTCATTTGGGGACAACAGCCGGAAGTTGATGATCCTGTGGCTATATAGCTCCATACAATGACATGTTCCGTTCTCTGAGACAACCTCGATTCATTTTTGTTGATAAATACAATATTACTTACAATATAATATCAGCCCAAACCATATTCCTTTGCCAGTTTTGTAAATGCATCCAGGCTGCGTTCTATCATTTTGATATCGGTACAATAAGCTATCCGCACATATCCCGGACCTCTGAAACCGCTGCCGGGAACGATCAAAAGATTATACTTCGCAGCAGTTTTACAGAAAGCTATATCATCTTCTATAGGAGTTTTTACAAATAAATAGAAAGCTCCGTCGGGCTTAACGCACTTAAATCCGAGTTTTGTAAGATGGTTATACAGTAAATCACGTTTTTTCTTATAGCTTTCAGTATCGACAGCCACTTCAAGGTTATCCGCAACGACCTTCTGGAAAAGCGAGGGCGCGTTAACGAAGCCTAATGTCCGGTTTAAAGTTATCATAACCGAAACCAGCGTCCCGACTTCCGGGATCCTGCTGCTGGCCGCAATATATCCTATTCTCTCGCCAGGTAGAGCCAATGATTTACTGAAGGAATTTATAGAGATGCTCTTTTTAAATATCGACAGAGTACTGGGTACTTCAACTCCGTCATAAACAAGGCTGACGTACGGTTCATCAGATATAACAAAAATATTGATCCCCAGTTCTCCTTCTTTTTTCTCTAAAACTTCATTAAGCCTTTCTAAGGATTCCCTGTCATATACAACCCCGGTAGGATTATTGGGAGAATTGATGATAATGGCTTTTGTCTTATCGGTTATAGCTTTTTCGACCGCATCGGCATCAATTTGGAAACTGTCTTTTATGGTATTAACAACTACTGTTTTGCCGCCTGCCTGTTCAATATAGGTACCATACTCTACAAAGAAGGGAGCCAGCACAATAACTTCCTCTCCCGGATTCAACAGAGCCTTTAAAGTCACATTGAGACCTGCAGCCGCTCCGCATACCATAATGATATTATTCTCATCCAATTGTACACCGCTCTTTTTCGTAAGATAAGCCGCCACCTTCTGTCTTACATCAGGAAAGCCTGCATTGTTCATGTATTTATGTAGTCCTTCTTCTCCGCTGTTAACATATTTCTTCAAAGAATCAATAACTTCAGCGGGCGGTTCAACTTCAGGGTTCCCCAGGCTAAAGTCATAAACATTTTCGTCTCCGTATATTTTTTTCAACCGTGCTCCTTCTTCAAACATGGCCCTTATCATGGATGACTTTCCTAGGTCTTCTACAAGTTTTTTATTAAACATAACCATTCTCCTCTCAGTGAACTATACCTTTTCTCGCTAAATATTCTTCCTTTATTTCTATAAGCATTTTTATACTTGGATCCTCATTGGAGTATAAAGTCGTCAATAATACCTGCGCATACCGTAAATCATCCAGGGTAAGGGTCGGATAGTCCTCAACATCGTATTTTCCGTCCCCGTAATAGCCATAGAATAAATCACCTGTTTCGTGATTGATCCATTCTTCGGCAGTATCTGTGATTCCTGTCAGAATACGATTTGCCACCTGGAGATATTCACTCTTTGCTGTACTGTTATACATCTCAAGCAGGAAATTCATCTCGCTCACCAGATGATTCAATGATACATGGGTTTTTACACCCGGCGTTGCATTAAAACCATAGTCATAGACCAGGAGCCCCTGGTTTTTTGTAAGGTAGGCATTGGAAACAGCAAAATCGCAGTAGAATTGGGCATATTTGTTGGCTGCCTTTAAAAACAGCGGTTCGTTAAATTTTCTATAACCTCTCAGAAGAGATAATGCAGCCTCTGTATCCCATCTCGTATCGAAGAAACCAGCGCCTACTTTATAATTATTATACAATCCCACAGCCATTGGGTCGGTTCCCCAATATCCTTCTGAATTCTGGGTTTTTGTCAGCGTATCGATGGTTATATAGGCATAGTCCTCAAAGAATCGGCCTTCAATGCCGAGGTATTTGTTTCCGATATGATTTGCGCTGTTTCTGTAGAAGCCATTGGGACTATATGGTGCATATCCGTTAGGCAAAAAGTAATACTGTCCGTCACCGCCCCATTTTCTTACCCGGCTTAAATCTCCTGTTTTTATAGCCTCCACTGCAGTTTCATCCTTCCAGTCAACCAGCTTTTCCTTTGAGATGATCCCCCACTGCTCGGAAAAGGCATTCTCGGCTGCCGGAAGAGTAACTTTGACACCGTCTCCGGTTATCTGGATATTTTTTGCCTTATCATATAATTCTTTTCTGATTTTATGGGTACTTATCTCATAAATGCTGCTATAACTGAAAAAGCCATTCAATGATTTGGAATCGATATAAACAGAACCGGGCTCTAAGGTACTTAGAAGATCATCATCAGATTTTAGACCCTCATATGCCCTGATAACTGATTTTGTCTGGTCCAGTCCTTCGGGATACTCAATGGTTCTTAAGTCATATTCATTGAAGGTAAAGGGCAGCATGATGCTTATAGATCTGAGGTTGAACCCAATAGGTTCGTATTTCAGGTAGTAGTATAAATCTCCATTATTCATGATGTATGAATCATATAGAAGATAGCCTATAATACTGTCTTTTATTTTTATAGCAAACGTTTCTTTTATTTCGTCCGCTTTTTCATTATACCTTTCATACTTTTCTATAAGCTTAAGCTCCATTCCGGATGTTTCAATAAGCGGAAAACGGTCTACTCTGTCAAATCCGCTGTCATTAATTTGCTTTTTGTTGGCATAGCCAGCATTCCCTGTATTTACTGCTGCATTTGAGTTTATTGAGCCGGATACAAAAAATAAAAAAATCAATGCAATAATCAGGGAAAATAGAACCATAGAACCATAAATCCGCTTATTTATCATGTCTACCTCCAAAAATCATATCTTATGTTCCTGATTGATTATATCCCTCTTCAAACGCTTTGAGATTAACTTCCAGAAATTGTGGTTTTACTGTTTTTTCAATGGCCTTGATCCATAAGTCTTTCTCAAACTTTGAATGTCTCGCCAGTACGCCAATCATCACAACATTGACTGCCTTTATATTCCCGCATTTTTTTGCAATATCTAGGGCCGGAACAACAATCACATTTTTATAATTTGCTATTATTTTCTCGATTATGTTTTCAGGATACTTTGCCTTGCCTGTAATGACCGGCATCGGATCTATCCTTTGATCATTGATAATGATCTTTGCATCCTTTTTGGCATAATCGATCCATCTTAAAGCCTCAAGCTTTTCAAAGCAAAGTATGATATCCGCCTCATTTTTCTCTATAATGGGAGAAAATATCCTTTCACCCATTTTAACATAGGTTACCACGCTTCCTCCCCGCTGGGACATGCCATGTACCTCAGAAACTTTAACATCCAGTCCTGAGCTTAATGCCACATCACCCAGAATACGGCTGGTAAGCAATGTTCCCTGGCCGCCTACTCCTACGATCAAAATACTTGTATTATTCATCCCGGCCACCTGCCTTTTCTATCGCATTAAATCTACATACTTTCGGACAAAGATCACAGCCTGCACATTGAGTTGGGTTTATCTCCATGTGATCACCCCTGTCAACAATTGCCGGGCAGCCCAACCTCATACACATACGGCATTTGGTGCATTTATCCTGGTTAATGGTCAAAACGGGACCGAATTTTACATGCTTCAACAGTGCGCAAGACCTTTGGGCTATTATCACTGAAAGCTCGTCAGCCGCAACTTCTTCTTTGACAACCTGCTCAAATTCCTTTAAGTTAAAGGGATCACATACCTTGACCCTCTCTACGCCGACAGCCTGGCAAAGTTTAACCAGATCCACCTGCTTTGCAGGTTCTCCTTTGATGTTATAACCGGTGGTGGGATTATGCTGGTGGCCTGTCATGCCTGTTATGGAATTGTCCAATATAATAACGGTTCCGCTGCAATTGTTATAGACCATATCAATGAGTCCGGTAATTCCTGAATGTATAAAAGTAGAATCACCTATTACAGCAACCGTCTTTTTGCTTTGCTCTTTGCCTCTGGCCTTCTCCAATCCATGTGCCACTCCTACGCTGGCGCCCATACAAATGGTAGTGTCGACAGATTCCAGCGGAGCCAGAGCTCCGAGGGTATAACACCCAATGTCTCCGGAAACGGTCAGCTTAAGCTTTTTCAATACATAAAATGTAGCTCTGTGGGGACACCCTGCGCATAACACAGGCGGTCTTGCCGGAACTTCGTCCTTAATATCATTAAGCTTTTCCGAAGTTTCTCCAAATATCTTCTCCCTGATTAAGCCGGCGCTGTATTCGCCTATGACCGGGAGCTTATCCTTTCCTATGACCTTAAGCCCCATCTTACGGCACTGGTTCTCTATGAAAGGTTCCAGCTCTTCAATTATGTAAAGATTTTCTACCTGAGAGGCGAATTCTTTAATAAGTTTTTCCGGCAGAGGATAAACCATGCCAAGCTTAAGATATGAAACATCTCCGAATGCTTCTCTGGCGTACTGGTAAGCTATGCCGGATGTGATCACGCCGATTTTCTTATCTCCCCATTCAATCCTGTTCAGTAAAGACTGTTCAGAGTACTCCCGCAGCTTTGCCATGCGTTCCTCTACAGAAACGTGCCTGCGTCTTGCCATTGCCGGCATCATAACATATTTTGCCGGGTTTTTTACAAATGGCTTCAATTCATAATTCTCTCTGTCCTCCAGCTCAACTATACCCTGGGAATGGGACACCCTGGTGCTAAGCCGTACAATAACAGGCGTATCGAACTCTTCGCTTATTCTGAAGGCTTCTTTGGTGAAATCCTTGCATTCCTGGCTGTCAGATGGCTCTATAACAGGTACTTTCGCGCCTCTTGCAATAATCCTGGTATCCTGTTCATTCTGTGAACTGTGCATACCTGGGTCATCAGCAACAAATATGACCAATCCGCCGTTTACACCGGTATATGAAGCTGTAAACAAGGGATCTGCCGCTACATTCAGCCCTACATGCTTCATAGCCGTTGCGGCTCTTGCACCGCCTATAGAAGCTCCTATAGCAACCTCAAGGGCTACCTTTTCGTTCGGAGCCCATTCGGAGTATATTTCGTCATATTTTGCGATATTCTCGGTAATCTCTGTACTTGGAGTTCCCGGGTATGCCGTTGCAACCGTCGCCCCCGCCTCATAGACACCGCGGGCAATGGCCTCGTTGCCCAGCATGAGTTTTTTCATATTCGTCTCTCCTTATATATGTAATCTTGCTTCACTACATTAAAGCGTTTATATAATTATACAAATAATTGCTCTTTTGCGCAAACTCTCTTTATGTCATTTTTTGGGGTATGAAGCTAACCGGCTTTATCTCAATGAGAAACCTCGCGCCCGCCTACCGATGTCATCCTGAACGGAACAAAGTCCCCCCCATCTGTCATCCTGAACGGAACAAAGTGGAGTGAAGGATCTTATATGTTAACATATAGATTCTTCGCTTACGCTCAGAATGACAGGACAATTGTCATCCTGAGCGGAGCGTAGCGAAGCCGAAGGATCTATAAAAGTTAACATAAAAGATTCTTCGCTGGCGCACAGAATAACATGGTTGGACAAGATTCTTCGCTGACGTTTAGGATTATAACCATAATAACCGTTCCTATGATTTATTGAAACAATGAATAAACCAGGGGAATAAAAATAGCCGGCAGCATGTTCCCAACCTTGAATTTCTTTATTTCCAGCAAATTAAAACCAATAGCCAATATAAGGATACTTCCCACCAGCGACATCTGAGACACCACAACATCGCTTAAGAACGGTTTTAATACACCTGCCAAAGCTGTGATCCCGCCCTGGTAAACCAATACCGATAAACCGGAAAACATGACCCCGATACCCAGTGTTGCAGAAAAAATTATGGAACTTATGCCGTCAAGCATGGATTTGGCAAGGAGAATATCAATTTTCCCGTAAAGACCGTCCTCCAGAGAACCGATAATGGCCATTGCTCCTACAACATAAACCAGACTTGCAGTTACAAAACCTTTGGCAAAATTGGATTCCTTTCCTGCAAATCGGTTTTGGAACCATATTCCCAACCTGTCCAGCCCATCCTCGATTTTTAAGGCTTCTCCGATGAGACTTCCAATCACCAGGAATATTATCATCTCTGTTATGTAACGTCGATCAAGCTTTCCTTCTTCGGTTACCGTGAATATCCCCTGCAGAGTCCCTGAAATCCCTATAATTATTACCGCCAGACCTACAGCTTGCATAATGGTATTCTTGAATCGTTCCGGTATGCCTTTCTTGAGGAAAATTCCAAGAGTACTGCCGATAACGATTGTTATAACATTTACTATCGTTCCTAATCCGTGCATTTCTCTTCTGCTCCTTACTTAAGTTCTACTACCGTAACACCCGTATCGCCTTCACCGTAATTTCCAAGACGATATGCCGCAACATGGGCATGTCCTTTCAAATGAGCATGAATGGCTTTTCGTAGTGTTCCTGTCCCCTTGCCGTGTATTAATGACACTTCATGAAGCCCTGCAATAACGGCATCGTCAATATACTTGTCCACCTTTTCAACGGCTTCCTCAACATTGAGTCCCCGCAAATCCAGCTCCAGGCTTACGGGAGAAGACTTTACACCCGTTACCCTGACCCGGTTCAATTTTTCTATGGATTCCTTTTGCTCGTCAATGCGCTTAAGTTGTTTTACATTAACCTTAACCTTCATTATACCCGCCTGTACCATCACCTGTCCATCAGGATCAGGCTTTTCAAGTACAGTGGCCTTTTGGTTGAGATTGAGCATCAGTACGGTTTCTCCGGGTTTCAAATCCTTTGGCGCTTCATGGTATTCAGGCATATCATAGGTCTCTACCAACCGACCTTCAATATTATCCAGGTTTCTAACTTTCGCTCTTGCTTCCTGAAGGTTTTTTTCATTGATGGCTTCAAGCCCCTGACTGTAAAGCTCCTTTAGCCGGTCCAAAAGTTCTTCTGATTCATACCGGGCATTCATTATTATAGCCCTGGCTTCTTCTTTTGCTTTTGCAATGATATTGCTTTTCTCTTTGTTAATCCTTTCCTTTTCCTTTTTGATCTCGTTTTTCAGTTTTTCAATTTCCAGCCTGAGCATGGCCGCCTCGTCTTTTTCTTTCTCGGCCTGTGTCCTGTTTTTTTCTATATCAGAAAGGACATCCTCGAATCGTATATTATCTTGGGATAAATATCCCTTAGCCTTATGGATTATATAAGGGTCCAGACCCAGTTTTTTGGATATCGCAAAGGCATTGCTTTTTCCCGGAACCCCCACCAGAAGCCTGTAAGTTGGGCGAAGGGTCTCAACGTCAAACTCACAACATGCGTTTTGAACATTTTTAGTTGTCATGGCATAGATTTTCAACTCACTGTAATGGGTGGTTGCCATGGTGCATATACCCCTTTTTGTAAGGCCCTCCAGTATAGCCATGGCAAGCGCCGCCCCCTCAGTAGGATCGGTCCCTGCACCAAGCTCGTCAAATAAAACCAGCGAATTTTCATCAGCATTGTCCAGAATATAAACAATATTCTTCATATGGGATGAAAAAGTACTTAAAGACTGCTCTATGCTCTGTTCGTCGCCTATATCCGCATAAACGCTTTCAAATATACCAAATTCACTACCCTCCTGGGCAGGTATATGAAGGCCCGACTGAAGCATCAATACAAAGAGGCCCACAGTTTTGAGAGTAACTGTTTTCCCTCCGGTATTAGGCCCTGTAATGACCAATGTGGTGAAATCATAGCCCAGTTCGATGTCAATGGGTACGACTTTATGCTTGTCCAAAAGCGGGTGTCTGCCCTGCTTTATTCTAACCTGTCTTTTATCGGTAAGATGAGGGCAGATCCCGTTCATGTCACGGGAAAGTTTTGCCTTGGCGAACATAAAATCCAGCCTTGACAGTATTTCAACATTGATACCCAGTTCTACCCGTATTTCTGCCACTTTAGCCGATAATTCCTGTAAGATCCGTTCAATTTCATGCTGCTCGCGAATCAGCAGAGCCTTTATCTCGTTATTTGCTTCAACCACCGCCAGCGGCTCTATAAACACGGTAGCCCCGGATGCTGACATGTCATGGACAAGCCCCGGAACCTGGCTTTTATATTCCTGTTTTATCGGTATGACATAGCGGTCGCCTCTAATTGTTACAACAGCGTCCTGCATTATCTTTTTGTATTCGTTGGAACGTATGATTGATAATAATTTGTCTTTTATTCCATCCTGCTTCTGCCGGATACTCCTTCTTATGGAGAAAAGTTCGGGGCTGGCCCGGTCAGAAATTTCTTCCTCGCTGATAATCGCGTTTGATATCGCGTCCTCTACCTGTTTGAACCCCGTAATCTGACGTCCCAATTCCAGGGCGATATTGCCTTCCCAATCAGCAGGTATGTCATTTGTGAGAAATTGCTTTATGATCCTTCCGCAGCGCAGGACATCCCCAATCCTGAGTAGTTCGGATATGCTCAGGACAGACCCTATTTCTACACGTTTCAAAGATCCCCTTATATCATGGATCCCTCCGAAAGGCGGGCTTCCCTTCCGCCACAAATATGCCGCAGCGTCATTGGTTTCCTTAAGCCTTTCCTGTACTTCAAAAAAGTCCGAAACAGGTTTTAAATTCTCCACGTATGTTCTGCCCAGCGCAGAAACCGTCCTTTCGCTGAGTAATTTCATTATTTTATAGTATTCAAGAACACGTAACGCTCTGTCGTTCATTAAAAAATCTCCTCTTGTTTAAAATTACATTAACGCATTGATATTATTTTCGGTTTACGTAAAAGTAACTATAAGATCTTTCGACTCCGCTTAGGATGACATCTTTCCCTGTCATTCTGAGCGATAGCGAAGAATCTTTTCCTCCCCTGTCATTCTGAGCGATAGCGAAGAATCTTTATGTTAACATATAAGATCCTTCACTCCACTTCGTTCCGTTCAGGATGACAGAGGGGCTGTGGAACCCCCAGGATGACAGTAAGCTGTCGCGCAGTCTATGCCCTCTCTTTATTATAATGGTAAAAAGCTGCGGCAATAAACGCCGCAGCTAAAAATTTTGACCGTGATTCATGATTCTCCCCCGGCAACAGGTTTTGTCTCAATGAAGATGATAAACCACACTTGAGCTGACACAATACATCGTTCGCTGTTATCTTTCTCCGATAAAAACATGCTACGGATTAGGTTTTCGAATTATTGGCGCTATTTTCTCAAAATAAAACCTTATCCATGCTGTAAACAATATATCATATAGCACAAATACCACTTGTGATACAATACCCGTAACGATCATCATGGTACCTGATGTCAATGATTGGGGCAGAAAAGTCTTCATTATACTCCAGGTCGGCCACAGGAAAAGATTAAAAGCGGCAAACTTAAGCAGTATCTCCAGCCATGTCTTTCTCAATGATTCAATATGGTATTTTAATATCGTATATATGCCAAAGAATAATACATACGGAAGTAAATTGAGTTTTTCCGGTACCACAAGAAAACCTGCGGCACAAGTTACCACATAAGACGCCCAGGCCCATTTGGCACCGGCTTCCATAATTATAACCGACAGAATGAACCCGGCTAAAACATAAAACCCCAGTCTTCCTGTCGGTGCAATTGATTCCAAAAATAACACTATAACGATGAATGCTGACAGGATTCCTGTCAGAGAAATTTTACGTGTATTATTATTTGACTTATCCTTCCGGTTTTTTAAGCCCGAACTGTTTTCCAATCCAAAAACCTCGTTCTTGTTTATTGTTTAGCAGCAGCTTATTAAATCTCCGCCCAAGCATTCGCAGAAGGTATCCAAACACCAGAGATTAACACAAAGATTACACATGTCAGGACTTGAGTTGTAGCTGTTTCTATAATAATTATTGTGCCTGTATCCTGTAGATTGCTGATTAAGGTTATTTAATGCATTTCTGTATTCAAAATTGGCAGGATCCATGTTGACCGCCCTTTGAATACTGCTGTAGCCTCGGTCATACCAGCCTCTTCTTAAGAATACAAGACCTTGCAGATAATACCAGGCAGCATTCCTGTTTTTCATCTTGTCCAATATTCTCTGGGCTTCGGCTATATTACCATTATTTATATACATCCTTACTTTGTTTTCAAGGTCGGATTCATTTTCATATTGATATTGATATTGAGTGTTATATGAGTATGATCCTGACTGTTGCTGCTGATATTGCTGTTTGTATGTTCCCTGGGATGCATTGCTGTTATTATAGGATTCCTCATAATCAGCCCTATATTGATAATTGCCGGCATTTTTCATAAGCTCCTCATAGGCCTCATTGATTTCCCGCATTTTTTCTTCGGCCAAATCTGCCAGAGGATTATTTTGATATCTGTCAGGATGATACTTTTTGGCCAGCTCACGGTATGCGCGTTTTATTTCGTCGTAACTGGCTCCTTCTTTTATGCCTAAAACCTTATAGGGATTCTTTTTCATCTTTTATACCTCTTTCTTGCAACACCTTATCTGTTCTGACAATTAACCCTGAATACAGTATATTATCGAGTATACCCTTATTCTTTTCAATAGCAAGAAGGGAATACGCTTTTTCTACCTCACTCAATGAATAAGTCAAAGCAAAATTTACCTTCTCCCGGATAGATTCTTTAAAATCTTTTATATTATCGCCTTTAAAGCCATACTGACTTACCAGGGGATTATAGGAATTATTCTTAACGTCTTTTTCAATATCTTCATAGGCATCCAGGATATAGATCCAGCGGCCCAAATTGTAACCCATCCAGCCTAAAGCTTTTCTGTCATTTTCATCCTCAATGCTCTCGCATTCAAATATATCCCTCATAATGGCAGCAAACTCTTCGGCAACTTCATCCACCGAATCACATCCCTGCTTTTCTAGATCGGATAGCCTCGTTAAATGGTTCTCTATTGAGGCGCATTTTTCGGGATGCCTCTTTTTTGCCTTTTTAAAGGCTCTTTTTAACGCCAGAGTACCGGATCCCCCCATTACATTTCTTTCATCGTTCCATTTATCCTCTAAATTATAATACATCAAAATAATATTCATGTCTGACGCATATTCCGCAAAATTATTGGAAAATAAAATAAAACGTTTTTTTAAGGGATGAACGATGCATCTTTGTATTTTGCCTCTGATGGGAAGAGAGCTTAACGAATCCAGGAGTACATATAAAAATGCAAGATCATAATTCAGGGTAAGCCGTGAAAATTGACCGTAACGACGCCCAAGAGTCTTGCACAAGCTGCAGTAGTATCCCCGAAACACGTCATACTCTCGTATTTTTAATTCCGGTTTATCCGGTTCAACATAACCAAACATTAAGCAACCTCAATTCACCCTGGATGGCTATTCAGACTTTTTCTCTTCTTTAGCCTTTTCAAAACTAATTCCCTGTACATGGATATTTATGGAAACTACATTCATACCTGTCATGCTTTCCACCGCGGATTTAACACGTTCCTGTATTCTCCATGCAACTTCAGGTATACGGGCTCCGTATTCCACCAATATAAAAAAGTCAATCGTTACGTCGCTGCCGTCTATTTCTACTTTAACACCTTTGGTAGGATTTTTGCGGCCTAAAACAGAGGAAATGTTCTCGGACAGATTTGGGTTCATACCTGCCACACCCTCAACCTCACTGGCAACAGTGTGGGCTATAACTGTTATTACATCAGCGCTTATCTTTATCTCGCCAACAACGTCCTGTTCAATCTCGTTCACTTTTTTATCGGACATAACTGCTTTACCTCCCATTTCCCCTATGAATAAAAATCATATAATATGATAATTGATAACATTATATCATTTTGCTCTCTTTTAATGCAACTTTACAAGAGCTTGACACAGCTTTATCTAAAGAAAATACAGCCCTGGCCGTTTCAAGTGGTAACATGGACTTATCAAGCAAAGCTTTTTGTGTGATAAATCCTGACCATACTAGTTTTAATACGCCTTCACTAAGAAGGATATGAGGTTTGAACGGATTAAATACTCGCAGTACAAAACAAAAAATAACTTACAGTATTTAAGAATGACATTCACTGCGAAAATAAGGAATAACGATTATTCCGACAGAAACTAAGATGCCGGCATATACGACTGACAGTTTGACTGGTTAAAAATACATATGTCTGATATAAAATTCGTTAAAATCTTTATCGGTTGAAAGGCTGATTTCCTGGGCCTTTGATATTATTTTTGCCGTTCTATGTGGAGAGTCGGCAAATGTAAGATACTTCAAAGCGCCAGCCAATGAGCTGTTGCCTATCGCTATGACTTTGCCTGATAGCTCTTGGGGAATCAAGCCTATATTTACGGCCTTTTCAATGTTTATTCTGTATCCGAAGCCTCCTGCCAGGTATACAGTTTCAATATCATCGTAACTTATGCCATAACGCACTATCAGAGTCTCTATCCCAGCGCGTATGGCGGACTTTGCCAGTTGTACCTCACGTATATCTTTTTGAGTAAATTTAATATCCTCATAAACTGTATATCCCGTATCGAAAAAAGGTTCCTTTAACACACCGGTTTCATCTATTATTCCAGCTTTTAAAAGTTCGGATGTGATCTCAATGATTCCTGTACCGCAAATACCTATTGGAGGCTTCGAACCGATAGTATTGAACTTAAGCTTACCTTCTTCCAAAACCGCACTGCATATGGCTCCCTTTACGCTGCCCACGCCATATGAAATATTTCCGCCTTCAAATGCCGGCCCTGCGGCTGTTGAACAGACCAGGATCCGGTCTTTATTGCCAAGCGCCATTTCACCGTTTGTTCCGATATCGATAAAAAGACTCGGTCTTTCCTTTTTGTCAAAATCACACACCAAAAGCCCTGCTACGATATCTCCGCCCACAAATGTGGATATTCCAGGCATGATGATTACAGGGACATCCAAATAATCCGAATCAAAGAGCTTTGAGTACTCTGTCTCGATCAAATCAATATCGACCGGAGTATAAGGATAAACGCCCAGACTTTCGCAGGAAAATCCCAATAAGATATGCCCCATGGTCGTATTGCCTGCGATCACTATTTTTTTTACCCGTTCTTTTCTAATTCCGGCCTGAGTGATCACTTCACCGAAACCAGCAGTTAAATCACTTCTTACCAGGTTTCTCAGCTGATCCTTTTTACCTTCATTGGATGCCTGGATTCTTGATATGACATTAGCGCCATAAACTCTTTGCTTGTTAATGGCCGCATAATTAATGACCGTACTTCCGTCAGACAGTTTGATGAGGCTGATCGCAATAGTCGTAGTGCCGATATCGGCTGCAATTCCATAATCCTCATTAGAATATGACTTTGATACATTCTTCTTAAGTTCAGAGCAGGTCATAGCTGTTGAGCAATCTGTAACGATTTCAAAATTTGATTCATCGCCAATATCGATATTAATTGTACAGTCTTTATATGGATAAGCTTTACATGCAAGGCGAAAGCCTTTGTCCAGTTGCTCCTGGCTGAAGATCCTGCGATCTTCACCGGTAATTGCAGAGCTTCCTCTTATAAACCGTATCCTGCATTTTCCGCATGTCCCATATCCACCGCATGCGGCGCTCAACTGAAACCCGTTTTTTATTAAAGTTTCCAGCACATTATCGGTTTTTCTGTGATTAACGGTATATGTATGATTATCACGAATCACGTCCAATTTAACAGTCTTTCTCATTTTGCAATCAGGCAAGTTGCATTTGGCACAATCATGCCGGGCTTCAAATTTATTTTCATCCTCAGTCAAAATCAATACATAGCAGTTTGTTTTGACCGCTGTGAACATATAACCTTCTGTTATGCCAAGATCCCACTCTTTAGCGGCTCCGGTTTCCTCCAATATTATCTTTTGCGCTTCCAGCGGGATATCTGACGGAGGATCAAGCCTCTTTAGAACTCCTGTCTTCATTTGTTTGCATTGTTGATAAATAAGATCGGTAATTACATCATCCATTTGAGACAGGTAATCATTTGCCATAGCATCTATGAGCATGGCAGCCAAATAGTCACCTTTGCTGAAATAATGGCCGGAAAGTTCTGTAATCTCGTTTCCGACTGTATAAATGACATAACACGCAGGTTCACATTTTCTATATTCTTTTGATCCCAGCTGAGGTTTTACTTTCCCGTATCGAAGAATGGCAGCAGGTGCTATTATTTCATAGGCCTCTGCTGCCAGTTTTTCATATTCTTCAATTGTTTCCTCGTAAATTGGGCTGTCAGGATAACAATCGATCATGTTCAACACATTGTTCCGATTGAATCTGATATTGAAATGACTGATCCTTATATGCCCTTCCGTAAATTTATCCGGTTTGGAATCTTTCATAAGCTTTCTTCGTCTCCGATATCATTTCATGTTCCAGGCCAACCCATATGTGTTACATTGAAAGATGCATAATACTGTTTCTGCCTGTTCAATACGCTCAAAGTTACACGGGGAGCGGAAAGCTCAGTTAAAATAATAAATATTACTGTCATCTTTATAATGCTATGCTGAAATTGCCTTCTTGGCTATCTCTGCCGCTGTAGTAGCATCTTCTGCATAGTAATCTGCCCCGATTTGTTTTGCAAAGGTCTCACTTAAGGGAGCTCCGCCAACCATTACAATATATTTGTCGCGTAAACCTCTTTCATTCAATATATCGATAATTTCCTTCATATTGTTCATTGTAGTGGTCAGTAATGCTGACATACAAATAAAGTCAGCTCCAACTTCTTCAGCTTTATTTACAAATTCTTCAGCCTCAACATCGATACCCAGATCTATTATCTCAAATCCTGCCCCTTTTAGCATCATAATAACAAGGTTTTTACCGATGTCGTGCAAATCTCCCTTAACTGTTCCGATCACTACTTTGCCAACTGCCTTATTGCCAACTTCGATCAACTTTGGCTCTAAAATAGCAATACCTGCATTCATGGCCCGCGCAGCCACCAGGACTTCAGGAACAAAAACTTCATCTTTCTTAAACTTCTCGCCAATGATCGACATTCCTGCCAAAAGACCGTCATTCAAAATAACTTTCGGGTCTATACCCTGGTCGATAGCCTGCTGAACCAGCTCTTTTACTATCTTTGCTTTTCCTTTTTGCAATTCTGAAGAAATATTTCTGATTATCTCCATATATTACCCCCCCTAATATATGTCTTCCCCATGTCAGTCTATTAAGAATTATACTTTATAAAATAAAAAATATATGTATTTTTTTTAGACTAATATAAATTATTTTAGATTTAATATGTAATTAATTGTTCCTTTATGTTAGAATATAAAATATCCAATATCTTTTAATATTATAACATCAGGACGTAGAATATGCAGGATTCCTTTTTATATACGATTATTGAAAAGAAACAACTGAAAGAAATGATGGAGGCATTTCAGGCATGCATGGATCTACCGATCCAGCTGATTGATGAAAAAGGCTCCATTCTGCTTTCATATGGCAACAAAGCAAGCTTTTGCACCAGATTTCAGCAGTTTCTGCCTAAGGAAGAAACCTGTGAAAAGTTACATATCAACGCAAGCAAGAAGGCAATAGATCTGGGAGAAACTTATATCTTTTCCTGTCATGCAAATCTGAATCACATTGTTTTTCCTTTACAAAACAACGGTACGTTTTTGGGTTCTGTCCTGGTAGGTCCCTTTCTGATGGATCAACCGGATTCATTGCTGATTCAGGATATCGCCAGGAAATATACCATACCCACAAGCAGTCTTCTGGATCTCTATGATGATTCAAACAGTATCAAAGTCCTATCGCCCGCTGTTGTAACACATGTTAGCCGTTTGCTCTATTATCTTCTTGCTAATCTCATCACTGAAAGTCGTCAGCAAATGATAATCAACAGGGGGAAGTTATATCAGCAATCCAAAATCAATGAATCAATACAGAATTTCAAATCCGGAGCTGCCAAAGTCGATTCAAATTATCCTTACGAACTGGAAAAAAGTTTGATGACTAAAGTAAAAACCGGAAATATACAGGAAGCTAAAAGCGTTTTAAATAATCTTTTGGGTTATGTTTTTTTCTCCGAGGGCAACAGCCTCGAAACCATTAAATCCCGTGCCATCGAATTATGCTCCCTGTTGTCAAGGGCTGCTATTGAAGGCGGAGCTTTAACTGACAATATTTTAAAAATCAATAATAATTTCCTAAAAATATTACAAAACATCAATGATTTCGAAAGTCTTTGCTATAAACTACAGGAAATTGTCGAGGAATTCATTAATTCCATGTTTAATTTAATTCCTTCCAGGAACAATGACATAATAAAGAAAGCTATCAAATATATTTCCAGAAACTATCACAACCCTATCACACTGGAGGACGTTGCAAACGAGGTACACTTGAACCCCTCTTATTTCTCCGGTTTATTTAAGAATTCCACCGGCTCTTCTTTCAAGGAATACCTCACAATGGTGAGAATAGAAGAAAGCAAGCGGCTTTTAGCCAATACTAATTATTCTATTATAGATATTGCGGTGGCGACAGGATTCGGAAGCCAAAGTTATTTCTCAAAAACTTTCAAAAAGTATACCGGTCTGACCCCAAGGCAATACCGTTAGGAGCAAATTGTCTTACATTTTGCGGGAAAAATAAAATTTTATCTTAAAGCAATTTTACCGAAAAAACCGAATATGTATTCTATATGTCAATAAGCATCCACGGGAACAGTATGAAGAATAAAAGCATTCTGATATTTATTTATATGTTTCCTGTTTTTGCCATAATCTTATGCCTGTTTGCAAAGGAAACGTCCCAGGTGGCAAAAAATGCAATATATCTGTGCCTTGATATTGTGATTCCGTCTCTGTTTCCCTTTTTTGTCCTGTCAAGGATAATCATACCGTATATTACGTTTTTCCCATGTCCCAAAATCATAAAAAGGTTTATAGAAAGAGTTCTATATTTGCCCTATTATACTATATTTATCATACTGCTTGGGTTTATAAGCGGTTATCCCAGCGGCGCAAAAATGGCCCGGGATATGCTGGAAGAGAAACTGATTGACAGCAGACAGGCTTCTAAACTGCTGCCTATGGCCAATAACTCCAACCCTCTTTTCATTGTCGGGACTATAGGCGCCGGCTTGTTCAAAAGCGTAAAACTTGGTGTTTTTCTGCTCTTAATACACTGGGTTTCAGGTTTGACAGCCACAATTATAACAGGAAGACTGGCATTTGGAAAAAGTCATGATAATTCTGCCCGAAACGGAGAACGCCATCAGGAATATAAAAAAAGCAATCCGACAACAATCAGCCTTCCGGCTCTGATCGCTGCATCGATTGAAGAAGCTGCCATACTGTGCATAAAGGTTTCAGGATACATTGTGTTCTTTGCCGTCATATCGGAGTTGTTGTCTCTTTTAGGTGTGTTCTCTCTGTTGGCAGGATTCTTTACGTTATTATTCACCGGAAGTTCTAATACATCAGTATCTTCCGAATTCATTACCGCCATCTTAAGAGGGTTGATGGAAATAACAACGGGAGCACAGGCTGTTAATAATCTGAAAAGTATTCAGCTCAATATTCAGTTGGCTGTTGTATCGATCATTTTCGGATTCGCTGGATTCTCTGTTCATACTCAAATCATGGGAATCATGAAAGGCACCGGATGCAAGTATCGGGTCCTCTTTCTTGGCAAGCTGTTACACGGCATAATAGCGGGTATTTTAACTTTCCTTACCATAGGCGTCATGCCCATAACTATCCAGACTTCGGAACTACAAATCATTTCCGATACCGGTTTATTGTGGACTCGTCCGGTAGTTATATTGATTATGATACTGTCTCTCATTATCAATCCTTACCGGATATCGCCTTGGGACAAAAAAGCTATTAATAAAAACAAAGATTAATGATGACTTATAATGGCATATTTAGGCTACAGGTGCATTAAGAAAGGGGCAGCCCAAATGCTATCCCCTTATATAACTATATCGGTCAACCGATGAGAGGTCTCAATCTATTTCAGTTCCTGGCGGTTCTGTCTGATTACACTCAAAGTGTCTTCCAGGATCTCTTCTACCTTGTTAAGGACACCGTCAGCATATTCTCTGGTTCCCAGGCGAATTTCCCTTGCATTTTTCTTTGCATTTGCAATAATGATCTCTGCCTGTTCATATGCCTTTTTGGTGATTTCATTCTCATCAACTAAAGCGGCAATACGAGATTCAGCGTTCCTGATAATATTTTCCGCCTCCTGCTGAGCTTCGGCCAAAATGCGCTGTTTTTCCTCAGTGATACGTTTCGCCGCTTTTATATCGTCCGGCAGTTTCAGCCGTATCTCCTGAACCAATTCCAACACGGCCTCTCTATCTATAAGACATTTCCCTCCAGAAAGCGGGATATTCATCGCGTTTTCTGCCATATCTTCCAGCTGTTCCAAAAGATCAAGTAATTCCATGATTCGACCTCCACCTAAAACAAGTTTATTTTCTTAATTTTCTAATAATTATATCGGCGATTTGCTCAGGAACAAAATCATTAATTTTGCCGCCGTTTATAGCTACCGCCTTAACAGCGCTTGAGCTTAAAAATGAGTTTTGAATGCTGGTCATCATAAACAGAGTATCTATCTCATTATCCATTTGATGATTCAAAAGAGCCATCTGCATCTCATACTCAAAATCCGAAACTGCTCTCAGACCCTTTATTATCGTCTTTGCATCGACCTTCCGCATAAAGTCTATCAAAAGACCGGAAAAGCTTGTGATTTCAACATTGTCCCGATTTCCTACCGCCAGTTTCAAAAGTTCCAGTCTCTCCTCTATTGTAAAAGCCGGCGTTTTGGAAGTATTGACTGAAACTAATACTATAAGCTTATCGCATATTTTCGACGCCCTGTTTATTATATCCAAATGACCGTTGGTTACAGGATCAAAGCTGCCGGGATATACAAATGTTCTCAAAAAACTTCCTCCTTTGTTTTTCACTTAGCTTTGCCTTACATAAAACGAATATATCGTTTCCCCGTATTCCTTGGTTCTTACCTTTGTCAGGCTTCCTATACTGTCGGGGGCCGGTTCGTCAACATGATGTTCGCAGGCTAAAATACCTTCCTCCGCTATTATATCAAATTCAACTATGTTTTGTATTGTCTTTGCAATAAAATTCATATTATATGGAGGATCCATAAAAATAATATCAAATTTTGCGTTCCTGCTACTTAACAGCTTTATCGCTTTGGTTACATCCATAGCTATTACTGTGGAACGATCCTCCAGTCTTGTCTTCTTCAAGTTTTCAATTATTATATTCCTGCAGTTCTTGCTGTTATCTACAAATACAGCTTCTTTTGCGCCCCTGCTTAATGATTCTATACCTAAACTGCCGGAACCAGAAAACAGATCCAATACTCTTGCATCCGATATATAAGGCATCAGGATATTAAAAAGAGATTCTTTCGTCCTGTCCATCGTGGGTCGTGTATTCTTTGGATCAGGGGATTTTAACGGTACTCCCCTGGCTGTTCCACCTATAACTCGTAGCATATGTTCTCCATAAATCGGTAATTGTCACTTGCTTTCTAATTTAAAGAAATTTCCTTAAACTTTTCTTTTATTATATCATCTAACTTTTTGTTCAACAGCATGTATTGTTCATTTAATAACAAATTACTTTCAATAATATGTTTAACGGCTTTCTGCACATCCTTTAAAATGTCCATATCACGATAAAGATTAGCAATCTTCAGTTCCGGAAGGCCATGCTGCCGGACACCGAACACATCCCCCGGTCCTCTGAGTTCCAAATCTTTCTCTGATATTACAAAGCCGTTATTGGTACTAGTCATTATTTCCATCCTTTGTCTTGAAACATCACTTTTGCTCTGATTAAACAAAATACAATAGGATTTGTACTTTCCTCTTCCTACACGCCCTCTTAGCTGATGAAGCTGTGAAAGTCCAAAACGTTCAGCATTTTCTATGATCATTAAATTTGCGTTCGGAACATTTACGCCTACCTCGATGACCGTTGTCGAAACCAGTACATCAAGCTGACCGTCAACGAATTTACGCATAACCTTATCTTTTTCCGCGCTTTTCATTTTTCCATGTATCAGCCCTACTCTCAAGCCTTTCAGCTCATTGTCCCTAATACGCTCAGCAAGGCCTTCGGCTGATTCAGCCTCAATTTCATCCGAGTCCTCAACTAATGGACATACGATGTA
>Ga0134099_1000303_pt1 | contig 61021 bp, 48 predicted proteins | sample 10_taG_2_FD_105482 | JGI IMG/M metagenome (GOLD analysis project Ga0134099, IMG submission 105482) | Switchgrass degrading microbial communities from high solid loading bioreactors in New Hampshire, USA - 10_41_5_180_A2 metaG | ecosystem: Engineered > Bioreactor > Semi-continuous > Anaerobic >...
GTCGATATGTTTCCATGTACGTATTTTAGCCCTTTAGGTCGAGTAGACAACTTGGATGTAATTTTTGAAACCCGCTTAAATAAACACTTACAGCTTTGTAATCAATACCACGCACTCCACATGCGGCGTGAACGGGAACATGTCCACCGGCTGTACCTCCACCGTCCTGTATCCGCATTCATCCAGATAATTCAGATCCCGGGCCAGCGTAGACGGATTGCAGGAAACATAAACTATCCTTTCCGGCTGCATGCCTACCAGAGTCTCCAACAGCGTTTTGTCACAGCCCTTGCGGGGCGGGTCCACCACCACCACATCTGCCCGCACTCCCTGCCTGTACAGTTCCGGTACCACTTTTTCCGATTCCCCTGCGATAAACTCCACATTTTCCACGCCATTCAACTCCGCATTCTTACGGGCGTCCATGATGGCATCCTCCACCACTTCCACTCCATATACCTTTTTTGCCTTTTCGGACAAAAACAGGGATATGGTTCCGATACCGCAGTACAGATCAAATACCGTTTCCTCCCCTGTCAGCCCTGCATATTCCAGCGCTTTGTTGTACAGCACTTCGGTCTGGAACGGATTGACCTGGTAAAAGGAAAGGGGGGATATGTTGAACTTGTACTTCCCTATATAGTCGGTTATGGTGTCCTGGCCGAATATCTTGATATTCCTGCTTCCTAAAATCACATTGGTGTTTTGGGTGTTCACGTTCAGAAAAACGCTCTTAATTCCGGGTACTTTTTCCACAAGCATGTCCACCAGTTCACGCTGGTGCGGAAGATCCTCTCCGTTTATAACGATGACAGCCATCACTTCCCCTGTCTTAAAGCCGGTCCGGGTCACTACATGCCGGACAAGTCCGGTTCTGTTTACCTCATCATAGGCGCTTATGCCATAGCGGAGTATAAATTCCTGGACAACAGACTTCACCCTATCGCTGTTTTCGTCCTGAATGCCACACTCATCATTTCTGATAATGTCATGGCTTCTTTTGGCGTAAAACCCGATGGCCAGTTCATCTTTTATCATGCCGACAGGATACTGGGCTTTATTTCTGTACTTCAAAGGATTGTTCATCCCGATCGCATCATGTACAGTTACATTTTCCAGCTTCCCGATCCTCTTTAAATTATCTTTCACCAACTCGGTCTTAAACTCCAGCTGTGCCGCATAATTCATATGCTGCAGGCTGCATCCGCCGCATCTTTTATAGGCGCTGCAAAAAGGCTCCACCCGGTTTTCCGACGGCACGATTATATTCAGCAGCTTACCCACTGCATAGTTTTTATTGACTTTAATTATTTTAATCTCTGCCTTTTCCCCTTTGATAACTCCGTCCACAAATACGGTAAAGTTGTTGATGCGTCCCACGCCCTGACCTTCATGAGTCATTCCGGTTATTTCAATTTCATAGTTCTCATTTTTCTTTATACCAACCACCAAGATTCCCTCCACATAAAATAGCTGTTTTACCTGCAAATCATGTTTCTAATATTGTAAAAACGCAACATATTCATTAAAAAATAAAAAGGCAATGATCTGTCAAAAGCCAAGATTTCCAGGGCATCCGCCGGAAGTATTGATATATAGGCCAAAAATATTGCACTTTCGGCAGTTTTTATTATATATAATTTCATCCATTATTCATAGGGACCGCATCAAAATGCAAAAAAAAAAGTCCTTTAAAGGACTACAAACAGTGAATCAGTGTGCCATATTTTAATTATTCCAGTTTTATATTATATCTATTCCTTTTAATCTGAAATTATTCCATGAGGATAAGAAAATTGTTCCATAAGAGCATAATTGTGAGATTTCGTGCAAAATACACACCTATTGCTTTTTTAGAAAATTTTAATAAAATAAGAATATAAACAAAATATAAACGAGAATGGTTTATGGTGATTCTTAATGGAAACAGGCAAGAGCAGGAACCGGAAAAGATACTTTTCGGTAGTGCTGATTCCTCATTTCAACTCTGATGTAAAAACATACAAACTCTCTTCCCCATTCCCCAAGCTCGCTGCAATAGTTACAGCTTTTTTAGTTTTGCAGGTTGCCTTTATTTGCGTTTTCGTGCGCATATATGATGAAAACAGCCGGTTGAAGAATAACATAACCGTTCTGACTGCTGCAAATAATGAGCAAAGGAATATGTTGGAGGAAAAGAAAGAGCAAATAGAGAATCTCATTGAAAACGACGAGAGAATAAATACTGCAATGAAAGATTTTCTTTCCAAATACCAGCAAATCTCTGATAAATATATTGAGGACCGGATGAATTTTATAAAGACCAGCCGGTCATCAGGGTATTTTAATCGTTCAATTATTAATGATCTCGATGAACTGAAAAAGCTAATAGATAACCTGGAAGATCTAAACGCGTCCAATTCCGAAAAACTCAAGGAGTTGGCTGAAACAGAGCAAAAGCTTATGGAATACCTGGATTCCATGCCCACCATGTGGCCTGTAAACGGTGAAATAAGCTCCGGATACGGGTCTCGTGATGATCCTATAAAACCATGGAAGGAAGCATTCCATAAAGGTATAGATATAGCCGCAGACCACGGAACAGACATCAGAGCCTCTGCCACAGGGAAAGTAACAATGGCTTCATACATCGATGTTTACGGCAATGCCTTAATAATTGACCACGGTAATGGTTTATCCACCTTTTACGGTCATGCATCAAAACTTTTGGTAAAAGAAGGGCAGGCCGTTAAAAAAGGTGAAGTTATAGCCAGAGTCGGCAGTACGGGAAGGAGCACGGGACCCCATCTTCACTTTGAAATCCGGCTTAACGGCAATCCCGTAGATCCCCTGGAATACCTGGATGACTGATGTTTAATGGAAATTTACCATGTTTTCGTATTAACAGATTTAATTAACTCGTTGTGCAATCATTTTCAGGATAAAGTTCCAGGTTAAAGAGATAATACGGCAAACCTATCCCTTGACTTACTACAGCTATCTCAAATTAACCGGCACAGCCAATAAAAAATATCATTGTATTCCCATGTTAGAAAATAAACTTTTTATTAAGGAAGGAATAAATATGATGTTAAAAGGAAAAGACAGCATAAAACCAGAGAAAGTTGATACATTAATAGGAGCTGACACTACACTGGACGGCAACATAGAATCCCAGGGATCCATACGTGTGGACGGAAAAGTCAAAGGCGACATCAAGGTGGCCGGTGATTTGTTTGTCGGCGACAAAGCTTTTATAGACGGTAACATTTATGCCAGCAATGTTGTTTTTTCAGGGACTTTGAAGGGAAATATCCATATACCGGGAGTTTTAAAACTGAAATCAACGGCAAAAGTTTACGGGGATTTGGAGGTTGGCAGCCTAGTAACGGATGAAGGCGCCATATTATGCGGAAAATGCAGCATGCGTGAATCCGAAAGCCCGGAAAAAAGCTCTGAAAATGAAGCATAAAAGGAAATTAAATACTAACTTCAATAAAAAAAGGACCGGGCTGAGGATGAAAGTAAAATGAAAAAGACACGAGTGAACACTAATTCAAAAAAGCACCATAGGTTAATACAGCCTCAGCCACCGGCACTTCCACAACAAGCTGCTGCTTTTTCCACAAAAAGGGAGCGTTGATCCCAATGGTTGTTTTGACCTGCACAACTATTCTGTGTCTTGTCACCTCAACACTTTCCTTTATAAACTCTGACCGGAAATCAACCTCTGTATGGCCATGCCGGTATATGTCTATCAAAAGGAAAGGTCCTATATCGTTTAGCAAGGAACTGCCTATCAGTTTGCCAAAAGCTACGGGCAGTTTCTTTCCATCGGTTTTCCTGAATTCCTCCTCCACAATGGAAGCAATATGTAGGGATATGGGATTGAGCACGGAATTCTTTGTCTCTATTGAAAGTATCTTTCCACCTTTGCTGTGGGCTATGCTGGTTATGTTGTCATATTTCAGGTCTTTGGCAAATCTTGTGCTGATTAAGTCGGTAACCAAAGCTTCCACCCTGCTTTTCATTGCCGGCTCATAATAATCCGCCATGTACTCCATTATGTTTTTCTGCACATAATTCATCAGCATTGCTAATATAAATAGTAATGTAACAATTCTGGAATAGATATGGATTCTCTTTGCATTGCGCTGCTTTGCATACCACAGGCGTCTGTATAAAAGCGTTGATCTGATCATGCCACACCACCTTTACCTACAAGTATATGATTTAAGCCGTTTTTTTGTGATTGAATTTTATTGCTTACAGTTTATGGCAATAATAAAGGCAGGAGAAAGCATTACATTTTTGTAACATTGAAACCACAGGAGCATATATGAGTTTTTTCAATTATGAAATTATGGTTATTTGTGCTATAATGTTTAGTATGATTTTAAGTTTTGCAGAGTTAATACTTTGAGGAGGAACCTATGAACCCTAAGACAAAAGCAAATACAGGCGGAAAGCAAGTCAAGAAAGCGAAAATCAACCCGTCTGTTTTGAAGTTTACTAAAATGGTATTCAAGTTTCTTTTTATAATGATTTTGGCTGTATGCTTTGCGGGTGCAGGCGCATCCACTGGCATACTATACGGATACATAAGTACTGCCACACCCATAACAGCCAAAGATCTTACTTTCACCCAAAACCTGACCACTAAAATATATGACAGGAATGGAAATGAGATAGACAAGCTGACCGGTTACGACAACCAGGACAGGATACTGGTCTTTGACAAGGACGGTGAAATACCGCAATACCTCAAAGATGCAATTATTGCCATTGAAGACGAGCGTTTCGAGTCTCACCACGGCGTTGACTGGAAGAGGACAATTGGTGCGACCATCAACTACTTTCTTCCCACGGGCGACAGCTACGGAGGAAGCACAATAACACAGCAGGTTGTGAAAAATATAACCGGTGATGATGAAAGAAGCCCGAGAAGAAAGGTGCAGGAAATCTGGAGAGCTTTGCAGTTGGAAAAGCGTTATGAAAAATGGCAGATACTCGAGGCATATATGAACCTGGTTTACCTGGGAAACAGCTGTTATGGAGTGCAATCGGCTTCCTACAAATATTTCGGCAAGCCTGTCAAAGAGCTGTCTCTTGCCCAGTGCGCCAGCCTGGCGGGGATTATACAGGCACCTGCAAAATATGATCCCTTTACCGAAGAAGGCAGGATAAATAACAAGAAACGTCAGGAACTGGTGCTGGGTAAAATGCTGGAACTGGGCAAAATAACCCAGGAAGAGTACGACCTGGCCATAAAGGACGACCTTGAATTTATTGAAAAAAGCAAGGTAAAGACCACAAGCAATAAGGTAAATTCATATTTTGTAGACCAGGTTATCAGAGATGTTTTGAAAGATTTGGTAGCTTCAGGACTGGATCCGGAATATGCTAAACTCAAACTGTACAGCGGTGGCCTTACCATCATGACCACCATGGATTCGGACATCCAGAGCGCAATGGATGAAGTTTTCAAAAACCCTGAAAACTTCCCGGGTGGTGAAAAACAGGGATACAGCCCTCAGGCAGCCATGGTCATTATGGATCCTGAAACCGGAGAAGTTCTTGCCATGTATGGAGGAAGCGGTGAAAAAACAGCCGATCTCACCCTGAACAGGGCAACCCAGATGAGAAGAGCTGCCGGTTCCACTTTCAAGCCCATAGCGGTATACGGTCCGGCTTTAGATCAGCAACTTATCACAGCTGCTACAGTAATAGATGACGTTCCGGTTTACATGAATCCTCAGAAGCCTGATGAAAGATATCCTCAGAATTTTGCCGAAACAATAAACGGAGTCTATGCAAGGCATTACAGGGGGCTTACAACCATTCGCACAGCCATTGCAAGATCAATAAACGTAGTGGCTGCCAGAGTTTTCAATGAAGTACTGGGAGCTGATTTGTCCTTTGAATACCTGCAGAAATCCGGCATAAGCATGGAAGGGGAAGGCAAGTATGTATCCATAGCCCTGGGAGGTCTCAAGAACGGAGTAAGTCCTCTGCAGATGACTGCGGCCTATGCTCCTTTTGTAAATGAAGGAGTGTATCTTTCACCAATAACCTATACCCAGGTCCTGGATGTTGACGGCACAGTGCTTTTGGACAAGAGAAAGACCGAATCCGTAAAGCAGGAGCAAAACATCGTTTATGCCGAAACCACTGCATATATAATGACTAACCTGCTCCAGTCAGTTACTTCTTCCGGAGGTACCGCATCCTATGTAAAGCTTACCGATGTGAACGGCAATTCCATTGCCACTGCCGGAAAAACCGGTACTTCTGAAAATGACGTGGACAGATGGTTTGTGGGATATACAAATGATTTTGTAGCTGCCGTATGGTATGGCTATGATAAAAATATGACTGTCGAACTGCCATCGGGGGCCCGAAACCCTGCAGCCGATATATGGTTGAAAGTCATGCAGGGTACTTATGACAGAAAAAAGATAGAGGCCACCGATTTCGAAGTTCCTGACGGAATTGTCAAAAAACAGATTTGCATATACTCCGGCAAGACGCCTACGGAATTGTGCAAGAGAGACCCGAGAGGTAACGCCATCAGGACGGAATACTTTATAAAAGGCACTGAACCCAAGGGTAACGATTATTGTGATGTCCATGTGGCAGCAGAGATTGACATACATTCTAAGGACATATACGGCAGGCCCCTGCTGGCCACCGAGTACACTCCCCGGAATGAAGTTGAGGAGAGGGTGTTTATACAGCGTAAAGTGCCTTATATGCCCAAGAATCCTAATGATCCCTATCCACTGGATTGGAAATATGAACTGCCGGTAGAATACAGCGACCGTTATACCGCACCTCCGGTAATTCCTGAACAAACCGGTTCTCCTGCTTCACAGGATGGACAGGTGGATAATCCGAACCGGGACTCGCTTGATAATGAAAGTGCAAGAGAAAGCGGCAATAACGGGATAGGAAATTTACTGGACAGAATAGGCAATGCTCTGAATAATATAATAAACCCTGACAACGAAAAGGATGATTAGCTTACGGGGATATCAACGATTAAACCCGCCGGCACGACAAATCTCAGATTAAACAAAGAATCAGGCAGCTTTATCAACTGCCTGATTTTTATGCTTTTATAATTAGCCTACAGATTTACAGATTTGTTTCATGTACTGTTTATTTACCCATACCACAGGGTTACCTGCTGCTGTCATGTTACCGTCTTTCCTATCGGGTAAACACAACTTCATCCGAAAGCAGCACGTCACTGGAACTGTCTTTATCATTCAGTTTAAAATACTCGGTCATAATATCCTTGGCCACATCAGCTGCGTAGTAACCGTAAACACCTCGCTCAATAACAACCGCAACCGCTATTTCAGGATTATCAGCCGGCGCATAGGCTATAAACACACCGTTGTTGGAATGGTTGGGATCATATTCTGCCGTACCCGTCTTACCGGCAACCTTGTAAGGAAAGTCCCTGAATACGATATCCGCCGTACCCTCTGTTGAATTGGCAACGGCAAGCATGCCCTCCTTAATTGCCTCCAAAGTCTCCTTTTGTACCGGTATCTGCTCGTATTCAGGCTTTTTTTCATATACCACTTCACCATCGGCACTTACAACCTTTTTTATGATATACGGAGTATATCTTTTTCCCCCATTGGCCATGGCACTGGTATATACTGCCAACTGCAGGGGAGTGTAATTGTTATAAAGCTGGCCTATGGAAGAGAAAGCTGTAAGCACGCTGCCCCATTGATAGTCATAGTTGCTGTAGTGATACTCCTTGTTGGAACGGGTACCTTTGGCCTCTCCTCCGATATCAATTCCGGTATACTCTCCCAAACCAAAGTATTTTGCCCATTTGTCAATTTTTTCAATACCCATCTGCATGCCCAGTTCGTAAAAGTACATATTGCACGAAGTAGCCAGGGCATACCTGAGATCAATGAGCCCGTGATTTCCGCTTCTGGTACTAAGGTTATATTCCAGGCATTTCAGCTGCACACCGTCCACAATTTTGGCCCCTACGTCATTAATTTTCGTTTCGGGTGTTATATAGCCCTCTTCAAGTCCTGCGATCCCGACAAGAGGCTTAAATGTGGAGCCGGGAGGATAAGCTGCGGAAATTGCACGGTTAAAGAGCGGCCTGTTTTCCGCATCGTTATTCCACTCGTATATTTTCTGCTGTGCCTCCTTATTTCTCGCACTTTCAAGATAATATGAGGGATCATATGTAGGGTAGCTGGCCATGGCTAATACTTCCCCGCTGTTAACATCCAGAGCCACTACAGCACCGGCAAAAGCATCACCCATGTTTTTCGAGGAAGTTTTTCCGTTTCTCCTCTCCCTGATATCCGTTATCGTCCTTTCCAGGGATTCAGCAGCAACCCTCTGCAAGTTCATGTCTATGGTCAGAATAACATTGTTTCCGGGTATTGCAGGCTCACTGTCCAGCTCCTGGGTAAACCTGCCTTCTGTATCAACCTCAATCCTTCTCTCCCCGTCTTTTCCTCTCAGCCACTTTTCGGCAGCCCGCTCAACTCCCGTTTTCCCTATCAGGTCATTTATCCCATAGCCCTTATCCTTGTAAGTCTCATACTCTTCTGCGCTGATTGCTCCCACATACCCGATGACATGGGCTACCATGTCAGCATCGATATATTTCCGGAAAGGCTCCATGGTTGTGGTAACCCCCGGAAAGTCACGATACCGTTCCTCTATTTCCGCCATAGTTTCTTCCGAAACGTCTTTTGCCAAAGGAACCGGGTTCAGCATGTTATACCCTATTATCTTATATCTGAGAGTCATTATCTTGTAAGCTTCTTCATCGGAGTATTTTTCGTCGATTTTGAACTGTTTCTCCCTTAAATATTTAAAGACATCTTCTGCAGTTTTCAGCTTATCGGCATCTTTTTCATTGATACCCATCTCACTGACTATACGGGGTATAGGATCTTCCAGTCCCTTTACCGCGGAACCAAAGCCTATGGGATTGAAAGTGATAAATTTGCTGAAATCCTTATAATAATCATCGTTGTTCTTCTCAAACACCCTTATCAGATTCAGCAGCATTTCATTAAGCTCGTTATCCTTCAGGTCGGCATTGACAATCTGCACCGTATAGCCTGTCCTGTTTATGGCAATAGGTATGCCGTTGGTATCATAAATCTCACCCCGGGACGCCACCACTTTGCTTTCGTTTAAAAGCCTGCGCTGGGATTCCACATCGTACATTTCCCCATGGATAATCTGCAGGTTCACAAGCTGCGCTGTTATAATCGCTCCCATCAGTATAAAAGCTATCGCCAATATATTGTATCTGTCTTTTAATTTATCTTTCATTCCTATTCTTATCTCCTGCACATATAAGCATATTAAAAGTAAACTATCTTCTACTCTTTTATATCATTCATCAATTTACTTCTTTTAATAAAGTATATATAAAAACGAATGCCATTTCAACACGTCTACAGTGCAAGAATAATAATGTCAATTATTATGCGGTATGCTATATATAACTTTGAATTATCTCTATAGTTTTAGCATTTGCTGTTTTACACATTAGACTATTTGGAAAATCTTGCGTTAAAGGGAAATTTCATGGGATTACATAAGAATTGAATTATATGCTTAATAGGCAATGATTCTGAAGCTTTAAGGATTCCCTGTTTGAAATCCTTAAAAGCTTCAGAATTGTGTACGTCATAAAGACCATCTTTTTAAGATTACAATTGAATTTTCAAGCCGTATAAAGTATGTTGAGCTTTTCAGCCTTGTGTATTGTAAATCAGAACTACAGGCACCAGCATGCAGGTTGAGCGACCTTCTACTGTTGCTTCAAGAATCAGCCGGTTAATGTTCTCCACATAATCTCCTGCAGTTATTTCAAAATCGAAAGTAACATTTCCTCCATTGTCGCGATGGATAATGTAAGCACTTGCCCTCTGCGAGGGTGAAATAGTAAAGCCCTGGGGCAGATGCCATCGCAGATTGACACGTTCAGGTATGCGGTAAGTGTTTTCAATGGTTACTCGAATGCTTTTTGATTTATTTTCCTGAATATAGGGGTCTCCTTTATAGTCGATATAGATATTAAAGAAATCAAACTTATAAACAGGCCCATCAAAGTGGGAAAGAATATATTTGGTGTTTTCCCCTGCATACAGGAGCTCTGCTGAAAGACCCGAAAGATCAGTTTTACCGGAGCTTATTTTTAAAGGAGCATCTTTTTTTGAAGTAACCTGTTTGGCAATATTCACAACTCTGTCGGAAAGGGAAAAAACATCCTGTGGAATAAGAGCTCCGTAGTTTCCCAGGTCACCTATATTAAGGCAGGCGGTTTTTATACCTGTACCGATAGGCTCAATCCACTCCTTCGGTATATAGTCATATCCATTAATAATGCCAAGTACTGCTCCGACCGTAGCTGCCGTGCAATCAGTGTCCTCACCGCAGTTTACCGTCATGCAAAGCGATCTGCCGAAATCACCTTCACCGTATTTAAGCCCGCAAATCACCAGTGCAAGATTTGATGGAACTTCCCATCCAAATCTACCGCCATCCAGCCCTTTGGCAATATCTTCTTCGGATACACTGAAATGAAAACCTCCCTTAAATTGCCTGATTATTTCATCCCTTGCTTCAAGCAGAGGAGTTCCTTTCGCGTAGAGCTCACATGCCAGTTTTACCGCTTTTGCGCAATCACATTCTGCCGGAATATAGCTTAAAGCAATATCAATAAGTTTATCTATGTCCTTTTCAACGAATGCAGCACTTTCCAGGGCAGCAGCAAACATCTCGGCATATACGCCTTCACCGTCACCATGATCTATTATGGCATCCTCGTAAGCATATTTTACAGCAATGTCGGGAGCACCCGGAGCAATGCAGGCCCAAATTTCAGAGCGGATGTATGCACCGCATGAATGCTTGAACACATTGTTAGCCATGCCACTTAAGGGCGGCATCAGACCTGAGCGCATGTTGATCTTGGCAGCGCCGTATTCGGCCCAGAAAGGTGTCACATAAGTCTGCCAATATTCACCCAACGTTCTGCCGTTTATATCTATTCCTTTCTCTTCAAGGGCAATAAGCCATAGAAGCTGGATATCCAGATCATCATTAGGGAGCGGTTCCCCATTCATATCCTGAGTATAAAAACTTACATTATTCACCTGCCTCTTCCATTCCATGGGTGCGCCAAGGGTACCGCCCGCATTTTTACCCATCCAGCACCCAAGTACCTTGTTGTAGAACTCCTTTTCATTAATGTTCATTATCAGTCACTCCTCTTCATAGATTTCTTTTAGTTTTATATTGACAATTGTGCCTCCGCCGGGGTTACGGCATATTGAAATGCCATAGTTTTCAGGCATAAACATGCGCAGCCTTCTCTGCACGTTAATGAGTCCTATACTGCTTGTTTGATTCGATTTTTCATCTTCATTATCACAATTTTTAAGCCGCATGTTTATCAATGACATTTTTTCATCCGACATGCTGATACCCGTGTCAGCTATTGAAATCATAAAGTCATTTTCTGTTTCCGGTATGCGGTGCGCGCTAATACGGATAGTCCCCTTGTAGCCCATCTCTTTCAGCCCGTGTATAATTGCATTTTCAACCACCGGCTGGAGGATAAAATTCAGAATATGCATGTCCAACAGGGTTTCGTCTATATCGTACTCATCTTTTATGGACTTGTAGCGCAGCTTCATAAGCGACATGTAGCTTTTAATCATACTGATCTCCTGACCCAATGGAATGAAGCATGAACCCTTGCTTACACTCATACGGAAAAAGTTGGCAAGGTTCAGTATAATGTCTGCCACTTCGTTATCCCCATTTAGAGCGGCAGTCATCCGTATTGAATCCAGAATATTGTAGAGAAAATGGGGGTTTATCTGGTTGCGCAGATACATAAGTTCTGTTTCTTTCTGCAAAAGTTCCATCCTGTGCAGCTTCTTTATGGCTTCATATCGTGTTTGATTTGCTTCACGGGTTTCACTGATCATTCGGTTGAACTGTTCAGTCAGCCAGCCTATTTCGTCATTGTTGACAATAGGTAAAGCTACATTATCTTCACCTTTTCTCACCCTGCGCATACCGTCTGACAATGCTATAATGGGCTTTGATAATTTCCGTGCAAAAAGTATTACTGTCGGAATAACTATTGCCAAAACAACAAGAGATAACCAGAAAACGATATTCCTCAATTTCAGCGCACTTTGCTGAACAACGGATACCGGAACAATAGACACTATGGTCCAGCCGCTTATATCACTTTGTTGAACCGTAATCAGCGATTCTACACCGTCTACGTTTATCCTTGCGTGTTTTTCCCCGGACAATATGACACCTGATAATTCAGGAAAGGCTTCGGATATTTGAACTCCAAGGTATTCACCTGTCTTCTCATATACAATGTTCATAAACTGGTCAATCAGCACAACCGAAGATTCCGTTTTACTATCTTTAACAAGATTCTGAAGAACGGAAACAGGAGCCATAACCTCTATATACCCTATTGTCTCATGGGGAGAAAAAGTTTTTATTTCACGTACAACCGAAAAATGATATTGCTGAAAAACATTCAGGTAATTTGCTTTGCGAAAATAGTCAGGAAAACGGGCACCGAGGATTATACATCCTTTAATCCGTTTCAGGCTTCCGTTTCCGCTGTTTAGAATTTCATACCACGGTTCTTCAGTAAGAACTATACTTTTTGTATCTGTTATTCTTCTCATGTCCAGGTTATAAATTAATCCGTATAAATCAAAGATATGAATTTTGTCTATCTCTTCACGTATGGTTATAAGGTTGTTAAACAGAGTATCAAAATAGAGGACATTATTAGCCTGCGTTATTACGTCCGTTGTCCGGTAGCTCTTTATTATGCTCATGGACTTGGGATCGGAAAACATCATCAGGGAAACCCTTGACATATCTTTTAGTATATTATCAACAGAATGCAGTATATTTACCACATAAGTGTTGTTATATGCCATTTCACGCTCAGTTATGGTCTGAACGGAAAGTTTCATATTGAGCCATGTCATAATCATGAGCACAATAATTACCACCGAGAGCATAATAGCTATTAATTTTCCACGCCAGGCAAATCTTATCATCTTTTTCATACTTAACCTTTAATTGCACCGGCCGTAAGGCCTGCTATTAGGAATTTCTGAGCAAAAACATAAAATATAATAATAGGCAGCAGAGTCATGGTAAGGCATGCAAATGTAACCTCTATGGGGTAACTGCCCTGCATTGTCTGGGCAAAACGCAAAGGCACAACTGTGATGGTCTGCTTAAGCGGTTTATTTATGAAAGTCATGCCCATCTGAAGTTCATTCCAGGCACTTAAAAATGTCTGTATCAAAACAAGAGCAAGTCCGGGAATGCTCAGCGGTAAAATTACCCTTGTAAACGTCTGAAATGAGCTCGAGCCATCAATCTTTGCCGCCTCTATAAGCTCATTCGGAAGACTGTCATAATAATTTTTCAGAATCATCAGGTTGAATAGGGCATTCATGGCACTATATGGTCCAATCAGCGACGAAAACTCATTTATCATACCTAGTTTTTTAGTGATTTGAAAAAGTGGGAAAATCATGGCTGAGGTCGGTATCATCATGCCTGTCAGAAGTATAAAGTACAGCACTTTTGAGCCCCTGAACCTCATCTTTGAAAAAGCATAAGCTGCAAGAGAAAGAACAATTGATACCACGACAAGAGTCGCACCCACAACCACAATGCTGTTTAAATAGTTGCGTATGGGATTTACAGCATTCAAAACTTTTACATAGTTTCCAATCCCACCGTTGTCGAAAGAGCGTTTAAGCATCAGCAGAAGGGGATAAAGTGTAAAAAAGCCAAAAATAATGCATATAATTTGTCCGGTAATTCTAAAGCCAAGCGACTTTTTCATTATGCACTCAACTCCTTTTCGCTGTTTCCCCTATAATAAACTCGAAGCTGGGCAAAGGTAATAATCAATGCAAATACAAACATTATAACCACCAGTGTGGATGAGCCACCCTGATCCCATAGATCAAAGGATTTCTTGTAAATATAGGTAGAAAAAAACTCCGTCGCATAGTTAGGTCCTCCCTTTGTAAGCACATAAGGAATATCAAAACATTTCAACGTGCCCAGAGCACCTAATATAAAAAGCGAGAAATGAGAATTTCGGCAAAGCGGCAGTGTTATTTTAAAGAAAGTTGTAAAATCTCCCGCTCCGTCTATAGTAGCTGACTCATACAAGTCTTCCGGGATGTTCAGCATGTTTGCATAATAAACGAGCATACTGTATCCGGTCCATTGCCAAATATTCACAGCCGCAATGCAATACAGAGCAATTTTCGGGTCTGCAAGCCATTGCTTTGCAAGAAAATCCAGGCCCAGTGCACGAAGTGTTACATTAAGGTGACCCCGGTTGGTCTCAAATATCTTGGAAAAAATATTTCCTATAACTACAGGTGTGGCTACCACAGGAATATAGTATATGGTGCGGTAGAAACCTGCAAATTTAAGTCCGTGAACCAGAAAATTTGCAAGTATGATTCCGAAAACTGCCTGTAATACTATGGTAAGAAAACCGAAAATAAAAAAGTTTTTAATCAGGATTAAAAGAACCGGGTCTTTTAATATGCGTATATAGTTTTCCGTACCTATGAATGTTTTTTCAGAACTTACACCATTCCATTTAAAAAAGCTGTGGTATATGTTAAAGAATATGGGATATACGATGTATACTGCAAACAGTATATAAATCGGAAGTATAAAAAGGTAAGCCTCTTTCTGGTAGTGCTGCTTTTTCATGTCAAACCTCCTTGCACGATGGACTGGCGGATCCTATAAAGCCATAGGGCAGCAGGCTATGCGGAAAAATAGATTAGCCCGCTGCCATTTTGGTCCTTTTCTACTACTTACCTTTCGGTTGTTTTGGATACTGCTTCAATAGCCTCTGCAGCCTGCTGCGGAGTTACACTGCCTGTTGCAATAGCCTTGAGATTATCGCATATACTCTGTTTTAATTCCGGATATGGAATTTCACGATAACCGGCCACATTGGAAGCTATCTCGGATATTTTGTTAAACGCATTCATTCCGGCCTCTGAGAGTGTGCCTTCAAATTTCACACCGGCTTTTGCAGGTAAATAATACAAAAGATCATTAACCAATATATCTGCGCCATCTGTTGCCATATAAGATATAAAATCCCATGCAGCTTCAGAATTGGCACTTTGCTTATTTTCTACGATGACCACATCTACAGCTGCGGTTACGGCTGCAGCTTTACCATCATTGTTCCAGTCTATTGCAAAGGGTACATGCCCATGTCCTGAGTTTGCATCATCCCACAGAGCTGCAATCTGTTCGTCTGTTTTCAAGTAGTTGTTAATAGTCCAAGAACCGTTGCAAATCATCGGAATGCTGCCTTCACGGTCAAAAAGGTCAGTAGTGTCGTTATACATGTTGACACCCAGTGCGCCATCCTGGAAAACACCTGATGTAAACAGTTCTCCCCAAATGGTAAGGGCTTGTACCAGATCATCATCAGTCCAGGGTGTATTTCCGTCGATAGCTGAATACAGTTTTTCAGGGTTTATGTCATTTGCTATATTCATAAACATGTCAATATTGATCCAGTCATCCTTGGCGCCGATTGCAAGAGGATATTCCCCGTTTTGGCGGAATTTTTGAGCAACGTCTTTAAGTTCGTCAAGGTTTGTAGGAATTTCATAACCATATTTATTAAAATAATAAGTGTCCGCCCATAGTATGCCTGCATATGTTGAACCTAATGGTAAGCCATAGTAGGAGTCAAGATTTCCTTTAATCAGTTCAGTAGTAAAGGGAATGAACTTGTCCAGCCAGTTGTCGCCCCATTCATCCTTTGATAACGGCGCAAGGTCAGCAAGGAATTCCTTGAACTCTTTCATAGTGGCTCCCGTCTGAAGTCCGAAAGTGTCAGGGCCTTCTCCTGAAGCCAGATCTACTTTTAGTTTGGATATATGATCTGAATAAGGTATATAAACCAGCTGTACATCATATTGTGGGAACTTGGATTCAAAATCCTTTTCGACCGGTTGAAAAGCAGGTTCATCTGGATTCCATGTTTGAAAAGTGATAACAGTTTTCTCAGCACTTTCAGTAGTATTTGTTTCATTGGTGACATCCTGATTTTCATTTTGACTGTTCTCGGTCGTCGTAGTGGCAGACGCATTGCCTGATTTGTCGGACGAGCTTCCGCAGGCAGTCAAGAAAAACATGGCTGCCACCATACAAAGTGATAAAACTGTTTTGGCTTTTTTTAACATAACAAATCCCTCCAGAGAAATTTATTTTTTTGTACTGACAAGTTAATTATAAGTCGGGATTTTTTATAGCCTTATACACATTCATTAGTTTTTTGTGTCACTTTTTCAGAACATTTATATTACTTTTTATTAACACTCTCATGCATGTCATTGATCAAACTGTGGGTTCCCATACGATATAAGGAGGGAGATTGGTTTGTATACCTTTTAAACAGTTTGCTGAAAGTACGGTAATCTTGTATGCCCACGGAAGCTGCAATATCACCTATACTCATATCGGTCGTTTCCAGCATGGCTTTAGCTTTTTCAACTCTACGGCTGGCAACATACTCAGAAAAATTCATACCGGTCTGTTTTTTGAAATACTGGCTCAAATAATTGGGATTAAAGTGAAAAGCTTCAGAAAGTTCTTTCAGGCTTAATTTTTTATATAAATGGTCCTCTATATATGCAAACATTTTTCCAATACTTGAAAGCTCTTCTTTGTGCATCGTCTTTTCTTTCTCGTGTCCATGCTCGTTTTCCGCCAGCGTGCGATTAATGGTTTCTGCAAGCTCGTTGAAATCTATAGGTTTTAGAAGATAATCATCAACCTGCAGTTGTAATGCCTCCCGCACCAGTGCAAAATCGTCATAACCGCTGATGATAATAAATACACTATCCGGAAGAAGGCTTTTTATTTCCCTTATTGCATTGAGACCATTCATTTTGGGCATATTGATATCCATCAATATAACGTCCGGGCGGAACATAGATGCTTTCAAAACAGCTTCCTGGCCATCCATAGCTTCTGCTACCAGTTCAAGGCCGTATTCCTGCCATTTGAACAGGAGTCTGAGGCCTTTGAGAATTGTTTCTTCATCATCAGCAATCATAACCTTGCGCATAATAATTTTTACCTCCTTTAACTAATGCTACCATTGTATATGACGCTGCACAAAGCTCTGATATTATATAATAAAAAAGACCATGCCATGAGGTGGTCCCCATCTACTTCGGATTTCTATTATTGTTAACCGCCATGCTCGTAAATAAGTTTCAAATTTCAGCCGATATCTTTTATATTTTCAGATATAAGTTGGGAGTGTTTATAAAAATGGTCAAAAGCCCTTTTGTACCATCTTTATGTCAACTTTTATACAAAATTATTATACCACAACTTGAAAAATGAAAATAGTAGTAACACAGATTGAAGAACAAAGTATGCTTATGAACTTTGACAGTCAAAAAATTTGGCAAGTCAACCGATTAAACTTGGCAATGGCAAACTAAACCTATTCTGCGTAGATGTATGATGTTGTCAAGTTTTTGACATCAAAGTTTTGCATGTGGTATAATATCTTGAAATATTGTTACAGACATTTTCGGTACCCTATTTTATGGTATTTGCTTCAGAGGGTTGAAAGTATAACTACCCCAATGGATAAACATACAGAGGTTACCAACGAATGAAAAAACTGTTAAGAACAATTTTTATAATATTTTTTGCAGAATTTATCATTGTTTCTTGCCTGGTACTATATTTTGCCCATAGTACTCAGGCTGATTATGGCAAGGAATACGGAGTGTATAATGCAACTTACAATTTAAAACCCAATATGGCACCGGTTGCCGATAAAACAACAGTTGAAAGCGACCCTGAATACAATATAGAAGCAGAAGTAAAAGTTCAGGGGGAAAGTATCCTGATATCGGAGGATATTTTTTTTGATGGCGAGAGGGACAAGATAGGCCTTTATATTCCATCTGCCAATATTGCGGAAACCAAAATCTACAATGTTGTTTCCGATGGTACAGTGACCGGCATTTTAAAGAAAGAAACCTATATTGAAATAGAACTGGAAGAACCCTCGGACAGTATAAAGGTTGTTTATGAAATATTACCGGAAGCTGATAAACAGACATTATCGCATAATAAGGACGGTTACTATTTGACGAATTTTCTGATCACTCCCTTTGTATATAAGGACGGTCAGCCTGTTTATACTCTTAAAAAGTCTTTCGGTGATCCTTACATATATGAGATTAACAATTATCATGTAACCTTTAAGACGGAAAACAATTTGAAAATATACGCACCGGGCAAAACTGAAGAAGAAATTACAGACGAATATAGAATTACCACCTTTGAGGCTTCGAATATCAGGGATTTCCCTGCTGTGCTGCTTTATGACGCGGATGTTTATGTTGAAAAGCTGGGGAATGTGAATCTGCATTTCATAAACTCCAAAGAAGCCAGTACATATGTTAAAGAAGCCTTTAGCTTTGCTGAGTCAAACATAGGCGATTATCCCTATGAAGACTTTTTTGTGGTAAAGGCTCCGATTTCCATAAACGGAATGGAATTTTCAAACATGATTTTTTTGTCCGACAGGTGTTTTGGAAATCCCGCAAGGCTGAAAAACATAGCTTATCATGAAGTATTTCATCAATGGTTTTACGGGATTATCGGCACCGATCAACTGAACGAACCTTTTCTGGACGAGGGCCTGGTGGATTATCTGGCAACATGTTTGACAAACGGGAAAACAAGGCAGTGGAAAGGCAAGGATTTGAAAAAGCCTTTAAAGGATTATACCAATGTCAGTGAATACTATAATCTGGCTTACTACGATTCGGCTGCATATTTTTATACTATTCATCAAAAACTTGGCAATAATTTTTATAGACTGTTAAGCGACATTTATAACGAGTGGAAGTTCAAAATCCTATATTTTGACGACTTTCAACAACTTGTAAACAATTACTAGGGGGAAACCATATTGAATACATATATTTGCGAGAATATCGAGGAATATAAATCGTTTTTATTGTCCCATCCAAAAGGGCATTTCATGCAGTCACCGGAATGGGCATCGGTGAAAACCGAATGGAGCAGCAAAATAATCATCGCCAAAGACGATGACGGCAGTATAAGAGGGGCAATGAATGTCCTCATACGAAAAACACCTTTATTTGGATATACCATAATGATGTCATCCCGCGGTCCTGTATGCGATCCCCATGATGAGGAAACCATCAGGGCCCTAATGGACAAAGCCAGGGAACTTGCCCGTATACACAAATCCTATGTTCTTATGCTGGAACCCGATGTGGAAAAGGAAGACAAGGAATTTGAGCGCATTCTGGTTAAAATGGGATTTAAAATAAAAAACCAGGCGAAGAATTTCGAGGGCATTAACCCCCGCTTCGTATACAGGCTGGATGTAAAGAATAAAACAGAAGATGAACTCCTGATGAGTTTTCACCAAAAATGGAGGTACAACATACGTCTTGCCCAGAGAAAAGGTGTTGAAATCAGAATAGGCACCAGGGAAGACATACCGGAGTTTCATAAAATAATGGTCGAGACCGGAGTCAGGGATAATTTTGTAACAAGAAGCGTCGAATATTTTGAAAAAATGTATGACTGCATGGCCCCGGAACATTTAAGGCTTTATCTTGCATATTACGATGGAAAACTGCTGGCGGGAACCATTACCATCATGTACGGCAAAAAATGCTGGTATCTTTATGGCGCCAGCAGCAACGAGCACAGAAATTTAATGGCTACATATCTTCTCCAGTGGGAAGCCATACGATGGGCAGTGGAGCAGGGCTGTGACATCTACGATTTCAGAGGTGTATCGGGTGATTTGGATGAAAAAAATCCATTATATGGCATATACAGGTTTAAGAAAGGGTTCAACGGGTATCTGGTAGAACTTATAGGGGAAGTTGACTATGTGTTCAACAAGCCTGTATATTTCATGTTTGAAAAGGGCTTTAAGCTGTTCAGAAGATTAAGATCAAAGATATACTTGCTAAAACATAAAAAAGAGGGTCAAAATGAAAACGCTGATAATTGAAAAGGAAAAACTTATTCACAACATCGATATAATAAAATCCATGACCGGTTCCAAAATCATAGCCGTTCTGAAAGGAAACGGTTACGGGCTGGGCATTCTGGAGTTTGGCCGTCTTCTTCTGGATAACGGCATAGATTACTTTGCCGTATCCGAAATAGAGGAAGCGCTCTTGCTGAGGAACAACGGTTTTGACAACGACATACTTCTGCTTCCCTCCACCAGTGACCCCGTGGAAGCCGAAACTATAGTTCAAAACAATATAATACCTTCCATAGGCTCTTTCAGCTCCGCCAATGCCATCAATGAAGCAGGAAAACGCCTTGGAAAGATAGTGGATGTGCATCTGAAAATAGACACCGGGTTTGGGAGATTTGGCTTTCTCTGGAATCAGATGAACGGCTGCTATTCCTTTTTGAAATCCCTGGAGAACATAAGAATTGTCGGAACCTATTCCCATCTTTCCTTTTCTTTCGCAAAAAAAACAAAGCTGGTGCAGGTTCAGTTTGAAAGATTCCTGAAATGTGTGGAAAGCCTGAATCAAAACGGTATAAAGACCGGCATGCTGCACCTTGCCAACTCCTGTGCATTCTTTCAGCATGCAAGCATGCACCTGGATGCCGTAAGGATTGGCTCTGCTTTTCTCGGAAGAATACCGATAGAAAACAAATACAACCTTAAAAGAATAGGGTATATGAAATCAAACATCATTGAAGTTAAGGATCTTCCAAAAGGATCATACATTGGATATGCCAACACGTACAGAACCAAGCGGCCAACCAGGATCGGAATAGTTCCGGTAGGATACAAGGACGGCTTCGGAGTGGAGAAAGTTAAGGATACTTTTCGTTTCATGGATATTCTGCGCTATGTTTATCATGACATCAGGTTGTTCCATAAGAAAATATATGTGTACATCAATGGAAAGAAAGCCGCAGTGCTTGGCCGTATCAGCATGTACAACATAATTGTGGATATAACCGATCTGGATGCCAATATCGGTGACCCGGTTATACTGGATGTAAATCCCCTTTTGATAGAAAGCTCCATCAAAAGAGAATACATATAGAGTTCAAGTGATAATATTTTCCCGTCTAATAGATACGATTCAGGTCGTTATTTAAAACCAGCCTGATTATCTCTTAGACATTATGTGATACTCAGAACTCTTTTTTTAAAAAACACTTGTAATTTTTTGTAAACTATTGTAAAATTATGATAACACATTCTCATACTTCACTTGCACGACTAGAATGCTTTGAGGAGGTATAAGATGCATGGCCCGAATAAATCATCAGATCTTATTCATGACAAAATCTGTGCTCTCAGAATCGAGTTGGAAAAACTGTTGGATAAAGAAAGCATGTCTTCAGATAATGTGCTGAGACTAAGCATGCAGTTGGATAGATATATTACAGAATGCTATTACAGATCTCATGATTACTACCATAACAGCCGATGATCTTTATGTATTTATACCCCCCAAAACACCCTTAACACCATATGACGGTTTTGTTGCACAGCAAAACCGGTTTGTTCAAAACATAGAAAACACTTTTACCTTATCTGTCCGTCACCGTATATTATATACTTGATCGTAGTAAGTTCCCTCAGCCCAACCGGTCCCCTGGCATGCAGCTTTTGGTTGCTGATTCCGATTTCGGCTCCAAAGCCGAACTCTCCTCCGTCGGTAAACCGTGTGGAAGCATTCACATATACTGCGGCAGCATCAATTTCATTGAGGAATCTTTGGGCTTTGCTGTAATTATTTGTGATTATTGCTTCCGAATGTTTCGTACCATGCCTGTTGATATGCTCTATCGCCTCATCAATGCCCTCAACAACCTTGACTGCCAGGATATAATCCAGATATTCCTTGTCCCAGTCCTCTTCGACAGCCGGTACGCAATCGCTGTAAACAGCCCTGGTTTTTTCACATCCCCGGATTTCAACTTTCAAATCCTGCAATGCCTTAAGCGCTTTGGGCAGAAACTTCTCCGCCACAGCCGTATCCACCAACAAGGTCTCCATAGCATTGCATACACCTGGCCTGCTGGTTTTTGCATTTATCACTATCCTTTCAGCCATGTCCAGATCTGCGTCCCCGTCAACATAAACATGGCAGTTTCCGGTGCCCGTCTGGATAACCGGGATGGTGGAGTTCTGCACTACAGATTTTATTAAGCCTTCTCCTCCCCTTGGTATCAAAACGTCGATGTACTCATTCAGCTTCATCATACGGGCTGCAGTCTCCCTGCCGGTATCCTCAATAAGCTGCACCGTTCCTTCGGGCATACCGGTTTCAGCCAGGGCAGCATTTATCACGGAGATAATTGCCTTATTGGAATTGATAGCTTCGCTTCCACCCCTTAAAATTACGGCATTCCCTGATTTGATGCACAGCCCGGCTGCATCTACCGTAACATTGGGCCGCGCTTCGTATATCATTCCGACAACACCTATGGGAACCCTCTTCTGTCCTATCTGAAGTCCATTGGGCCGCTTCCACATGGAGACAACCTCTCCTACCGGGTCCGGCAGGGCTGTTATCTGAAGAAGCCCGTCCGCCATGCCGGCTATTCTCTTTTCATTAAGGGTAAGACGGTCAATGAGGGCTCCTTTTATTCCTTTGTCTTCAGCCTTCTGAATGTCCAGGGCATTGGCTTCAAGGATCCTTGACTGTTCTTTTACCAAAAGCTCTGCCATCTTTCTCAATGCGTTGTCTTTTTGAGCCGAGGACATGTTTGCCAGCACATAGGAAGCCTTTTTGGCTTTTTCTCCCTTTATAATCAATTCATCCATTTTTGCTTCTCCCCCCTCCTGAATTTATTCTATTTTCCTGGCAAGAAAAAGAGACCCAATTTCCTTGCCATTAATTATATCCATTATGATTTCCGGGTTGTCTCCATTGGCCAAGACCACATTCACCCCTGAAGAAGTGGCTATTTTTGCAGCATTAAGCTTGGTTATCATGCCGCCGGTTCCTCTTTTTGTACCTGCCCCTTCGGCACATTTCTCGATTTCAGGAGTTATCTCCTCAATTATGGAAATCAGATTTGAACACTTATTTTTCTTGGGATCACAGTCATAAAAACCATCAATGTCAGAAAGTATGATCAGCAGGTTCGCTCCGGTCAGTTTTGCAACAATGGCAGACAATGTATCGTTTTCGCTGAAAGTGTCCTCCTGGCCGGCTTTTATTTCCTCCACCGAGACAGAGTCATTTTCATTGACTATTGGAATGACACCTTTGCACAACAGTTCCTCGAAAGTGTTTATTACGTTTTCTCTCCCGTAATCGTTGCCCACAATATCCCGGGTAAGCAGGATCTGTCCCACAATATGGCCATATTCCGAGAAAAACTTGCTGTATATATGCATGAGCTCACATTGTCCCACAGCGGCAACAGCCTGTTTTTCCCTGATATTATGCGGCCTTTCCTTTAATTTCAGCATTCCGACCCCAACACCAATCGCTCCGGATGATACAAGGATGACTTCCTTTCCCTGGTTTGACAGATCGGACAATGTTCTTGCCAGCCTGTCAATCCTGGTAAAATTCATTTTGCCCGTATCGTACGTTAATGTAGATGTTCCTACCTTTACAACAATCCTCCTGGCATCTTTCAGATGCTCTCTTGCATTTTTCATTTTTCAATACCTCACAATATAGCTGAAATTAAACTGAGTTCTGTTTATAGGCTTTATGCCAATGGCTCATTGTTATATTGTATAATTATACAACAATAATTTATATATTTCTACTCAATTGCGACAGGTTCATCAGGCTGCCTTTGTCAATCCCATGAAGCTCTAATCCTGTCTTTCATAAGAATTGCTTTCCCTGAGATCATCCTCATAATTCCGTCCGATCTTGTGTTCACGCTCATTTTCTTCCATGCGCCTGATTACGTTTACTGCGTCTTTCCTATTATGCCTTACGGTGATCAGCGCATAGTCGTACCCGATTAAAAAGCCTATTATGGCCATGCTTAAGTAAAGCACAAGCATCTTCTTCGTAAGCAGTCCCTTTAGCATACACATTACCTCCTATGGCAAGTGTCTGCAAAGTGAAGAAAAATTATGCAATTTTATTGTCATATGTTGTATTAAAGAGGATAAATTCGCTAATTGCATAAAGTCCTGCCGCCAAATCCGGCGTGCAGGACTGTTTTCCGAATTGAATCCAGTTTACATGAATGGATGGTTGTTGATGTTACCCGCTGAAATCATAGCATAAAGCTCATTTATTTTTTATTGTCAATATTCTCAGCTCCGTGGTAAACCAGACCTTTATCTGCATCAATGGTTACGACTGAACCGCTCTTTAATATCTGGGTGGCATTTTCCGCATCAATTATGACCGGAATGTTCAAAGCCAGACCCAAAGTAGCAGCATGGGAATTCATACCGCTTTCTTCCGATATGATCGCAGATGCTTTCTTTGCTATAGGTATTATGTCATTGTTGGTAAATGGCACAACCAGTATATTACCGTCCACAAAATTGTTGTTTGCCTCTTCAACGGTTCTGGCAACGCATAATTCTCCTATGACCGAACCTGATCCTATTCCTTGACCCTGTACCAGCACCTTTCCGACAATATGGACTTTCATGATGTTAGTGGTACCCCTTACACCTATGGGAACACCTGCTGTGATTACCACCAGGTCTCCTTTGTTTACAAGACCCGATTCCAGAGCTTTTTCAATCCCGGAGTCAAACATCTCGTCGGTGGATGATGCCTCTTCCACAAGGTACGGCAAAACACCCCAGGATAATGAAAGCTGGCGCTGCACCTTTTTGGAAACCGTTGTTGCGATAATCGGGCAGGCAGGTCTGAACCGGGAGATCATTCTGGCGGTATGGCCCGATTTGGTAACCGTTATTATGGCCGCTGCCTTAAGATCCTGAGCCGTAGTGCAGGTGGCATGACTGATGGCATTGGTAACACTGGTGACTTTACAGTCCTTGAAGTTTGAAAACCTCATCCAGTAATCAATAGACTGTTCTGCCTTTTCCGCTATCCTGGACATTACAATCAGGCTTTCCACAGGATACTTTCCTGCAGCCGTTTCACCGGAAAGCATAATAGCGCTGGTGCCGTCATATATGGCATTTGCCACATCACTGGCCTCTGCCCTGGTCGGCCTGGGGTTCCTTATCATGGAATCCAGCATCTGTGTGGCTGTAATAACCGGTTTTCCATTGGCATAGCATTTTTCAATGAGCATTTTCTGGGCTATGGGAACTTCCTCCACAGGTATTTCAACCCCAAGGTCCCCCCTTGCCACCATTATGCCATCAGCAACCTTTATGATTTCATCAATGTTCGCCAGACCGGTGCGGTTTTCTATTTTTGCGATCACCTTTATGTCAGCGCCGCCGTATTTTTCCAAAATCTTTTTGATTTCAACCACATCTGAAGCTTTTCTTATGAAAGAAGCCCCGATAAAATCAAACTCGTTTTCTATTCCAAACTTTATGTCCTCAATGTCTTTTTCCGTAATTGACGGCAGGCAGGTCTCCACACCGGGGACATTAACTCCCTTGTTATTCCCTACAATGCCTCCGTTTATCACAATACAGTAAATATCTTTTCCTTTTACCTCTTCAACCCTTAGCTCCACCAAACCGTCGTCTATGAGTATACGGCATCCCCTGGCCACATCCTTGTAAAGCTTTTTATGGGATATTGATACTTTTTTTTCATCTCCCACGATATCATCATGGCAGAGGACAAAAGTTTCCCCTTGTTTTAACTGCACTTCCCCTTTTTCAAACCTGCCGATGCGGATTTCAGGACCTTTGGTATCCAGGAGCAGTGGTATTGGCAGGTTGAGACTGTCTCTTACTTTCTTGAATCTGTCAATTCTCTTTTTATGCTCTTCATGGGTGCCATGGGAAAAGTTTATGCGGGCCACATTCATTCCGTTCAGCATAAGCTTTTTTAAAACTTCTTCATCATCAACCGCAGGCCCTAACGTACAAATTATTTTAGTTTTTCTCATATTACCTCCGTCATATAACTGTTAAAATTGATAGGTCTGATAAAATTTATAACTGTAATTCCCTATTTATTTGCATTATAAAAATCAGTAAACCAACTCATCATAAAACAGCGATAAAAAAAACGACCCACGATATTATAGCATATGGCCATACAACTCTCAAGCAAAACCGATCTCTCCGTATGCATGGCATCGCATAAGATTGCTATGTTCTTTAGATCCTTTCAGAGCAGCAATCATACCTACTTGGATGAATTCATGCCAATAGTCATTTGCATGACTTTTCGATAATACCACTAGTTTTTTACTGCAGTGCAATGGTAATACTGTTTTATTCATGATTTACCAGCCAGCAATATACCGCTGAAGAGGTTTTATATTGCATGTTTTAATATAGCGGTCCGGATAATAAATGTAGAAATTTTAACAATTAGGTTGGCAAGTATGTATGAAAAAGTGTAGAATATTCTATATCATAATCAACAAACAATTGGCTACGAGGTAATGAAGTATGATAAATGCAATGGAGATAATTGAAACAATAAAAATGATACAGGAAGAAAACCTGGATATCAGAACCATAACCATGGGTATTTCCCTGAGGGATTGCATTCATCCTGACAGCAAAGTCGCATGTGACAAGATCTACGACAAAATCACCCGTAAGGCTGCAAACCTTGTAAAAGTCGGTGAGGACATTGAAAGGGAATTCGGTATACCCATCATCAACAAAAGAATATCGGTTACCCCTATATCTTTGATAGCCGAATGCAGTGACGAGGAAAGCTATCTTAAATATGCCCAGGCTTTGGACCGGGCTGCCGATGCTGTTGGAGTCAACTTTATAGGAGGCTTTTCCGCATTGGTTCACAAGGGTTACACCCCGGGTGATCGAAAGCTTATTAATTCGATTCCTGAAGCTTTGAGAACCACAAGGAAGGTATGTTCTTCGGTAAATCTTGCGACCACCAAATCCGGCATAAACATGGACGCCGTAAGGGAGATGGGCTGTGTAATAAAGAAAGCGGCCGAACTCACCGCCGATGAAGGCGCTTTGGCATGTGCAAAGCTGGTGGTTTTTGCCAATGCACCGGAAGACAATCCTTTTATGGCAGGAGCCTTTCATGGCGTAGGAGAGCCGGAATGTGTCATAAATGTCGGCGTAAGCGGTCCGGGAGTTGTCAAATGTGCCCTGGAGAAAATAAAGGGTGCTGATTTTGGTACTGTAGCCGAAACAATAAAGAAAACCGCCTTTAAAATAACCCGCATGGGACAGCTGGTGGCGCAGGAAGCTTCCAAAAGGCTTGGCGTGCCCTTTGGGATAGTTGATCTGTCCCTGGCTCCCACTCCGGCTGTCGGAGACAGTGTAGCCCATATTCTTGAAGAGATGGGTCTCGAAAGATGTGGTGCTCCTGGTACTACAGCCGCTTTGGCCCTTTTGAATGACGCCGTTAAAAAAGGTGGCATAATGGCTTCTTCATATGTGGGCGGCCTCAGCGGAGCTTTCATTCCGGTGAGTGAGGATGCGGGAATGGTTGATGCGGTGCTGAGCGGAGCATTGACGATAGAAAAGCTGGAAGCCATGACATGCGTGTGCTCTGTTGGTCTGGACATGATAGTGGTTCCGGGCGATACCAGCGCAGAGACGATATCCGCAATAATAGCTGATGAAGCAGCGATCGGAGTTGTCAACAACAAGACAACCGCTGTAAGGATCATCCCCGCGCCTGGAAAGAAAGTAGGAGAAATAGTTGAATTCGGAGGGCTTTTGGGTTCCGGCCCGGTCATGAAAGTGAGCGAATTCAAAAGTGACGAGTTCATAAAGCGAGGTGGCAGGATTCCTGCTCCCATCCACAGCCTGAGGAACTGAACCCAGCACTAACCCCAATATTAAAGAACTTTTACAGGAGGAATCTTTATGAAAGCGGTACTGACCGTAATAGGCAAGGACAAGGTTGGCATAATTGCAGAAGTAAGCAGAATTCTGGCTGACAATAACATAAACATACTGGATATCACCCAGACCATCATGCAGGAAATTTTTACAATGATAATGATGGTAGATATCTCCAAATCAACCATGGATTTCTCGGAATTATCCGAAGTCCTTGACAAAAAGGGAAAGGAAATGAATTTGACAATCAGGATACAGCGCACTGATATATTCAATTCAATGCACAGAATATGATTTGAAAGGCGGTAAATCAACAGAACAGGTTTTACCGCCTTATTAATTTCAGTTTGTACAAATCATCCAATCAGTTAGCTGAATTCAAACCCATAGCTCTACAGAAATAATTTATGTAATCCTGCATCATTTCCCTCGGAATACTTCACACCACTGACGAAAATTATGGACGAAAAACATAATTGAAATGTGTTACATTTCCCTCCTGCCTGCGTCTATATAGTATGAAAGGAGGATAACACCGGTGCACCTTAAATTCATTGATCTTTATGACCGATACTTTGATGACATATACCGTTATACATACTTAAAAACCGGCAGCAAATGGGAAACTGATGACCTGGTCAGCGAAATCTTCACAAAAGCATATGAAAAATACGACACTGTCCGGGGCAGTGAGAAAGCATGGCTTTTCACCATAGCCAGAAACACCATCATAGATTATTACCGCAGAAAAAAAGAGATCACCATGGGAGATGACCTTGATCTTTTTACATATCCTCAAATACTTGATGAAGAAGTGGAAAAAGATGAAGAACTGATTTACCTTAAAAGATCCCTTAAAATGTTGACCGGTGATGAACTGGAATTAATCAGCCTCAGATATTTTTCAGACATGAAATATTGTGATATAGGCAAAGTACTGGGAAAATCAGAAGACGCGGTTAAAATGAAAACATCCAGGGTTGTAAGAAAGCTGAAGGAACTAATAAAAGACTGCATGGAGGGAAAGTAATGGAAGACAGATATTTGGATAAAGCCTTTGAAAAATTTAAAAATGAACTGCCTGTCAATTATGAGCTGAAGAAAGAACTCAGAAAAAACTTTACAGGAAAGCGCAAGTCCGGCGTATGGAAGAAGCTGGCAGCCGTTGCCGCGGCAGCAGCCATTATAATAGGTGTCACCCTTTTGGTACCGGGTAACAAAAGCAGTGACAGGGTAAGCGCTGCCGAGCTTAATATACAAAACCACATATCCATTGTTGATATCGGCAACAACGAGCCTCTTCTTGTCAGCGAGCATAACGGCAAATTATATATCCCGATCTTCGGGGAAGGGGTCTTTGTGTATGACATGCAAGGCCTCAGTGAAATCCTGGACCAGGACACCAGCTATGTCAGGGTATCTCCCGACGGAAAACAGCTCGCCTTTTCATCCGGGGGAAGCATAAAACTGTATGACCTGGAATCAAAGAAAATCCATGAGCTGCTTAAGGGAGACGGCACAGAAACTTTCTATGAAGAACCCGAATGGATAGACGGCAACACAATCCTGTATACCAAAAAGGTAATACAATTCAATGATACTCATGGTTTTTCCGTTAATGAATCCGGTATTTACAGTCTCGATCTGAAAACCATGAAATCCGTCAAATTAACGGACGGAGAACATCCTTCCTATGTGAATGGATTGAATTCAATAGTTTTCTGCCGTGACGAAAGCATATTTCTTCTAAGCCTTGCTGACAAGTCTGAAAAGACGGTTGACAGCGGAAAATATCCCTCGGCATCCCCCGATGGCAGGTATATCGCCTATGTGAAAACCGAAACCACCAGCAAGGAGGTAGCCGAAAATGCATGGGTTGAAGAAGCGGTAAACAACATATGGATATCCGACACGGCTGATTTATCTATACGTAAGAAACTTACCGAAAACTATCCCCATTATTTCATTAACGTCGATGAGTGGGCAGAAAGCCTTGAACCGTCGGATATACCGCAGATCTTGCAGATTTCAGGAGCTTACAGCTACTATGAGCCTGCCTGGAGCAGCAACTCCCAAAGCATATATGCAGTAAAAAGCTATAACGGGTATGAAGCAGGTGCAACCGGCAGCAGGGTAATGCGCATAGATCTCGCGCCAAGGGTTGTTTCGGTCGATGACACGGTCAGGAGGTTTTTGCAAGCCTTGGTGTCCAGAGATGATGACTATGCAAGAAGCCTGATGAAAGAGCCACCCGAAGTGTTGACCCTGTCAAATCCGCATCCCGTAGGATACAGGATCATCGGCAGCGGTGAAGAAAACGGCAAAAACTATATAGACGCTGAAGTTCACTGGAGTTATACCGCCAATCCATATTATCAGGTGGTAGAATCCCGGTACTATATGATATCTGAAGGCGGAAGATACATCATTGACAGCATAGCAGAGGACAGCACCATTGAGGTATATGAAAGAGAAGGCTCGGTGTATTTGGCACAAAACGGCAATGCTGAAACTGTCTTTGGAATAAATGATATACCCCAAGATTATCTAGGCAGCGACAACTATAGGTTCTCCTCCCTGGCCTACCATCCCGGCAGCAAAAGGATCCTTTTTACGCTGCAGCCGGTGGACCCTGGTTCAGGTGTGCCGGGCATCAAGGTTATATGCTACGACCTTGAGACCGGAATCTTCAGGCTTGTAGATGATATGGCTCCCGATAAAGAAATCAATGATATGGGAGCGGTCTCCCTTACCATGGATTCCGGCGGAAGCCACGTGGCCTTGGACATATTCACCGTGGCCGGTGAACTGTATAGTAACCTCGTTTATGTATATGATTTGGAAACCGGTCAGCGGCAGAATCCCGGTGCAGTGTTTTTCGATGGTGGAGTACAGTCTGTAAGCACTGATTTTTGGGATGAAAACAGGCTCGTATTTTCCGTGAACTCTGATGGACAAAATGCGAAGTACGAGTATGAGCCTGAGACAGGAAAAACCAGCAGTTATTGAATGAAGCCGGCATCCTGCTTGCCATGCCCGATACCGAGCAAGTTGAAGTAATACAGTTTAAATCAAAACAACACGGTTGAAATCAGGCGGGTTTTGTATAAATGAAAAGCGGGGACAAACCGTAAAATGACAACAAATCAGTACGGCTTTGTCCCCTTTCTTTAATCTAAAGTTTTATTTCCAGCCTTACCAGCCTGGCCAGCACTTTCAGTTCTTTCTCCGGAACAGTTTCTGTAGAAAGGCGTCCGCTGTTGCTTATCAACAGAAGTTTCCCGTCCCCCAGCTTTTTAATCTGCCGTATTGCCCTTTTCCCCTCATATTCCACCAGGCAAATGGCATTGCTTTCAATTTCATGGGTCGCATGGGCAAAAGCAACGTCACCTTGCATTATCCTGAATCCAATCATATCGTTGTCCTGTATCGACAGGAAAAACACCTTGTCCTTGGCATAGTCTTCAACCTTGTTGGATATGACGGGAAGCTGCCGTGTTCCCACGACTTTCACCAGGTCATATTCATATACTGGAATCGTCTTAATCACGGATTCAAGAGCATCGCTCCACATCTCCTGCACTTTGCCGCTCTCAGGCTTGTTTCGTGGTACGGTCTTTTGTATTGATGCCTTTTCCACAACCGGATTTTTCTCTTCCGAATAAAGCATCAGATCATTGATTTCCTGTCCTAAAACCTTTGAAATTCTCTTGATCAGATCATCATTGGCTATTCTTTTGCCCGTTTCCAGGTCAATGATGTAGCTTTCACTGACTCCCACAGCCTTACCCAGCTGCTTATGGGTCATGCCTTTCTGCTCTCTGGCCTTTTTTATCTGAGTACCTATCCTGCTCATTTTCATCACCACTTTTATACAATAAATTCATAAAAACCTTTTGTTTCATGTTTTTGATACTTGAAACCTAAATAAAAACAAACTGAACAAGAAGCATATATATCAGGGTCCCCGCACCGATGCTGATAAGGGTGTTTTTCTTCCAATGATGAAGCAGCACGATACATGCGATGGCCATGCCTTCCGGAATCCCGTAAGGAGCAGTAAATACCGACACATTCCTAAGGCAGTAAACGATCAGCAAACCGATGGCCGCATAGGGGATTACATTTCCCAGGTAAGCTATATATCCCGGCGTTTTTCTGTTACGGGGAAAAAGGATAAAGGGCAGTGCCCTCGTAAGTGCGGTTCCCAGGGCAATAACTGAAACGAGTATCAGTGACTGCTGCGAAGAAAGCATCATTCTCCCGCCCTCCCCTCAATACGCTTTCTGAATAGTGTAAACACAACAGTTATCAGTATCATGGCCGGTATAATAAATCTATCCGGTCCGAACAGGAGCAGACAGACTAATGACGCAATAACACCTGTAAGCGCAGAGATGTGGTCTTTCTGTGCTTTCCACTGGTCAACGAAAATGACCACAAACAGGGCAGTCATCACAAAATCTATCCCCTTGGTGTTAAAAGTAAACTTTGAGCCCAAAAAGCTGCCTATAACCGAAGCTGTTACCCAATAAACCTGATTCAGCAGTGTGACAAAAAACATGAACCAACCCCGGTCGATACCTTCCGGTGGTTCTGTTGAACACACAATGGAAAAGGTCTCATCGGTAAGGCCAAAAACAAGGTAGGGTTTTTTCTTTCCTACGTTCTCATATTTTTTCAACATGGACAATCCATAAAACAGGTGCCTGGCATTAACCATTATGGCCATCAAAAATGCCTTCAGCGGATTAAAGGCAGTTGTAAGCAGGTCTATTGCCACATATTGCATGGATCCGGCAAACACAAACACGCTTATAAGCAATGACCATCCAAATCCGTAACCCTTGCTGCTCATCAGTATGCCATAGGCTGCTCCCAGAAAAAGATAACCCGTCATGACGGGAATTGTATAAGGGAAAGCTGCTTTCAGCGCTTTTACCTTTTGATGCAACATTTATACCCCCTGCGTTCTTGTCTAAGTCATGTTCCTGATATTATACAGCACATCATTTTGAGGTGTCAATGGACCTTGTAAAGCAAAAATGCAGCAGAATGCTTTTCCTGCTGCATTGAACTCCACTGGTTACAGTGGTGGATTTGGAAGTTTTCGTACCTTTTTTATCCTCCTGCCTGCCCATGGATCCTAGCCCTTAAGAAAACAATCGACGCACATTATTTCTCCCTCTTCATCCTCCCGAATAACCTTTATGAGTTCCTTTCCACATCGGCTGCAATGCACAATTTCCGGTTCTTCCTCTTCATCATCAATTTTTTCATAATGCTCGCAGGTCATGTCACAATCTTCGGTTTCACAATAAATACAGTCCTCCGACGGAAAACCGAATTCACATTCAAACTGCGCCTCTCCGTTTTCATCCTTCATAAGGCTTTTCAGATTTTTACAACTGTTGCATATGCACTCTCCCATATAATATCCTCCCACCAACTTTTTTTCATAAACTAACAAGTGATTATAATGTCATAATCATATACCGGCTTAATAGTCTCTCCCGGCGGTACAACAAGAAAATCCTCCTGGTTCCACTCGCCGTTTACCAGGTCGCGGATCAACCGCATATCCCCATCCAGTACCTTCACGGTTTTTCCAATTTCTCCAGCATAGGCTTCAAGCTTTTGCAAATAACCCAGATGCTCTGTTTCAGGAATCTTAATGTATATAAGCTCGCTATTTTCATTTTTGGGGTGGAGGGTTTCCCAAATATATCTGGCATTTTCTTCCCCATACTGCTCCACATACTCTTGATAAGCTTTATCCAGACCCAGCAGCTTGCCTGTATCGCTCTCCCTCAGGTAGGAATCCTTGTCTCCCCGTTCCATGTAACCGGCAGAACTCCATTCGCTGCTCAGATTATCCTTGAAATGTTCCATGAATTTGTGTTTGGAACCCAGGAAAATCGTACAGCAATCATGAGCCCTTGGGATAACTAAAGGTATCGAACGGGCAGTTATGCCTGCCGTGCTGTTTCCGCAAAGCCCAAATCCAAGCAATATGGCATCATAACCCCCGTTTTTTTCCACAGCATCAATTTTTTCCTGTATTATTCTTCTTAACTCGTTAGAGTTTTCATGGGCACCTTTCGGTGTAAACTCCGGATCCACGACATTAGGAGTTGTCGCGATGGCAAGGCATGCTTCCCTCAAAAATACCTCACAACAAATCAGCTTGTATTTCATAATTTCCCCCGTTCCGGATAAAGTCCAATCCCTTATTGGCTTTTCAGCCTCAGCTTTAAGTTATTAAACCATATGATTTTCTGCAAAAGTTATATTCTGCCTTCAATTATTTCTCCAGCCCGCTTGACCTCTTCCGCCGTTGGGCTCCTAACCCCTTTCAGCTTATACTCCTGGCCAAGCTCTTTCCATTTGTACTCACCCATATTATGATACGGTAACACTTCGATCTTTTCAACACTTTTCAGTTGTCTCACAAACTCTCCTGCCAGCCTCAAATCTTCTTCATTATCGGTGTATCCCGGCACCAGCACATATCTAATCCATATTGGGATTCCCTTTTCCGACGCATACAAGGCAAACCTCTTTATTTTATCATTTCCGACACCCGTTATTTCTTTGTGCTTTTCTTCCACAGCATGCTTGATATCCAGCAATATCAAATCCGTATGCTCCAGGAGATCCCTTACCTTATCCACATCTGCAAATCCTGATGTGTCCAGGGCTGTGTGTATGCCCATGCTTTTACACCTTTTAAAAAGCTCCGTAACAAAGCCTGCCTGCAGGGTAGGCTCCCCTCCTGTCACCGTAATTCCTCCTCCGGAAGCCTTTATATATGTCAAGTACTTTTTCAGTTCCCCGATAACATCATCAACCGTGTATTCCCGTCCACCTGACACATCCCAGGTGTCCCTGTTGTGACAATATATGCAACGCAGGGGGCAACCCTGCATAAACACGACAAACCTGATCCCCGGACCATCGACTGTTCCAAAGCTTTCAAAGGAATGTATTCTGCCTCTGACTGACATTTTATCACCTCTTCTCCTGTTTATATTTACCCATAATTAACGTTTTGTATCTATGGTAGTATTGATATTCCAAAACATCATGGAAACTATATAGAAACCATACTATATATTTGTAAAGCAGCCCTGCGGACAAATAGATCCACAGGGCTGCCTGATATTGTTAGAAGCTGCACTGTCATGTGCGATATGGGAATTTATTACTCCATATATTCAAGGTTTTCAAAGCCTTTTTTGTCTTCCACGGCAACTTCACCGTGCTTGACCAGCATCATGAAAAAGAACGCTATAACCGAGGAAACCGATGCATATATGAACAGGAGTCCATCACCGAAAGTATCCGCCAGAAAACCGTAAAATGTAGGTGATATTATGGCCGCCGTCATTGAGAAGAAGTAGTAGTAACCGGTATATTTGCCTACCCCGTGTGAAGAGGTCATTTCAACCACCATCGGATAAGAATTTATATTTATCAGGGCCCAGCCTATTCCTCCAAAACCAAGAATGAAGTACATGGCAGTGATGTTTTTTACAAATATCAGACTTATACAGGCTGCAATAAACATGCATAGCCCGACAAGTATGGTTTTCTTTCTTCCGAACTTCCTTGATATTATTCCTGCCGGTATGGCAAATACAAGCTATAGAATTGATACGCAAAGAAGCAGCAAGGACGCAACGCTTTTATCTATTTTAAGTATTACTTCGCCATAAGTTGAGAAGAACGTTTCTATGGCGTTATAACCTGCAAACCAGAAAAAAATCGCTAAAAGCAAAAATATAAGACTCAGGGTTTTACCTTTCTCGCTTTCTTCTTGATGAACAGGAACATCCTGGATATCGTTCGTGAGCTCTTTTGGTTCCTTTACAAATATGTACATTACGATAATTGTAACGACCATTACACCGGCAACCGTTAAATAGGGATAGAATTCACCCATTTTAAAGAGCAGGCTTGATGCAAAGTACGCAATGGCTGTTCCCAAACCTCCCATGAAATTAATTATCCCGTTCGCTTTGCTTCTCAGTGGCCTTGGTGTTAAGTCAGGCATCAAAGCTACTGTAGGAGCTCTGTACACACTCATGAAGAAGTTGAGAAATATAACTGTTATCATAAGAAGTGGAAGACTCATCCTTGAAAAAGGAATTAAAATAAAAAATATGGCTGACATAGGTATGCCCACCAGCAAATAGGGCATTCTTCTGCCATACCTTGTGTTGGTTTTGTCACTCAACGCCCCGAAAACAGGCTGGAAAACCACCGCAAAAATATTGTCCAATGACATGATAAAACCGACCATGGCGCCCGAAAGGGCAAAATCTTTCAGGTACAGAGGAACTGCAACATTATATATGGACCAGACCAAGCTTACCGTAAAAAACCCCAAACCGATGAGCATTGTTTTTATGTAATTAAGTTTCATAATTCTACCTCACACTTCGCTCAGGGTATTTAGTGCAACATCCGGAACATTGGTTATGATACCGGTTACACCGGCTGCAGCTATTTTCCGTATTAGATCAGGATCGTCCACAGTAAATGGATTCACTGCAATTCCATGTTTGATGCAGCCTTCCATTATTTCCGGGACTATATTGTAATAGGACGGGTGTATTGCATAGGCTCCCACATGCTTCGCATATACCCATGGTTCATATATGCCTTCCGAGTACAATACTCCTGTTCTCACTTCCGGCAATATCTTCTTCATTTTTACAAGGCTGTAATGGTTAAATGAAGATATGATGGTGTAATCAACGAAATCATATTTTTTTATAATATCTGCAACTTTTTCCTCTATTCCGGAATGTAATGTCGGACCGCTCTTGATTTCTATATTCAGCAACCCTGTCCAGCCCTTTAGCAGATCCAGTACATCTTCCAACAGCGGTATCTTTTCCCCTTCAAATTCTTTTCCAAACCAGCTGCCGAAATCAAATTCTCTCAACTCGTTCAGACTATAGTCCTTAACAAATCCTTTTCCATTGCTGGTTCTGTCTATCTTATCGTCATGTATCACCACTACATGACCGTCCCGGGTCATATGAACATCCAGTTCAATCCCTTCTGCGCCCAAAGACAACGCTTTACGAAAAGCGCTCATGGTATTTTCCGGTGCATAAGCCGATGCCCCTCTGTGAGCTATTATTATAGGTCTCTTCATATAATCTCACTCCTCCTTAAACTTACATCCAATATATAATTCTTCCTGCTTTAAAATATTCTTTCGGGGACGCTCCTTTTTATTTGATATGAACAAAAATAAAATTTGCATCAGCAAAACAGCTATTTTAACATGAATGAATTCATCTGAAACATATGTGTATATTATAAAACTTGATTTTTTGCAGGTCACCAGTTTAGTCAGCTTATCCAGAACATTATGCAGACTTTCAAATTAATTTCCATATAGAATCAATGTGCAAATAACCGGAACAAATGAAGCATTACGCTACAAATAGCCGGAATAGTTGAAGCATTACAATATAAATTATACAAGGGCTGAAATGCACAATCTTGTCCATAGCCATAAAAATAAACATCCAACATAGCTGTTAATAAAGCCGTAAAACAGCTCTATTTAACATTTGGCAAGCTGTATGTTTTCTGTTTTCTATGGCAGACTATGCTCCAGACATGCTTTTAACCGGCTTGAACCAAAGAGTTGAAAATATTGCGGTACTTTGCCTCATCTACTATTAGTCTGTATCCTATATTGGTTAATCTTGAAATTCCGGATATCGACATGTTGCCTATGTATTCACATATGTTTCTATATGAGTATCCGCAAATCACCCTCATTAAATAAGTTATAAAAGCTCTTGCCTTACTGGTTTCCCTGCAATATTTCGCCCTCAGATTTTCAGGTGTTCTTTTTCCAAGAAAACGTCCCACAATATAAATTACTTCTTCCGGAGTCTTTTTCCTTATAATAAATTGCTTGCCGCTGTTGTACACATTATCGCAATATGATCTCATGATACTTTCATCCACTTCTTTCATTATGCCCGTCTCTTTCATGGATTCTGTGAAATTTCTGTACTTTTGCCTTGCTGTGCTCTCATCCTTTCCAAACTGACTGAGAATGAATTCAGTATCAACTATTCCATCAATATCTTGTCTATATCCTGTGTATATGCCATAGGATGAATATCGGTAACACTCTTCCCTGCCGGCATATCCGGGTAAATCCTTTGGGTTGTTGTGAATATATGCCGACAGGGTAAGGCTATAAGTATCATTGTCCACTATTGTGCTGGCAAACCTCCCCTGAAACAGGTGGCCATGGCGGTTGTATTTTTTGTTGAAATATGATACATATGCGTTGTTCAGACAGCGCATAAAAATCGATATATCAAAACCGCAGGGATCTATATATATGTGAACATGGTTGTTCATCAGTACATAGCTGTATATCTTGCAATGGAACTTCTCCTTATAGCGTTTCAGCAGTGACAGATAATAGTCTTTATCATCATCACACCGGAAAAGATCCACTTCGCTTATACTTCTGGACATCACATGATACTTGGCTTCTTCAGATTTTTTTCTTGCTGACCTTGGCATGATAATCACTCCTTTGTGAATATCATACCATAAATGGTGTGATTTGTAAAGAACAAATGTTCTATGTAAAGGAGCGTCCCCATCTATTCTTTGAAAACGGAAACGGCTGATGCCAGGTCGTTTATGCATTTTTGCGAAGTTTCCATTTCTTGCCTTACTGTGTTGGTATCATCGGCGGCGGTTGCGATGTTCTGGGTGATCTCTGAAATTTCCGCAGCACCCGCATTGGTAGCTAAAGATACCTCTTCCACAGCATGTACCATTTGATTTATTGAATGAAGTATCTGCTGCGAGGCCTTGTTGAATTCATCTATTATGTTGTTCAACGTTTGTGCATCACTGTTGTAACCCTCTACAGCAGCCAGCATGGTCCCGTAATCGGCTTTAACATCATTATCCACAAACCGGAGAAGTTCATTGGAATGCTCAATCAGGCTGTCTACAGCAGGATTTACTTCGGATAACACATTCTGAATGTTGCCCATCATCTGCTTGGACTCACTGGCGAGCTTGCGTATCTGTTCCGCGACTACGGTAAACCCTCTGCCGTTTTCCCCAGCCCTGGCAGCTTCTATTGCAGCATTCAGCGCCAGCAGGTTAGTTTGATCTGCAATGGCAAAAATGGCTTTTGCAAGTTCATTTACCTTTTTTACGGTGCTGGCCTTGTCTATCGCTTCCTTAACTTTTTCCCTGGTGGCATCTATCATTGAAACAGCTTTAGCCAGGGAAGCTGTAAAGGAACTTCTAAACTGTTCAGCTTTACTGCTTATTTGCTTGGCTCTTTCAACACCTGTTCCCGCTGTTTCTTCGAAGTTTTCAATAACATTTTTGACATCCTGGGACAATGCCCCCATTTCCTGAGCCGAAGCAGCAGTCTCCTCCATGCCGGATGACACTGTAGCCAACATATCGGATGTATGTTTCATAAAATCATCCAGGTTCTCTGCTGACTTCAATGTTTGCATCACATTTTGGTTCATCTTAACTGTCAAATCCTTTATGTTTTTTATAGATACGGACACGTTTTCATGAATTTTGTTAAAACTCCTGGCCAGGACCCCCACCTCGTCACTTCTTTTGCAGTATTTCAGTTCCATGGAAACTCCAAAGTTGCCTTGTGCCATTTCAACACATTTATCACTGATATGTTTAATAGGTTCACTGATACCCCGCGCCAAAAAGTACATGAGCACAAGTGCCACTGCCAGGAGAGCCAAGGCTATGTAAATTACACTATTACGCAGATTTATAGCCCCTGCAAAGACTTCACTTTTATCCACTTCCAGTATGATATGCCATTCCAGTCCTTCAATAGTGGCAAATCCCACATATCTGGGTACCCCTGAATTAATGTATTCACCCCAGCCTTCTTCGCTTTCCTGTATGGTATTATATAAGGACCTGAATCTTTCAATTTCTTTTTCCTGCGTCAGATGCAGACGTTCCAGCGAGGCAGAGGAGGCGGAATCGGTCACTGAAGCCGATGAAACGGCATCGGTTACTGAAGCTGAGGAAACAGCATCTACCTGGGAAGCTCTTTTCAAATGATACAAAACCGTATCCCTGTCAGTATGAGCGATAACATTATTATGCTTGTCCAATATAAATGAAGAACCGCTTTCTCCAAAAACCTCATCATCCAAAAAACCGCTCAGTTCCAAACCGTCTCTGACAATAGCCAGCACTCCCACATTCTTTCCTTTCTGCTTCAAGGGTATTGCAAGTATGAGGTCTACCGAGTCATCCTCTTCATTGTACACAGGACCGAATACCACTCTTTCCCCTTGTGCAGCCTTTTGAAAAAACTCTTCTTCAGAAAGGTTTTTCCGTGTTCCATCATCAAATACTGAATTGCCGTCCAAATCAGCAATCATCATTCGTTTGTGTTTATAGCGCTGCACCTCTTTCTCTAATGTCTTCTTAACATCTTCAGCATCAAACTTGTCGGAGCCTATTGCGATAATATCATCTCTCGCAGCCAGTAGATCCATCGTTTCAAATAAATCATCTATCTCATTTTTGATTGCTTTGGAGGATCTATCTGTGTACTCAGTAAGAGTAAATTTCGCATTATTAATTAAAATGAACTTTGCATAGTAATATGCAATAACTCCAAGGGCAGAACATGTAAAAACAAGCAGTAATCCTACAATTAGTACGATCCTGGATTTAAGGCTTTTCATCACTTCTACACCTCCTAAGTATCATAATTCAAGCCAGATTCCGATACCTACACACCAATTTTATATTATACAATAAACTGGATAAATTTTGTATGAAAAAAATAAGATTGATAATATCCATTAAAAATTTTTATAAAATTGTAAAAACATGTCTATGTTTATAAATAGAATACTCTATGACATATTTGTGAACTGCTGTCACAACCGAAAACCATAAAAAAACGGAAAGGCACCTCAAACCTGTGTTTTAGTTCATGTCTGAGGTACCTTTCCCATGTTTCAATATATATTAGAATTCTGCTGATTTGCTTGTCCTTGGGAATGCGATGACATCCCTGATATTGCTGATACCTGTCATATACATTATGGCTCTTTCAAAGCCGAGACCGAATCCTGCATGCTTTGTGCTTCCGTATTTGCGCAGCTCCAGGTACCACCAGTAGTCCTCTTCCTTAAGCCCCAGCTCTTTCATCCTGTTTGCCAGGATATCAAATCTTTCTTCCCTCTGGCTCCCGCCGATGATCTCACCCACACCGGGCACGAGAAGATCCATGGCCGCAACAGTCTTGTTGTCATCGTTCAGCCTCATGTAAAAGGCTTTGATGTCTTTCGGATAGTCGGTCACAAACAAGGGCTTTTTAAATACTTTTTCAGTCAGATACCTTTCGTGCTCTGTCTGAAGATCGCTTCCCCATTTTACAGGATACTCAAACTGCTCCTTTTCCTTTTCCAGTATCGATATGGCTTCTGTATAGGTAATGTGGGCAAAGTCAGAGTTCACTACGTTATTCAGGCGGTCAAGAAGCGTTTTGTCAATAAAGTTGTTGAAGAACTCCATCTCCTCCGGAGCCTTTTCCATAACATAGTTAATGATATATTTCAGCATATCCTCCGCCAGTTCCATATCATCCTTAAGATCGGCAAAGGCCATTTCCGGTTCGATCATCCAAAACTCAGCAGCATGTCTGGCCGTATTGGAATTTTCCGCCCTGAAAGTAGGCCCGAAAGTATAGATCTTGCCAAAAGCCTGGGCATAAGCCTCTCCTGCCAGCTGGCCACTGACGGTAAGATTTGTCGATCTCCCGAAAAAGTCCTTGGTATAATCAACATTACCGTTTTCATCCTTGGGTATGTTATCAAAATCAAAGGTGGTAACCTTGAACATTTCCCCTGCGCCTTCCGCATCGCTTCCGGTTATTATTGGGGTATGCACATATACAAATCCCCTGTCCTGGAAAAACTGATGAATTGCCATCGCAGCCAGGGATCTCACCCTGAATACTGCGGAAAATGTATTTGTACGCGGCCTCAGATGGGCTATTGTCCTCAAAAACTCGAAAGAATGCCTTTTCTTCTGAAGAGGATAATCCTGGGGACACGCACCTTCCAATTCTATTTTGCTGGCCTGTACCTCAAAAGGCTGCTTTGCTCCGGGGCTTTCCACCAGTTGTCCTTCCACTATGATCGCAGAACCTACAGTCAGCTTTGTGATCTCCCTAAAGTTCGGAATTTTACCGTCTTCAAAAACGATCTGCAGGTTTTTGAAAAATGATCCGTCATTGATCTCAATAAATCCAAAGGCTTTTGAGTCCCGTATGGTTCTAATCCAACCGGCTACCTTTACGGTTTTATTTAAATAATCTTCCGTGTTTCTGAAAATTTGCTTTATTGTAATATAAGCCATTTGTTACTCCTCCTTCATCCTGTTAACTCCTAACATATGCCAAAACTGCCATGTATTACAGCAAGTTAATGTTTGCTTTTTCACAATCCTCAATCATCTTGTCAGGCCACACCGACGACTGAACTTCACCAATATGAGCTTTCCCAAGGAAAAACATGCATATGCGCGATTGTCCTATTCCTCCCCCAACGGTATAAGGCAGCTCACCGTTCAATAAAGCTTTATGAAACTGCAAGTTGAGCCTTTCTTCACACCCTGCCAGCTTCAGCTGTCTCAGCAGCGCCTCCTCGTCTACCCGTATACCCATTGAAGTCACTTCAAAGGCTTTCTCCAACACAGGATACCAAAATATTATGTCACCGTTCAAGGTCCAGTCGTCATAGTCGGGGGCCCTGCCGTCGTGTTTCTTTCCGGACCTCAGTACTCCTCCTATCTGCATAATAAAGACGGCTTTCTTCTCCCTGGCAATGGCATCCTCCCTTTCTTTCGGGGTCAGTTCGGGATACATGTCCTCCAGTTCCTGGGTTGTTACGAAGCTTATCTCATCCGGAAGCATTTTTTGCAATACCGGGTACTTCCCGGTTATGTACTCTTCAGTTTTCTTAAACACTTTAAAGATTTTCCTGACTATTTCCTTAAGGGTTTCCATGTTTCTTTCACTTTTGTCAATAATTTTCTCCCAGTCCCACTGATCCACATATATTGAATGCAAATTGTCAAGATCCTCATCCCTGCGGATGGCATTCATGTCGGTATATAATCCTTCATTATTCTTAAAGCCGTATCTTTTCAAAGCCATCCGCTTCCACTTTGCCAGGGAATGAACTATTTCCACGTCCTCTCCGTCAATATCCTTTACGTCAAAAGTGACAGGCCTTTCCACTCCGTTGAGATTGTCATTCAACCCGGTTCCCGGTCTTACAAAAAGCGGCGCTGATACGCGGGTTAGGTTCAACTCCTTTGCCAGCTCCTGCTCAAAAAAATCCTTTATAAGCTTTATTCCTATTTCAGTTTCCCTTATTGTCAAATTCGGTTTATAGTTTTCAGGCACTATCAACCTGTGCGAGTCATATGCCATTATTTTTTCCTCCCCAACTCTTTATCCAAGTGTATTAGAACAAATTATATCACTTTATCGATACTGATGGTAGTATAATGTTGTTCCGTATCAAAAAATGAAAATAGCGCAGGGTCGGAAAAAACAAAATCATACCCTGTTCCCCTCATATTGAAGCTTATAAAGGTTATAATACATCCCTTTTTTCGCCAGGAGTTCCTGATGGTTACCCATCTCCCGGATCCGTCCCTTATGCAGCACGATGATGCTGTCCGCATGCTGTATGGTTGAAAGCCTGTGGGCTATAACGATGGTTGTTCGGTTCCGCGTCAGCTTTGCCAGGGCGTCCTGTATCAGCAGTTCCGTTTCGGTATCAATATTGGCCGTCGCTTCATCCAGCACAAGGATGGACGGATCAAAGGCCAAAGCCCTCGCAAAAGCCAGAAGCTGCCTCTGCCCGGCGGAAAAGGTCGCTCCCCTTTCCTTTACCTCCTCATCATAGCCTTGGGGCAGTCCCTGGATGAATCCATCGGCGTTCACATAGGCTGAAGCCCTCTTTACATCCTCATAGGATATGCTCTCCTCATTCAATCTTATATTCTCCATGATGGTTCCACTGAACAGGAACACATCCTGCAGCACAACCCCCACATTTTTCCTCAGGCTTTCCTTCCTGATATGGTGTATATCCATTCCGTCTATAAGTATCTGGCCTTTCTGAATCTCATAAAACCTGTTCAGGAGGTTTATAATGGATGTCTTTCCCGCTCCGGTGGCACCCACTATGGCCAGCGTCTTTCCTGCAGGTACCTTGAAGCTTACATCTTTAAGCACCCACTCATCATTATTATAGGCAAACCATACATTCCTGAATTCAATGTCGCCCTTTATCCTGTTCTTGTCCAACTCCATGCTGCCCTCATCAGGCTCCGCAGGGGTGTCCAGAATCCCGAAAATTCTCTCGGCAGAAACCATAGCCGCCTGGAGCAGATTATACTTCTCTGCCAAATCATTGATGGGCTGGAAAAATTGTCCCACATAATTGACAAAGGCAAAAAGCACGCCAAACTGCAAGGTTCCGTCCAAAACCCGCACCCCTCCGAACCACAGCAGCACCGCAATGGTACCTGACGATATCAGCTCAACAAGGGGCCTGAACACCCCTGATACAACAACTTCACCCATAACCGCCCTGTAATATTCCCTGTTGGTTTTCCTGAACTCCTCAAGCTTTTCCCCCTGGCGGTCAAATATCTGAATCACCCGCATCCCCGATATGTTTTCGGATAAAACGGTATTAATGCGCGACAAGGCCGTTCTTGTTTTCCTGTATGCCTTTCTGGCATACTTTCTGAAAAAGAACGTCACCAGTATCACCACCGGCATTGCTCCTATTACAATCATGGCAAGAAGCGCATTCATTCCAAACATTATTATTATGACACCCGCCAGTATGAAAAAGTCTTTCAAAAGGCTGACCAAAACATTGGTGTACATGTCATTCAGGGTTTCGGTATCATTGGTGACCCGGGTTACCAGCCTTCCCACCGGATTTTTGTCAAAAAAGGCGATGGGCATTTTCTGGATATGGCTGAATATTTCCTGCCGGATATTAAAAATGATGGACTGCCCTATATAATTCAAAATATAGGTTTGCAGAAAATTGAACAGGAAACCTCCGATGATGGCCAGAATGAATATAATCCCGATGATTTTCAGCGCATTCAAATCCTCCGCCCGGAACATTCTGACTTCACCGCGTTCCAGCTTCCTTGCGTTCAGAATTTTTCCATCCGGGTAATGCAATTGATAATTTCGGTTATCTCCTGAAATTTTCACTGTTTCCGAGCTTCCCATAAGCTCCGGTTCCACAATCCCGTTTACCAGATAAGGCACATTATCCACATAGTCAATAAAAAACACCCTGTCCTCCGGAATTGCTTCAGGAACGGACTCCACCCTTTTATATATCCTGCCTTCAAAATCCACCCCTTCCTCTCCGGAAGACGCTTCATATGAAATCATGGGTTTCTGGTAGCCGTTTAAATAATCATCTATCGCTATTTTCATGAGGTAAGGTCTCAGGAGGTCAATCGCGGTTACAGCGGTCAGAAGAAGTATTGCAGCGGCAAAAAAGGCCCAGTATCTCTTCGCATATGACATAAGGCGTTTCATCAGCCTGGAGTCATATGCCTTGCCCTGAATTTCCTCTTCATAATAACTCATATTCTTCTTCCCCCTCTATCTGTTCTGCCAGCAGCTGTTTCTGATAAAGATCATAGTATTCACCCTTCAGTTTCAAAAGAGATTCATGGGTTCCCCTTTCAACTATCTCACCGTCATCCAGCACGATGATCTCATCCGCATGCTTTATGGAAGAAATCCTGTGGGACACTACAACACTGGTGCGGTTTTTCATAACATCCTTAAGTCCTTTCAGTATCTCCTCTTCCGTGCTGGTATCCACCGCGGAGAGGCAATCATCCAGGAGCAGCACTTCCGGGTCTCTTATAATCGCCCTGGCGATGGCGATCCTCTGTTTCTGACCTCCTGAAAGGGTTACACCCCTCTCGCCCACCATGGTCTCGAATTTTTCCGGGAAATCCATTATGTTATCATACACCTGCGCTATTTTGGCCGCATTTTTTATGCTCTCATCATCCTTTCCGCAGAAAAAATCTATATTTTCCCTTATTGTGGCGGAAAAGAGGAATGTATCCTGGGGCACATATCCCATGCTGCTTCTTAATGCCGATATCGGTATCCTGTTTATGTCCACTCCGTCTATCAGCAGCATGCCATCCCCAACATTGTACAGGCGCTGTATGAGGTTTATGAGGGTCGTCTTGCCGCTTCCGGTCCTGCCGACAATGGCAAGGGTCTTGCCCTCCTCAATCAGCAGGTTGATATTCTTCAGGGCTGGCCGGCCGGCGCCCGGATAGGTAAAAGTGAGATTCCGGAACTCTATTCTTCCCTTTATGCTCCGTAAAGGCACGGCATCCGGAGCATCCCGGATTTCCGGTTCTTCCCTCATTATCTCATTTATCCTCTTAATGGAAACAGAAGCTCTCTGGAATATGCTCACAATCCATCCCAATGCCGCTATCGGCCATATGAGCATGCCCAGGTAGCTGTTGAAGGACACAAAGTCTCCCAGGCTTATGTCCCCGTGTATCACTTTGATCCCGCCATACCAGAGGGCAATGACGAAAGAAAAGGAGGAAATGGTACCTATCATGGGGAACAGGCTGCTGGTCACCTTAGTGTACTTGAGAATGGTGTTCTTGTTGTTTATATTGGTTATTCTGAACTTATCCTCCTCATGCTTTTCCTGGGCGAAAGCCTTTACCACCCTTATACCGGAAATATTCTCCCTGGTTCTCTCGGTCAGTTGGGAGAAAGCTTCCTGAATTTTCTGAAGGCTGTTGTGCATAAGATCCACGTTAAAAACAATAATAAGAGCCATAACAGCCAAAGGCGCAAAAGAAGCCAAAGTCAGTCCCGCCCCTACGGTCCTGAACATCATTACCACCGCAGCAACCGGGATAATCGCGCTGTCAAAAGCAAAGGCCACCCCCTGGCCCAAGGCCGTGCTTACGTTATTTATGTCGCTGGTGGCATGAGCCATGAGGTCCCCTGTCTTGTGATTGTTGTAATAATTGGGAGAAAGCTTTTGAAGATGATCGTAAAACCTGTTTCTCAGATGCATTTCTATAGACTTCGCTACACCATAGACCAGGTATCTCCATATAAATCTGAAGATTGCAATCCCCAGCGCAATTCCAGCGACAATTCCTGTATAGGCTGCGAGGCGGGATCTGTTCAATTCCCCCGACTTCAGCAAATCCGTCATGATGCCCAGAACCTTTGGCATCACCAGTTGCAAAACATCTACGAGTATCAGGCTCAATACTCCGAAAACATACTTATACTTGTTTTTTGCAATAAGGTCCCTTATGAACTCCAAATCTTTCATATCCCACCTCAAAACCTCCTGTCGCAAAGGACAGTGGCAGTAAATTGAAAGAATCCGTCATTAACACGGAATTCATATACGGCAAATACCTGCACATCAGGTTATTCCATTAAATCCCTATCCGCTCCGAACTAAATTCTAATTATCTTTCTTATCAACGGCACTTTTAGATGTATCGCGCTTTCAGGGCACATTTCCTGGCAGCAGTAGCATCTTATGCAGGTCTTGTATCTGTATGCGGGCGGCTTCGTTTTTATACCGTCATGCCAATTGACAGCCTTGGGGTTTACCGGGCATACATTGACACATACACCGCACCTGATACACTTGTTCCTATCTATAAAAGGCTTGGGTACGACAAGGTTTCTTGCGAAATGCACGGCCGAGCCGGCTCTGAAAGGTTTGACCGGCTCTCTTTTTACATCGAAATCAGGAGTCTGGAAACTCTCGAAAGGGTCTCCCACCAGCTCAATATTGTCCTTATCAAAGGTGCCCAGTCCCATTTCAGCTCCCACTTTTATGGTCGGAACAAATTCCGGTTCCAGATTTACGAGCCTGCATACCGTGGCATCCAGGGCAATCGGATCGGCGGAAAGCAACAAAACTTCCATCTTTTTCGGAGTACCGCCCCTGGGGCCGTTTCCTTCCATTGCCATGATCCCGTCCATTATATAAAGCCTGGGCTTGAGCAATCTGTTGAGATCAACCAGCATTCTGGCAAAGTCAAAAACGTTGGGCAGTTTCACATGCATTTCACCCTTGAGGGGGCCGGGTACACAACCAAACTGGTTTTTTACCGAGCCGGTCATCCTGGCCAGTCCATGGGTTTTCAATTTTGGTATGCTTATCAGGCCATCGCTTTCCAGAACTCCTTTGGCTATCACAAACTTTTTGTTTTGTATGCCTTCATGAAAGGAAACCTCTTCCCCGTCATAAAAATTGGCAAGGCTTATGCCCAGTTCTTCAGCTGCATCGGCCATGCCTGACTTTTTTGCAGCTGCTTTCGGGCTGTGAAAGCCCGGAGAGTCGCCATAGGTCAATAAGGCGCCTGTTTCCCTGAATATCTCCCCGACAGCCTTAAAAACCGAGGGGTGTGTTGTCACACATTTTTCAGGAGGATCGGCAGAAAGGATATTGGGTTTCAAAAGGATTTTTTCACCGGGCTTTACAAATGCCCCGGCGCCTCCCAAAAGCTCCAGGCCCTTTTCAACGGCCTTTCTGACCGAGCCGTAATCATAGCTTTCACATCTTATCAATGCAACCCTGGACATATATACACCATCCACTAAAAGTATCGTTAAATCAGCTTGTTGTGCCTGTGGTGCTGCAGCAGTACGGCGCAAACAATCATCAGCTGAGTTCATCCAATTGAATGGACGATTGCTGAATGCATCATTTTTGGCTGAGCTCATTCCTGCAAAATAACCACAGGACATTTCACCAGTTATTATATTGCGTCGCAGTTAAGACACCGGCACAACATATTAAACTATGTTCAAAAGCAGCAACATATTCGGCATAATGACAAAGCAAACTGTACCGCCAGTTCACATAGATTTTCTACATACTCCCAAATGATTATACCATATAATCTGAAGTTTTTATTAAAAAGATAAATTGTACTTGCACCTGCAGGCAGTTTTTTTCATATACTTTATAGGTACCCTGTTTATTGTTATGGAGGTGCCTGCTTTGCTACCTGTATATATTGCTGCAGCATTGCTTAAAGCTCTTGGCGGTACTATACTGCATACCGGATATGTATCAAACTCAATCTCATACCCACAGCCCCTCTCGGCAGAAGAAGAACTAAAATATGTAAAAATGTACACAGAAGGCAGCGAAGAGGCAAAAAACATATTGATAGAAAGAAACCTGCGATTGGTCGCCCATATTGTAAAACGATACAACACTTTAGGATATGAGTGTGAGGATCTGGTTTCCATCGGAACTATAGGGCTTATCAAAGCCATAACGACGTTTAACCCTGAAAAGGGTATAAGGCTTGCTACCTATGCGGCAAAATGCATTGAAAATGAAATACGAATGTATATAAGATCCACCGTGAAGTACAAGGATGAAATCTCCCTGCATGATCCCATTAATGTAGACAAAGACGGTAATGAGTCATTATTGATAGATATACTGGTAAGCCACGCTCCAACCATAGACGAACAGGTGGAACTCAGCATCAGGAAGAACTGGCTGTACAACAAGATGAAAACGGTATTGAAAAGAAATGAAAAAAGCATACTGGAGCTCAGATACGGGCTGCCAAACAAAGCTGAAAGAACCCAGAGCGAAATTGCCAAAATGCTTGGCATATCAAGATCATATGTGTCAAGGATCGAAAAAAAAGCCATAAAAAAACTCAGAAACGAGATCAAACCTGAAAACTGCATATGACCATCGCAGAGCTTCAGGTGGAGTCAAATCCACCTGAGGTCTGCCCGAAACAACAATCTTCCGTTCAAACGGCCGAATTCCTTTCCAGTATAACATGCAGCAAAAGAATTTAACCGGCACATGTCATTTGACAAGCCATGCTTCATAAAGCTCTTTTGATTACAACCCGGCTAAATCGCCGGTACTGCAGGCCAAACAAAACAGTTCAACATGTGAACAGGTCAGCTTTTATCCAGGTATGCCTTAATTATTTCCCGGGCAACAGGAGCGGCCAGCTTTCCTCCTGTAGAACCGCTGTATTCCATTATTACCGCGACGGCAATTTTGGGATTTTCCACCGGTGCAAAGGCAATAAACCAGGTATGGTTTTTATCCTCCTGCTTTGCAGTCAGTTCATTTTCTGCCGAACCGGTTTTCCCGGCCACATTCACCCCCTCTATCGCAGCGGATTTTCCTGTTCCCGATTCCACAACCTCCCGCATCATCAGTTTTATCGCACCTGCCGTCTGGGGAGAGATGACATCATATAAAACAGACGGTTCCGTAGCTTTTACCTCTTTCCCGTCATGGGATACTATTCGGCTTACCAGATAGGGTTTCATCATAACTCCGTTATTGGCAATGCATGACGTTATCATGGCCATGTGAAGAGGTGTGAGCATCAGTTTGCCCTGCCCGATGGCGACGGCTGCCATATCGGTTTCTTCCATATGGTCATAGGAAAAACGGCTTTTGCTCACAGGTATGTCAAAGGGGATGTCTTTCTCCAATCCGAACTTTCGAGCCAGTTCTTTCAGTTTGTCCTCCCCGAGTTTCACCCCGACCTGGGAGAAGAAAACATTGCTGGAAACGGCCAAGGCCTCCTTCATGCCTATTTCCCCATAGGCCTTTTTCCCGGTATTGGAAAAGGGCTTTCCGTCTATGACAACCGTTCCGTTATCCTCAATGACAAGATCCCCCAGTCCGTTCTCCAGCGCTCCGGCGCTTATCACGGTTTTGAAAGTGGAACCCGGAGTATACAGCCCCTGGGTGGCACGGGGCAGGAATATATGGTTTTCCGACTCCACCATGGCCTGCCAGTTGGCGCCAAGCCGGTCCTCATTTGGATCAAAGGCCGGTTTGCTGGCCAATGCCAATATCTCCCCCGTTTTCGGGTTCATCGCAACCACTGCGCCATTTCTGTCCCCCAGTCCCTGTTCGGCAAGTTTCTGGAGTTTATGATCGATGGTAAGGTAGAGATCATCCCCATGTTTCATGCCGGATTCATCCATGTTTCCAAAACTGAATATCGAATCCCCCTTGCCGACTCCCAGCAGATAATCATTATAGGAAGCTTCAAGCATGGATTTCCCGTAAATGCTGGAGCTGTATCCTATGACATGGCTGTAAAGGGCTCCATACGGATAAGTCCGTTTCCATCCGGTTTCGGTTTTTGTGCTGTCCGCCAAAACCACACCGTTTTTGTCAAAAATCCTGCCCCTCACCGTGTTTTCCTCTGTTTCCCTCTGCCTCTGATTGTACGAGTTAATGATTATGTCTTCCTTAACAAAAAGCTCAAAATAGGTTATATATACAATAAGGCTCAAAAACAGCACACTCATCACGATTAATATGTTAATGACTTTCTTGTTCTCTTTCATCCGCAATACTCCCTCCATCCTGGTCTCCAAGCTTTGATATCGCCTGCAGAATCCCCAGGGCAATGAAGCTGGTGGTCAATGAGCTTCCTCCATAGCTGATAAAAGGAAGCGTGATTCCGGTCAGAGGAATCAGCTTGATAACCCCTCCGATGATGATAAAGGTTTGAAAACCGAACATGCATGTAATTCCCAGAGCGACGGCTTTTTTAAACCTGTCCCCTGTGTTCAGGACAATTTTGAACCCTCTGTAGGCCAATATAAAATAGAGCAACACTACGGCCACTCCGCCGAAAATCCCCATTTCCTCACAGATGGCAGAGAATATGAAATCCGTCGTTACTTCCGGGATAAAATCCGGTCTGCCCATTCCCAGCCCTGTGCCAAAGAAACCTCCGGAACCTATGGCAAACAGGGATTGGGTAATCTGGTAGCCCTTCCCTGATATATCAGTCCAGGGATTAAGCCATGTTTCGACGCGAACCCTTATGTGATACAGGGCGAAATATCCTGCAACCCCTCCCAACGCCGCAATCAGCGAGTTTAGCAGAAGAAACTTCATGTTGCTGTCAAAGGCATACATCATGGTGATATATATTATAAAGAACAGCAGCGCCGTCCCCCAGTCCCTCTGCATCAAAAGGAACCCCATGAACATATATACTATCACCATCAGCGCTATCCTGCCCTTTAGCTTTATCTGCTTCAGTTTTAGCGTCAGAGCGTTTAAAAAGATCTGATCGGAATGGTTAAAGTAGCATGCCAGCGTAAATATAAAGAGTATCTTTATCAACTCCGAAGGCTGAAAGCTGAAACCTTTTATGACTATCCAATTGGTAGAGCCTTTTATGGTGCTCCCAAAAACCAGGGTGATCAGGAAAAGCCCAAAGGAAGCGAAAGCATAGACATACATCAGCTTGTCCCATATTTTTATCCTGATATAAACAAAATAGCTTGCGAAAAACAGCCCAATTCCACCAAAAAACCAAATTATCTGCTTGAACCCCAGCTCCCGGTTCAGCCGGTATATCATTATAAATCCAATGCTTGTCAGCATGGAGACGATGAGAAAAAGATATTCGTCCCCAAGCCCCTTTTTAACAATCAAAAGGTAGGTACCTGCGATAAGGCCTATTACCAGAAGTCCGGCACCCAATATATAGAAATCATGGGGTTCTCTATAAAAAAACAGCAGACCGAAAGCCAGGATGTCGGCAAGCAACACCAGGCTTACAGGCCTTTTGTAGCTGACAATCAGCACAGTATTTCACTCCTTTACTTTTCCACATAGAGGAAGTCCATCTGTCCAATATGTATCTTGTCACCGTCCTCCAGATATACAGGATCACTTCCCAATCGCATACCATTGACAAAAGAACCGTTGGTGCTTCCCATATCCTGCACTGACACCTTTCCGTCCTTCATGATGAACTTCAAATGCTTGCCTGACACGTAAGGATCCTTTATTACAATGTCGTTCTTGTTGGAACGCCCCAATTCCATATTCCCATCTATTATATATGTTTCCTCAACCTTAAATCCCAGGTTTTCCCTTCTGTTTATGAGCTTAATATATGGGAGTTTCCCCCCTTTTTTTAAAACCTGCTTCCCTTTCGCTCCCATCGAGCTGATATCAAGGTATATTAAGCGTATGATACCGTATATGAACAAGTAGATGATGGTTATAAATATATACTTCATAATGGATGACAGCATCTCGTACACTCCAAAAACCTCCTGTCCTTCGGCAAAATGGCGGCAAAACCAGAGCAGCAAAACGGCGCTTATCAATATTATACATCAAACAAAATGAACTTAAAATTAAAGTTTCTGAAAAGCCCTGCAGCAGGAGGTTTGTGGCAATAATTGAAAGCAAGGGTTTGCCTTGGAAAGGATGAGGCTTATGAGAAATGCTGCCCATCAGTTGTGTGATCGTCCTGCCTTGTGTGTTGGACAATGATGTCACCCTTCATGGAATCTAGAAACAGCTTTTGGCTTCGCCATGTCTCTGCCTGTAGACGCTTGGAGAGCATCGGACTATCTTTTTGAAAATCCTTGAGAAATGTTCAAGATTATTGTATCCTAACTGTTCGCAGATTTCATAAATGCATTTGTCGGAGTTTATCATCTCCTGCTTTGCTCTTTCTATCCAAAGCATGGTTATGTATTCCTTAAAAGTCATTCCGGTTTCTCTTGAAAACAGGGTACTCAGATATCCAACACTGAAGTTGAAGCGCTCAGACAAGTCCGAAAGCTGAAGATTCTCACAATAGTGCTGATGGATGTATTTTTTTATCTTGTCAATCAGCCTGGTACCCTTTTCTTCCATTGAAAGACGGGACCGGACATCAGCAACTGTTTCGTTGAAATGCTTCAGCATGCGCTGCATCATCTTCTCGAAATTTCCGGTATTCACATCAATTTTAAGCAGATAGTCCTTTTCATTGTTGAATTTATCAAATCATTGTTTGTATAGTAATTTGTTTATTTTTTTAACAACATGTTACAATATAAAAAGCTCTGCATCTATGATTTTTATTAATGAATATTTGATGTTTTTTAATATTGCCATGCATAGCCACACCACTTCTGAAAGTCAGAAACGGCAATATGGATTTGAGTATTCATAAGCATTATAATAAGTCGTTCATATTTAGAAATTAGATTATGAGTTCGGATAGGAATTGTTGTTTCCAAAACCGAGACAGAAAAAAGGGATCCGCATCTTCGTGCGTATCCCGGCATTCCAGTCATTCAGACATATAGCACAACGGGTTAATCAGTTGTGCAACAACCCCTTGTACTTTTTATTGGAACAACCTCTTTAAACCCTCTTCAAAAGGTGGTCTGATGATGCCCTTTTCAGTTATTATTGCCGTAATATATTCATTGGGTGTAACATCGAATGCAGGGTTAAACACCTTAATGCCTTCCGGGGCGGTCCTTTTTCCAAAGCCGCATGTTATTTCCCTCTCATCCCTTTCTTCAATAGGAATATCGTCGCCGGTTCTTGCAGCCATGTCTATTGTTGAGGTGGGTCCTGCAACATAAAACGGAATATTATGGGCTTTAGCCAGTACAGCAACACCGTATGTTCCGATTTTATTTGCCGTATCTCCATTGGCTGCTACTCTGTCACAGCCAACTATAACTGCATCAATCCATCCCTTAGCCATAACCATAGCAGCCATATTATCGCATATAAGCGTTACATCCACTCCTGCCTGATTCAATTCCCAGGCTGTCAGCCGCGCTCCCTGAAGAAGAGGCCTTGTCTCGTCCACAAATACTTTAATATCCCATCCCTTTTCCTTCGCAAGGTAAATCGGTGACAGTGCAGTTCCATACTTGGCTGTAGCCAAACTGCCTGCATTACAGTGGGTAAGCACGGTCATTCCGTTTCTGAGCAGGGTAATGCCATTTTCCCCTATTGCCCTGCACATGGCTTCATCTTCATTTCGTATATTATTTGCCTCATTTAAAAGCGCAGCTTTTATTTGCTCCACTTTCCTATCCCTGTTATCCAGCACCGTTTTCTCCATCCTTTTCAGCGCCCAGAATAAATTGACAGCCGTAGGCCTTGATGATGCAATATAGTCTGAATGCCTTTTTACTTGATTCCAGAATTCGTCGAAGTTTTCCGTATGTATATCCCTGACTGCCAAATAAAGGCCATATGCAGCTGCTATACCAATAGCAGGTGCTCCCCTGAGCTTAAGGTGGAAAATTGCATCCCAAACATCCTCCACCTTTTCAAGCCTTATAAACTCGGTTAGTTCGGGGAGTTTAGTCTGATCAAGTATGACCAGGTCATCATTTTCCCATTTCACAGATCGCAGTTCATGTATAATATTCCTCATTTCCATAACCTCCTGGCCATAATATACCATAATTTTTCTGATATAAAAACAAAAAGGCTGCACAATTAATGGTTAGTTGTATATCAGTCTCCTATTATGCTCAAAAAATGCAGATCTCATAGGATCTGCAAATCCGGCATAATTAAGTTATGCTGCCGGCATAATTGCATAATATGGATTGTACCTAATCCGGCAGCAGTTATCATTTGGTTTTGCCATTGAATTTTGAAATATTACTGTCAATTTGGCTTTTATATAAATATAATGAATTTATTCTGCTTTATTCATTTTTTCTGGCAGGCAATAATCTCATAGGGTTTTCCGGATGTAATCATTGTCAGTCTGACTTCGGGAGCTTCATCCCCATCAAAGTCACAGTAGAAAGAAAGCTGCTGCGTTCCCGGTGCTATAGGCGCATTTCCGATGACCTCCGCCTTGCCTATTGTATTATAGTTACGATCAGTGATAACAGCAGAGCCGTCTTTTTTGAAAAACAAATACTGGTTACAGTTTATCCTGCATTTAAACCGCAGCATCCCACCGCTGGTTTTTAGAGTGGGATTTTCAATATATCCGTCGCCTGTAACCCTTATACTGCACTGAAAACTCCCTGCTCCCAGTTTGTTGTCAAAAACCCAGTCGGCTCCTCCCGGCTGGCCGGGCTGCATCTCCTGCAAATCACATGTATAGGTCTGAGATATGTCCTTAGGGTAAAGCCTATAGAGCCCATTTCCTGCATATTCCAGGTGCCATTCGGTATCCAGGCATAAAAGCTTCTCTTTAAGTTCATCCGGAATCGCATTTTTAAGCCTGAGATATTCCCACATCCTTACCGCATTAAGTATCTCATCCGTGATCCCAAGCCTATCAAGGGCATTATTGCCGGATACCAGCGCAAAACCCGCATCAAAGCCTGCGGCTTTTGAAAGCATCCATTCCACATCGGACAATGTGGTTGCTTCAAATCTCCTGTCCGCAGGGCGTACAAGAAACCAGCCAAGCATCCTCGGAAAAAGATTATCCTTAAAAAACTCCTGGTTCTTTACCCGGTGGCTTGTCTGGCCTTCCCGCATTTTCGCCCCCCACGGTTCTCCCCAGTTCATGCGGGTGTGCATATGCCACAGAAAATGATTCAGCTGGCTTGCATCATTGATAACATTATGGTCCCATCCATCCCAGCAGCGCATGCAGAACCGGTTTACCCCATATTCATCCTCCCCTGTGTATCTGCATCCTTCCAGCCCGTCAAAGGATATCTGCACCAGTCCGGCTTTGTTGAAAAGCTCAGCCAGGCGGTCGCTATATCTGTCCTGGAGCCTGATATTGGGGAAGAATACTTTATAACCATGGTCCCAAAGTTTCTTAACCGCAGCCCCGGCTTTGTGGCATGCCGGAACAGTTCCGAAAGCGCCGCGTATACAATGGTTGAGGGTTATTCTTCCATCTTCTTCGGAGGCGCTTTCATACTGAATAAGCTCATCATCTATCCATATCGTTGAAAGATGTGACGCCTCCTCAAATATCTCCTTCTCTGACACGATAATTCTATCCTCTTCAGTGCCCACATCAAAAAGAAGCAGCGCTTCACCCCTTACGGCAAGTTCCTTGTGGGGAACCGGCGTTACATAGGGATCATTGGTGGTAGTGAAATTGGTAAGGGTATGCAACCCGAGGCCTATTCCCCTTTTCGCAGCCTTTTCTGCCATTCTTACCAGTGACTCGTCACCGTCGGGGAAATGATCTTTTCTTAAATCAAAATGCCCCCAGTTGCTGAAAGGTTCCGGATGGTATAACTCCCTGAATCCGGCTTTCTCAATATAATCAAGCATTCTGTCGAAGTTGTTTTCATCAAATTCAGCAATCAAGTAAGAACGCATGGACTCTCTGCTTACCTTTGCCCACTGGCCGTTTATCATGGGATGGGGAAGCCCCTCATCGATTTCAATTTTCTCAATAATGGACAATATCTTTTTTTCATCACAGCCGAAAATTGCAAAAGACGCACCCTTTATTTCAGCATCCGGGCCCTCCATCGGTGGCACAGGCACATTGTTGTGTTCCATAACCGTGCGCATTCTCATTCGGCACCGGTTATTGCAGTAAAGCTGGAGAACACTGCCGAACTCAGTTCTGTAAGCCGCACTGTTAAAGTAATCAAGGGGGTGCACTGATATTTCCGGCGAGTACCTGTCAGACCCGTATTCCTTGTATGCCTCATCCTTAAATTCCAGGGGGAACCCCCCTATGGTCTTTATATTAAGAGCCTGAACTCCCATGGCATAACCCTTTTCACGCACAACACCTATTACATTTCCGACGGTTCCTCCCAGGGAAGTGGGATAAGGTCCGAATATGAGAGTGTCACAACTGTCACTAATCTCCCTAACCGTTAGTTTTGCATAATCCTCTTTTTCAACAACTTCAAGACACACCCTGGAACCGTCCTGAATATCGAATGCCAATTCCTTTCCATTGAAAGTCGCACGTTCAGGATAGAACATCCTTCCTCCCGAACCTGTTCTGAGAAAAGGAACAAATGTCCCGTGAAACAGCGATGTACCATCAAAATATTTGATATCAGCAATGCAGCCGTTGTCATTAATGCTGACTGTTACCCTGTTTGCCTTAATTTCAATCAATATATTACCCCCCTTACACCCACACAAGGCATTTAGTGATTCTTCACACAAGTCATCCTATTTGGGAAAAGTATTAAAAATTCCATCATACGGACATGAAAAAATTTAGGTATCTGCTTATACATTGCATGGCCTGTCTATGGGACGCGACAGATACAAGGACTGTAAAACAATGATTTCCTTATCATACATAATAAGTAATATCATACCATCTGTCAATATATGTTAATGTAACTTAATGTTTGGATTCCGTTTTACCATAAGTTTCAGCCCTCCCATTGCAATCTGCTTCCCCTGTTTTATGTCCAGGGAAGTATGAAAGCGTACAAGGCACAAGGGTAGATATATAAAACTATATAATTATTTACAAATTCTCATCTTTTGTCTAATATAATTCATATATGGCATCATGCTTTGCAGAATTGGTTTTCAAAGCCAGTACCTAAATTAAGTCTCGGTTGAGATAATATTCTTTTAGAAAGGAAAAACCCTATGGACAACGTTAATTGTCAGAACATTGAAAACAGTGTGCAGAAGTATTTGGAACGCATAGGATACAATGGCCCGCTGGACGGCAGTGCCAGGACTTTATCGGCTTTGCAGGAGGCACATGTACATACCGTGCCTTATGAAAACCTGGACATACTCATGGGTCGTAGGCTATCCCTGGAGATCCCCGATCTTTATCAAAAAATAGTAGTACATAGGCGGGGCGGGTACTGTTTTGAACTCAACGGCCTGTTCGGATGGCTTCTTCGCAAGCTTTCCTATCCGGTAACCGATTATTTCGCACGGTTTTTAAGGGATGAAACAACGATCCCCATGCGCAGGCACAGGGTGCTTAGAGTAGAAGCCGAAGGTCAAACCTACATATGTGACGTGGGTGTTGGAGGACCATCACCGGCTCGCCCGTTGCTTCTGGTGGAAAGCCTGGTGCAAAGGCAGGGAGATGAAGCCTACCGCTTTCAAAAGGATCCCCTGCTGGGTTGGGTGGTGCAGGAATTTCGCCATGGAGAATGGTCGCCCTATTATTCCTTTACTGAAGATCCCCAGCTTCCCGTTGATTTTGTAGCAACCAGCTACTATTGTGAAACCTCGCCCGATTCCATATTCAGAAAGGAAGCCATGATTTCCATCCGAACCGCTGAAGGACGCAACACTGTGGCAGGGAAGGAATTTCGCATTTTCAGTCGGGATGGGGTAAGAACCTTTGTGCCTGAAACCGAAGAGGCCTACAGAGAAGCATTGCGCACTTATTTTGGCATCGTGCTGGATTAGGGAGCCTTATTAAAAAAACAATATTCCTGCAAGGAAGATTTTTACAGGTACAGGAAGTGCAATGATATCCAAAGATGTTATCGATCATTGGGTCATTTCTTAAATGGGGTGTAATGCAAAAAACATCCCGACAACGGCTGGAATTACCCGTGATGTCCGTTGTGCCGGCATGTTTGGGACAGCGTTGTGGCAATTTTGGAGATAATCAGTGAAGCGGAGGATAAAGCAAATCACCTGAACTTAAGCCAATTGCCCGGCAATTCATCAAGTATGCTTTCTTTAATCCCACACTTGCACCAGGAAAATGCCGGCACAACAACCTCAATTTTTGTTCATGTCACATGCCGAACATTTTTTCCTTTAAATCCAGGTAATAAAGATAATCTTCAGGTTTTACATCCGGTGGGCAGCGGTGGTCGCAGAAAGGTATGTATCCTCCCCTTTCCACCAAAGGCACCAGGGTTTCCAGATAAGCCTTTATTGCTTCCTTTCCGGCTTTCAGCTGCAGTTTGTCAACACCTCCCATGATTCTCAGTTCGCCGTCATACTTCGAAAGCAGTTCTGCCGGATGGGAACAACCGTTTACCTCAAAAGGAAACAGGCAGTTGACTCCCCCTTCCAAGAAATATGGAAGAATAGGCCTTACATCACCGTCACAATCCACGTACCAGATGTCTATCCCATGTTCACGGAGCTTTTTGCTGATCCTTTTATACCGCGGCATCACAACGCTCTTAAAGAAATCCACCGTAATTATAGGCCCGTTTTTAAAGCAGATATCCTCCCATCCCGATGCAAAATCGAAATCAAAATGGGGCAGGACCTGGTCCAGGAAATCCTCCACCAGCACACAGCAGGTTTCCACCATATCCTCCACCATGTCAGGATAATCATAACATGCATAGGCCAACCCTTCAAAAGTAAGCATATCCCTTATTTTCCCAATCATTGAACCGCAGCTGACACCCAGGGGATAATCGCGATCTTCCGGATGTATTTTCTTTAGGTAATCAATATCAACTTTCCTGTTGGGGTCATCCCTCCTGAATCTCTCTTCCTTGCACCTTTTCCAATCATCCGGTGTGACTATGGTCGGTTTTATGTAATGGGGTATGGTGTCATGACCGTCCTTTGGCACTTCCGCCAGCAGTCCGTCGGAGTTCATTACAATCCTGGTATTCTCCCGTTCCTCCACAACATCATTGGGAAATTCCGGGCTCATCCACACATTCCCGCCTATGGTGGATATTCTGTCAAAGTTGAAGAACAGATCCGCTTCATCATTGTTCTTTATTCCGTTTTCAACGAATATGTCCCATTCCTTGAAATTATCATCCCAATATCCGAATTCCATGTTGAAGCAGCGATCCACCGGTTTGTAATGCATCTGGTTGTTGAACCTCTCCCTGTCCGTCATCGTACCTTTCCACTTTGGCCTACAAGGTGTAACAGGCATGTTTTATCTCTCCCTTCCTGTAAATAGCTCCTTTTTTTGCTGTTATTTGCATGTTAATTATATACTGAGATACTTCATGTTAATTATATACTGAGATACTTAGTGTTGTGCATTGAAAAGTAAATAATTGTATTACTAAATTAATGGTAAAACAAAAGCATAAGTCGACCAAATGTGGTAAGTTTGAATTAGTGAGAAACAAAAACATTTCCACGGGGGTCA
>Ga0134099_1000305_pt1 | contig 60644 bp, 57 predicted proteins | sample 10_taG_2_FD_105482 | JGI IMG/M metagenome (GOLD analysis project Ga0134099, IMG submission 105482) | Switchgrass degrading microbial communities from high solid loading bioreactors in New Hampshire, USA - 10_41_5_180_A2 metaG | ecosystem: Engineered > Bioreactor > Semi-continuous > Anaerobic >...
GGTTGGTGTGGTAACTCCATTTTACTTGAGATTTCAACTCCATGCTCTCTTTATTTACAAAAAATGCTGGAGCACCGAAACTATTACGCTTCGGCACCCCAACATTTATTGTAGAACCTAAAATAAGGACCTGCCATCAGGTTCTTATTTTATTCAGAAATTTTTTCAAAAACAACTTATTGTGCTGATACTGAAAAGGTGAAATGCCGCTTATTCCCGACGGGCTTAAAAAGCATGAGAATCAACCCCCTAAATACGCCTTACCGGCGAATTGCCCGCAAAACAAGCCGCCTTATTTACAGGAATCTGAAAACTCCTATGACCTTTCCGAGAATGGTAATGTCTCCTCTGACTATTATAGGTTCCATGTACTGGTTTTCAGGCTGAAGCCTGAAGTAGCCTTTTTCCTTATAAAAAGTTTTTATGGTGGCTTCTTCTCCGATCAAAGCCACAACAATTTCACCGTTGTTCGCCGTAGACTGCTGCTTAACGAGCACAAGGTCCCTGTCCAATATGCCGGCTTCGATCATGCTGTCACCCTGAACCCTTAACATGAACACGGTAGAGTTATGGGTAAAATCTACCGGAAGAGGGAATGTATCTTCTATATTTTCAACGGCGAGGATAGGTTGTCCCGCGGTCACCTTGCCGATTATGGGAACATCTACAAGCTCTTTTCTGCTGTAATATCCCTCCACATTGCCAACATCATCGGCCTTTTGCCTGTTTATTACCTTAAGGGCCCTCGGTTTTATAGGATCCTTCTGGATCAATCCGTCCTTTTTCAGTTTTTCAAGATAACTGTGCACCGTAGAGGTAGACTTAAATCCGACGGCACTGCATATTTCCCTTACTGAAGGGGGATATCCTTTCTCTGCTACCTGCCTATTTACGAAGTCCAATATAAGCTGCTGCTTTTCATTAAGCTTTTTTTGCATCAAAAGCACCTCAATTCATACCTGTGCCGGTAAAATTTGTTTGTGAGTACCTAGCACCATTATAACATATAAAATAAAAAAGTCAAACAAATGTTCGAAAAACCTGTTGACAAAAGAACACTTGTTCGGATATAATTTCCTCAGAACATTTGTTCGCACATAGAAAATTATGGCATATTACTCCTGTACCGATGCTTTGCAAGGGGGGATAAACCTTGCTGCTTTTGGAAAAATGTCTAACTCATTTGAGGTGATTCTATGAAAAGAAGGTATGTTTTAAAAAATAAAAGGCGTTTTTTCACGGTCCTTTTTACGAGCCTGTTATTAATTTTTATATTTTCCTTTTCAGTCAAAGGCCAACCGGAGCAGAGCTATGAAACGATAAAAATAGCCAAAGGAGACACTTTGTGGGAAATAGCCTGCAGGTACAATAAAGGAGGGGATATAAGAAAATACATATATGAACTCAAGAAATTGAACAATCTTTCCGACAGCCAGATATTCGAAGGAGACGAAATCAAGATACCGAAGTAAAGAGCGGACGTTCCGGTATATGAAACGTCCGCTCCAAATATCCGCTCCGGTCAAGGAATCAAGTGGGATGCCGGGATACTTCCCGGAAAATTTTTCCATAGAGCATTTGGAGTCAGAGAGTGTTTTTTAAAGCTCGGTATTCTCAGGGGGCTCTATATTTCGTCATATTCTCGGCATTTTCAGGGCGCAGTGTTTTAATATTAGAGCGCAGTATTTTGATACAGACATGGCAAAGCACGTCGATATGCTATTGTCCATTTTTCAGTTTCAAAAGCTCCTGCCACACATCAAGATACAGCCTTGAGGGACCGACATCCTGGAAAGCAGGTATATTGCCGAGCCTCCACAGGGATATGCCACCGACGCCAAACAACTTCGCAAGCTGAACTTTTGCCAATACGCTTCTTGAATCTTCGTACCAGATGATGTTGTCGGTATTATCCTCTTTGTTATGGAAGGTAAGCCAGCTGTAGCGCAGGTCTTTATGGTGCCTCATGCTCAAATTTTCAGTACTTTCTTGGTCGGTGAGCCTTTTGAAAATCTGTTCATAGTCCGGCCTGAAGGCAATCTGATTGATTACTTTTCCCTCTGCCATTTTCCATTGCACCGCATCAAAGGAGATTTGCAACCATATCTTGCCTGAATCCTCAACCCCGGTGTCTTTGTCGGTGATGGACTTCAGGGCGTAGTACACTTCATCGAGGGGTGACAGAGGGGTATCATTATATCCGCCGGACATTTCAGCCGCAGTGAGAGCAACTGCGTTATAATCATGGGCCATAAGGATAACCTTGTCCGCTATCCTGCCGATGGACCTGTAATCATATCCATCATAGTAAGCCTGTCCTGCCTTCCTCACCGGATGCACCGCCACGTAAAGTTTTTTGCCTTCAAGGCTTTCCTTCAGTTCATCGAGAAAAACATTGAAAAGCCCCTTCAAAGCATCACCTTTCATGCATTCAAAATCTATCACCACACCATCAAAAGAAACGATATCTCCGTCTTTGCCGGTGTGCTTCAACTGGGCTACAATGTCATCAATAATTTTTCTGCGCCTTTCCGGTTTGGCCAAGGCGTACTCTATCATGCCGACTTCCCTTTTGGAGTCTTTATCATAGACCTTTTTCTCCTGGGAAGCAAACACCGTCAACTGCGTGCTTACCCCTTTTTGACGTGCCAGTTCCACAGGCTCCGTAAAAGCGTCGGGTATGTAAAAATTGTTATTATTAAATCTTTCGGTATTCAGGAAGATCCGGTCGGAATCCGAGTCATAATCCAGGCTGCTCCAGCCAAAGCTTACCGAAGTAAGTCCGCTTATGAAATCTTTTTGATTATAGGAGCGGATTGCGTAGAAAGCATGGAGTTCATCCAGGGGTCGGTTCAGCTTTGAATACAGCCTCATAAGCATTACCACGGCTTCCTCCCTCTTGGCCGTGCTTTTTGGCTCAAACAGGTATTTGCCCTGAAGCTCCTTGCCGGTAACGATCCCTAAGTCCTTGGCTATCGTGATATAACCTGCGTAATTTTCCACATCCCTAAAGGGCTTTCCCAGGGAATCGAGATGCTTGGCAAAGCCGTCGTAACCCAGGCTCCGGACGATCATAACCGCCATCTCTTCTCTTGTTATGTCATCATCGGGCCTGAACCTCTTGCCGTCTTTTAAAACAACGCCGTGGTCCACAGCGGTTTCTATGTATTTGTAGTACCACGCCTTTTTATTCTGGTTATCTTCAAAGCTTCCCTGCTCCGGGTTTGAAAGCTCCCACCCCATCAGGCTTACAAGAAATTTGACAAACTCGCTTCTTTTTACAGTTTTCCCGTAACCGAACACATTCTGCTGTATGCCCTGGGTTATATTCTTTTCACAGGCTTCGTGAATGGCTTCGTCAGCCCAGTTCCCGACAGGGACGTCTATGAACCTGTCGGCTGAGCTTCCCGCCGCAAAAACGGTAGCGGAAGAAAGAAACACAAGCGCAAGCAGGAAAAAACAGCTTAAGAACCTAAATACCTTACACAAAATACATTCACCTTCTGTTCTTATTTGTATAATATTAATGTTAGTTTACCAGTAGACGTAATAAATAGCAAGCTGTATAAGCACAAGATTTTGAGGCTGCAAAACACCGTCGGTCCTTTCGGGCATGATGTGGGAAAGATAAAGAATAATAAAAATAATTTATAATGGTTAAAATTTGGATATTATGTTAGAATAACTAATGTCGATGATTTCAGCATTAAAGCCATTTAGGCCGGGCTCCTTGCCGGGATTGGCACACCCTTAAGCTGCCCATTGGTCAGGCCGGCCTGATGCTCATTGAGGCTTTTGTCCTGAAATCGGCTTTGCGCTTGCAGCTACAGCAATAATCAAATGAAATTTTAAAGCGAGGTTTGAGTTTAAGGATGAACAGGGAGATATATCTGGATAACAGCGCTACAACAAGGCCTTACGATGATGTCATTGAATACATGGGTGAAATAAACAGGAATGTGTACGGCAACCCGTCGTCACTCCATACAAAGGGCATAGAGGCCGAAAGGCTTATCAAAAAGGCAAGGGAGGCCATAGCAGACTCCATGGGCGTCACCCCCAAGGAGATTTACTTTACCTCAGGAGGTACAGAATCCAATAACCTTGCTATAAGGGGATACCTTAAAGCAAACCCCAGGAAGGGAAGGCACATAATCACGACAAAAATCGAGCATCCTTCTGTCCTTGAGGTCTATAAACACCTTGAGAAAAACGGATATGCCGTCGACTATGTTGAAGTTGACAGCAGGGGCATAATCGACCTGGATGACCTGAAATCCAAAGTTACAGGCGATACTTCCCTCATAAGCGTCATCATGGTGAATAACGAGATAGGCTCAATCCAGCCAATTGATGAAATAGTGAGAATCAAAAATTCCGTCAACAGTCAGGCCGCTATCCATATTGATGCCGTGCAGGCTTATGGGAAGATGCCGCTGATGCCCAAAAAAGTGGACGTGGACATGGTGTCGATCAGTTCTCATAAAATACACGGGCCTAAAGGCGTTGGAGCCCTTTATGTAAACAAGGCTTTGAAAATAAAACCCATCCTTTTCGGAGGAGGCCAGGAGTCCGCCTTAAGGTCCGGAACCGAGAACGTTGCAGGCATTTGCGGTTTTGGTCTTGCAGCGGAGCTGACTTTTAAAAGGCTGGAAGAAAGCAGGTCTAAGGTTGAGAGGCTTAGAGACATGTTCGTCGATGGACTTAAGAACAGCTCCTTTGAATACAGGATCCTTTCGCCCGAAGGCAGTTCCCCTTATATCCTCAACGTCTCCTTCCGGAATGTGCGGGCGGAGGTGCTGCTTCATCACCTTGAAGAGAAGAACATATATGTTTCCACAGGATCGGCATGTTCTTCGAGGAAAAAACTGCACAGCCATGTGCTCACCGCAATGAGGCTGGAAACCTGTGATATAGAAGGTGCCATAAGATTCAGTTTTTCGGCGTATAACAGCGAGCAGGATATATTGGACACTTTGAAAGCGCTTGAAGACATATTGCCCAAAATTCAAATAAAAGGCGGAGGAAAGAGATGAAGAAAGTAATACTTGTCAGATATGGAGAGATTATATTGAAGGGCCTCAACAGGTCCGTATTTGAAGATAAGCTCGTCGGCAACATCAAAAAGGCTTTGTACGGCTTGGGTAAAATTGACGTCATAAAATCCCAGGCGAGGATTTTCGTGGAGCCCGATTCCGAGGATTATGATTTTGAGACCGCCATGGACAGGCTTGTCAAGGTTTTCGGCATCGTATCCATAAGCCCTGTATGGAAAATCCCGTCTGATTTTGAGGAGATAAAAAAATACTCGCTAATGATGGCGGCAGACTTGGTGGACAGAAAGAAAGCTTCGACTTTCAAGGTCGAGACCAAAAGGGGGAACAAAAGATTCCCCATGGAGTCGCCGGAAGTCAACATGGAACTTGGGGCGCATATTCTTGAAAACATACCGGCTCTCAAGGTTGATGTCCACAATCCCTCTTTCATATTGTACGTTGAGATAAGGGAGAATACATATATTTACTCCGAAATAGTGCCGGCAAACGGCGGGCTGCCCGTTGGCACGAACGGTAAAGCGGTTCTGCTGCTGTCGGGGGGAATAGACAGCCCGGTGGCAGGCTGGATGATGGCCAAAAGAGGGGTAGAGATAGAAGCCGTTCATTTTCACAGCTATCCTTACACCAGCGAGCGCGCAAAAGAGAAAGTAGTGGAGCTTACAAGGATACTTTCCACCTATTGCTTTGAGATAAACCTTCATGTAGTGCCTTTTACGGAAATACAGCTTGAAATAAATGAAAAATGCCCTCAGGACCAATTGACCATAATAATGAGAAGGTTCATGATGAAGATTTCAGAGAGGATAGCCGAGTCCGTGGGTGCCCTGGCGTTGGTCACGGGGGAAAGCATGGGCCAGGTGGCAAGCCAGACGATGCAAAGCCTTGGCGTTACCAATGCGGCGGTAAGCATGCCTGTCTTCAGGCCACTAATAGGAATGGATAAAAATGAGGTTATCGAAATAGCCAGAAGAATCAATACCTTCGAGACTTCGATACTTCCCTATGAGGACTGCTGCACCCTTTTTGTGGCAAAGCACCCGAAGACAAAGCCCCAGCTTGAAAAAATCCTGCTTTCTGAATCCAGGCTCCAGGTTGAAGAGCTTATAAACCGTGCAGTTGAGAGCACTGAAGTGCTGAGGATCACTCCAAGGAAATCCGGCAGCCATAATTTACAATAATTTTTTCTTATTCGCATGTAATATAACCGGTACAAGTAACAATATTAATATAATAAATTCTTTTTTGAGGTATTGATATATGATGTTACTTGATATTCCGGACAGGAACAAAAAATGGTTGATATTTGGAAGCATATTTGCGGCTGTTTTAGTTGTTTTTGTCGTATGGGCCTGTGTGTTGCTGACCCAAGAAAACTTTTACAAAGGGATAACAGTCGAAGAGGTCAATATTTCGGGATTGAGCAAACAGCAGGCCAGGGCACTTATAGACGATGCTTTGAGAAATAAATACAAGGACCATGCCGTCACCCTTCAGCATAAAGATAAAAACTGGACTGTGAAACTCAGCGATATCTCATACAGTTTTCTTACGGATAAAACCTTGGAAAAGGCTTATATGCTGGGGCGGACGGGCAATGTTTTTCAGAGGCTTTACAACATAGCCGACTTGATGTTTAATGAGGTCTCCTTCAGTTGCGAGACGGATTTCGACAGGGAAAAGCTTAGAAGCATACTGTCGGATATAAAAAAGCAGGTTGACAGAAAGGAAAAGGATGCCTCTATAATTTACCAAAACGGGAATATAACGCTGACTAATGAAATAATAGGGGCTAGCCTTGATGTTGACACCAGTTTAAAAATGATAGAAAATCAATTACTGAAAAGGAATTTTCAGAACATAGTTTTGAAGGTTGAAGAGAAAATTCCGAGGGTGGTTTACGAGGATATAAAGGATTTGAAGCATTTTATAGCTTCATTTTCTACGTCATTCAATGCGGGCGATGTAAACAGGAGCGACAACATAAGGCTGGCAAGCGACAGGATAAACAACACCTTGCTGATGCCCAAGGACATCTTTTCGATGGATAAGGCGTTAGGTGCCAGGACGATCGAAAATGGATATAAAGAAGCTCCTGTCATTTATAAAAACGAACTGGTGAAAGGCCCGGGTGGCGGCGTATGCCAGGTAACCACCACATTGTATGGTACAGTATTGCGGGCTAAGGCGAAAGTGCTGCAGAGGTCACCCCATTCTCTGCCTCTTGGCTATGTACCGCTCGGTCAGGATGCGACTATCGCGGAAGGAGCTATAGATTTCAAATTCCAGAACAATTTCGACCATCCGCTGTTAATTTGTTCTGAGGTTAAAGGGAACAAGCTGACCATTAAAATCCTGGGAAAGAGGAGCACCGAGGATTATATCGTCAAGCTGAAATCCGTGATACTGGAGGAATATTCCCCCGGTAAAGAAGAGATCATTATAGACAACAACGTGCCTGACGGCCAAATGGTCGTGGTGCAGAATGCTAAAAGGGGGTTCAGGGTGGCTGTCTACAGGGAGACTTACAGCCGAAACGGGGAACTTTTAGACAGGGAGAAGATTTCCGAAGATGTATACAGACCCCAGAAAGCGCAGATAAAGGTAAATGAGAGTTATTTTAGCATCAGCCCTGTCATGACGGAGTAAGGGTTTTGGAGGTCAATATGAAAATTGGTAAGGTAACTAACGACATATTAAAGAAAGTAGTATTTGACAAAATCAGAAACTGTCGAAAGGAAGTCCTTGTCAGGCCGGGAATAGGAGAGGATTGCTGTGCCGTCGATTTTGGAAAGGATGCATGTGTCCTGTCCAGCGATCCAATAACGGGTGCCGTAAACGAAGTGGGACGGCTGGCTGTCCACATATCCTGCAACGATGTAGCGTCATGCGGTGTAGAACCTATAGGCCTCCTCGTCACCATCCTGGCACCTCCCGGGACAACCGAAAGTGATCTTAGCGTCGTCATGGGACAAATCAGTGATACGGGTTATGCCCTGGGTGTTGACATAATAGGAGGGCATACCGAAATAACTTCCGCAGTCAACCGTTTCGTCATTATAAGCACGGCAGTGGGCAAGGTCCTGAAGGACAAGCTTGTCACCACCTCGGGAGCTAGACCCGGAGATTACGTTGTGATGACCAAAACCGCAGGCATCGAGGGTACCGCCATCATCGCCGCTGACAAAGAAGAGGAGCTTGTTAAAGCTCTTGGCCGTGAAGTGACGGACAAGGCAAAAAGCTTCATAAACAGCATAAGTGCCGTAAAGGATGGGGTTGTGGCCGGAAGATTCGGGGTGAATTCCATGCATGACGCCACCGAAGGCGGTGTGCTGGGCGCTGTCTGGGAAATAGCGGAAGCCTCAGGCGTCGGAGTTGTTATTCATAAGGATAAAATACCTGTGGCCGACGCAACTTTAAAGATATGTGAATATTATAAATTAGACCCGTTAAAATTGATTTCAAGCGGCTGTATGATTATGACATGTCAGGATGGTGACGGACTGGCACGGGAACTGGAGAGGAACAATATAAAGGCCACCGTTATCGGAAAGATAACAAAAGAGCCGGCAAGGATACTGGTTGACAAAGAGCGTAGGGAAGAAATCGGGCAGCCGGAATCTGACGAACTTTATAAAGCCGTGGGATAAATTTTGATAATTTTTCGATTTACATTGACATAACCCGCAATTATTATTATAATTCAAATATGACAAGTGAATCACAAGCGGATGAATGCTATGGGAGAGCTATCATAAACCATGTTTATGATACACCGAAGGAGTTAAACTCTCAGGTTAAATGACTATAGCAGGACGCACCTCTGGAGAGATCCGGCACTTACCCGGTGGGTAAGTGTGCGCATGGTTTGAAAGTGCCGGACGCCGAAGGGGCAACTTCCTGGTTACAGGAATAATCTCTCAGGCAAAAGGACAGAGCGTAACAATGCATTTTGGTGATGCATATTATTGATTTTCCGGAGGTCAGATCCTTGAGATTTGACTTTTTTATTTTGCATGAAATTGTATCAGATTAAAGGAGGTTTTACACATGCACAGTATTGAGGACAGTATTGAAAGAATTTCAGAATTTGATCCTGAGGTTGCACAAGCCATAGAAAATGAAATCAACCGTCAGAGGAACAAAATAGAGCTTATAGCCTCAGAAAACTTTGTCAGCCAACGGGTAATGGAGGCCATGGGTTCTCCGCTGACCAATAAATATGCTGAGGGTTATCCGGGTAAAAGGTATTACGGTGGCTGCGAGTATGTAGATATTGTGGAGCAGCTTGCAATAGACAGGGCAAAGCAGATATTCGGCGCCGAGCACGCAAACGTGCAGCCTCATTCAGGAGCACAGGCCAATTCAGCGGTTTATTTTGCGGTTCTTAATCCTGGAGACACCATACTCGGCATGGATCTTTCCCACGGCGGCCATCTGAGCCACGGCATGCTCAAGAACATTTCAGGAAAGTACTATAAAGCGTACTCATATGGTGTAAGACAGGATACGGGGATGATAGACTACGACAATTTGAGAAAGATAGCAAAGGAGTGTTGTCCCAAAATTATAGTGGCAGGCGCAAGCGCATATCCAAGGATAATAGATTTCAAAGCTTTCAGAGAGATCGCCGATGAAGTAGGGGCATACCTTATGGTTGATATGGCTCACATAGCCGGGCTGGTCGCAGCCGGGCTGCATCCAAACCCCGTGCCCTATGCACACTTTGTCACAACAACCACCCATAAGACTCTGAGAGGGCCCAGGGGCGGCATGATTTTATGTAAAAAAGAATTTGCAAAGCTTATAGACAGCGCAGTTTTTCCGGGAACCCAAGGAGGCCCGCTTATGCACGTAATTGCAGCTAAAGCGGTAAGCTTTAAAGAAGCCCTTTCAGATGAGTTCAAAGAGTATCAGCGGCAGACAGTGAAAAACGCCAGCGCCCTTGCGAAGGCACTGATGGAAAGGGGTTTCAACCTGGTATCAGAAGGCACTGACAACCATATGATACTTGTGGACCTGAGCAATAAAGGCATAACCGGCAAAGATGCTCAAAACATGCTGGATGAAGTGTTTATTACGGTTAACAAAAACAGTGTACCTTTCGACAAACAGAGTCCTTTTGTCACAAGCGGTATAAGAATAGGCACCCCTGCCGTAACCACAAGAGGGATGAAAGAAGAGGACATGGTCGAAATCGCCGAGATGATCTACCTCACTCTGACAGATTATAAGCGTTTCAAAGAGGAAGTCATTGCACGTGTAAAAAGGCTTTGCGAAAAATATCCGCTTTATCAGTGATTATCGCGGATTTTAAAGAATTAGCCCCATCAAAATGCAGTAAAGAGTGCGGTTGGACAGTAAAAATGCAAATTACCATCACAAGAGGCTACAGGCTGTTTGTTCTGAGAAAACCCCTATGCCGTTCCCAGACTTGTCCGACCTGCACTGCAGATGGCGCAGGCGCTGATGCTGAGGCAGGATGCTTTATGGCTCGCGCCTGCGTTCAGGCATTAAGTTTTTTTTCACCGAGTGCCTTAAAACCCATTCGCTGTAAATAACTTTTCCCCATGCTGCTTTTCTTTAAATTTCATTAAATGTTAATAAATATTAATGAAAAATATGCTATAATATGATAATATAGTCTGGGTAAGGCCAAAGCAGGCAACTGGAGGTTAAATTAGAAATGAAAAGCTATCGTTTGTACATATCCCTTGTCATCATATTTGTCCTTGTATTCTCTTTTGGAGCACCTGTAGGCGCAAGTTCTTCGGAAGCGGACATTCCCAAAATAATCAGCGATTTGAGCCCTTCTGTTGTTGGAATCATAGGGAAGCTCAAGGAGAGCAGCCAGAACTACAGCGAATACAGCGACAACCTGACATTCGGCACGGGAGTTGTGTATAAGGCCAACGGTTTTATCATAACAAACGCCCATGTTGTTGCCGATATGGAAACCATAGTTGTCGTGCTTTCAAATGGCAAGGCCTATAAAGCCAGGCTGAAAGCAATAGATGAAAAATCGGATCTGGCCTTGATAAAAATTGACAAGGGCGGCCTCAAACCCGCCAAATTTGGCGATATGTCGGACGTGGTTGTCGGTGAACCGGTGGTGGCGATAGGAACTCCTCTTTCTTTTTCCCTTCGAAATTCCGCCACAAAAGGGATAATAAGCGGCATAAACCGTTCGACTGACGGAGAATACAGTTTTATCCAGTCGGATGCGGCCATAAACGGGGGAAACAGCGGCGGCCCCCTGGTGGATATGGACGGTGAGGTTATCGGCATCAATACTGTAAAATACGTGGGCTTCGGTGTTGAGGGCTTAAGCTTCTCAATTCCTATAGATACCGTGAAATACGTTATCAGCCATTTTGAAAAATACGGAAGGGTAAGGAGGCCTTATCTCGGGGCGGATTTTGTGGAAGGTGTAGCGGCCAGGTACGGGCTGCCTTCCAGCGAGGGGCTTACAATAACCAGCGTGGAAGAGGGCTCACCCGCAGAGAAGGCAGGCCTGCTCATAGATGATGTAATCAGGGCGGTCAATAACGTACCGGTTACTACAAAAATTGATTACAACGAAGAAATGAAAAAATACCTTCCGGGAGACAAGGTGGTTTTGACGGTTGAAAGGAATGGCGAAATTATAAATCTGGAGGTAAAGTACGGCGAAAAGCAGTAGATGAGCGGAGGGTACCATGAAAAAAATATTCAGACAGGCATTTTCAATACTGTTAAGCTTTATCATAATATTCGCTTCTGCAGCACCTTCATATGCTGCAGATGATTACGATTCCAAAGTGGAAATAAAGCTTGTACCGGGCGATAATAAAATAACCATCAACGGCAAGGCATATCAATCGGAAAAGCCCTATGTGGAGAGGGGCGTTCTGTTTGTGCCGCTGAGACTTATACTTGAAGCTTTTGGGGCGGAAGTCGTATGGAAGGGTGATGGCAGGATAAACGTAGTTTACAGGGATGTTTCCGCCGACCTGACGATAGGTGAGACAAAGTATTCCGTTAACCAGGCACAAAAAATACTTCCCGTCCCTCCGGTATCGGTAAACCAAACTACTATGGTGCCCGTGCAGTTCATAATTGAGAATTTCGGGGCTGTAGTCAGCACCAATCCTTCTTCAAAGGTTACAACCATATTGCTGGAAGACGATGGAGCCCTAAGCGACCTCTCATTTCTTACGGGAAGCATCAGCAAGTCCCAGGCGGGTGACAGCTATTTCGGCTGGAGCATGAACATACCAAAGGGCTCAAGATTGAGAAGCTTATCCTTTAATTCCAGGTATGTGTTGATTGAGAACGAGCAAAGGGGAATAAGCCTTGAGATATCCATTGATGTTGACAAAGGCAAAAGTTTGAAAAGTTATTTTAATGATGTGAGGGAAAATCCTTTAGCCTTTTTTGAGTGCGAGAGCCTTGATTCATACCTGAATACCGATGCAAGCCCTGAGTACGCCGAGTTTTCCTACAGCAACTTTTATGATGAGGCGGTATTGAGAAGGGTGTTTGTAAGTAAGGGCTGTATTTACAATGTCGTATTGACTTCATATGAGGAATCAGACCCGCGCAAGCTCAAAGACAATGCATATTACAGAGGGATAATGGATTCTTTCAGGCTGAGTTATCCCGCCGGTTCCCGGGATATACAGGACCTGTCAAAAGTAAATTTCGGCCTGTCTAAATTTGAAAACTACATTACCCTTGAAAACGGCAAAAAGTTTTTTGCATGGGATTTGAGCGTGCTGCCTGAATGGGATGTCCTGGAGGCGGATTCTCTCAACCGTTTCCGCACAAAGATAGGGGCCAGCGAGAAGGAATATATAAGCGTAGAAATAAGCAAAGCTGAAGGTGTAGAAGATGTAGGTGAATATGTAAACAAAGTTAAGGCTTATTATGATATGAATTTCAATGATAAATTCTATAAATTTATCGAGATTAAGGACGGAATAACAGCTGGATACAAGTCAAGCAGATTAATTTATAGCGTAAAAGTAGGAAAAAAGACATATATTTACGACGAAAGCTACATAATCTTAGGCAGCTTGGTTTACTGTGTAACCGTAAAAGCCCCTCAGGAAAAATATGAAAGGCAGTATATGAGCTATTATAAGATGCTGGAGACTCTGAACCTTTCAAGCAATGACACCACGGAACTTGAAGCTAACATCGACAAGTACAACTACAGCATTGACAGAAACCGGCTGGCGGAGGATGATGCCCTTACCCTCTATGAAAACAAGGCTTACGGTTGGAGCATCAAAATGCCGGGGTACTGGGTTAAAAGCAATATAAACGACGAAGCCGTGCAGTTTTTCACAAACTATAATACCGGAGCTATTATATACATCGAAGCCGTGGAAGAGACAAAGCTGACTAAAGGCCTTTCGGACACGGATAAATTCAGGCTTATGGGATATGCTACCGCCAATAACGCAGATTTTGAAGGGATGGATATCCTAAGACAAAAAGGAGGCAGCGTGAAACTATACAAGTTCAGAATAGAAAATGAAGAAGAGGACATGTACGCAAGTATGAAATTCTATGTTATCAGCAAAGGTAAGTATTCCTATTGTTATATGAGTGCGATCCCTGATTTATGCACTTCAGAAAAGAATATTGAAGAGATGCAGGAAATCTGGGACTCTTTTACACCGGTCGGTAAGTAAAATTTACGGGTGAAGAGGATTATGATAGATAAAAAGGCGCCTTTAGCTTACAGAATGTGCCCGAGGACCCTTGAAGAGTATGTGGGACAGGAGCACATAGTAGGAAAAGGAAAGCTGCTCTACAGAATGATTAAAGCGGACAGGATAACTTCTATAATTCTTTACGGCCCTCCGGGGACCGGTAAAACATCCCTGGCCAGGATAATAGCATCGACAACCAGTACCAACTTCGAGAAACTTAATGCGGTGACCGCCGGAGTTGCAGATATAAAAAGAATTGTAGCGGATACCCAAAACCAATTGATTAACCCTAAAGGGAAAACGGTGCTGTTTATAGATGAAATACACAGGTTCAACAAGTCACAGCAGGACGCGCTGTTGCCTTATGTGGAAAACGGCACCATAGTGCTCATAGGTGCGACCACCGAAAACCCTTTTTTTGAAGTGAACAAGGCTTTAATATCAAGGTCTTCGGTGTTCATGCTGAAACCTCTGTCCAATGAGCATATAATAAAGATAATAAAAAACGCTATTACAGACAAGGAAAGGGGCCTCGGCAATTACAACCTCGTTGTGGATGAGGATGCGATAAGACATCTGGCAGACGCATCAAACGGCGATTCCAGGATAGCCCTAAACGCCCTGGAGCTTGCCGTCCTCACCTCTGACATAGGTGAAGACGGGAAAATACACATAGATTTGGCCACAATAGAAGAGTGCGTCCAGAAAAGGGCACTGACTTTCGATAAGTCGGGTGAAAACCATTATGACAACATCAGCGCCTTTATCAAGTCGATGCGGGGGAGCGATCCGGATGCGGCTGTGTTTTACCTTGCAAGAGCCTTGTACGCCGGGGAAGACCCTGAATTTTTGGCACGGAGGATCATAATATGCGCTTCGGAGGACGTAGGCATGGCCAACCCCAACGCACTTCAGGTAGCTGTAGCTGCGGCGGAAGCCGTGAGGAGGATAGGAATGCCTGAGGCCAGAATAATACTTTCCCAAGCGGCCATCATGGTTGCCACAAGCCCCAAGTCCAATTCCTGCTATATGGCTATAGAGAAAGCCCTTGAGGATGTGGAAAGCAAGAGGACGGGCAGTGTGCCAATGCATTTGAGAAATGCGGTCACGCCGGGAATGAAGGATTTAGGATACGGCAAAGGGTATAAATATGCCCACGATTATCCGGGAAATATAGTAAAACAGGAGTATTTGCCGGAGGAGATGAGGGGAACGGTGTATTATAACCCCACGGCTAACGGTTATGAGGCAAAAATCAAGGAATGGCTTGAGAGGTGGAGAGGGAATTCGGGCAATTGAAAAAAATTACGGCACTTTGGATTTATGCCTTCGCCTGTTAACATTAAGGTTGAAAGAACGAGGAGATTTGAATGACTAAGCGAATTATAGCGTGGATACTTTTAGTCGGGTTTGTTTTGCTTATAATAAACCTCATATTTTTTAGGTATTACTGGCAGACAAGCCTGGCGTTATATATTATAGTGGTATTATACTTCATTTTTTCTGCTAAAAAATGAATCAGTTAATGCAGCTATAAAGGAGGAGAAAGAAAATGCAATTTAAGTACGGCTTCGGCAAAGGCTATAAGGAGTTTAGCATTGATGACAAAAATATTATAATGGAGCTTCACCAGAACAAAGTAAAAATAGACCTGACAGAGCGCGAAGAAGTCAGGCGTGCCCTTGAGCACCCCATAGGCTCCAAAAAGCTTCGCGACATAGTGAAGCCGGGTGAAAAGATTGTCATAATTACCAGCGACATTACCAGGCCGATGCCAAGCAAGGATGTCCTTCCTCTGGTTTTGGAAGAGCTTGTGAGCGCGGGAGTGGCATACGATGACATTACGGTTGTTTTTGCTCTCGGAAGCCACAGAAAGCATACAGAAGAAGAAAAGAAGTACCTTGTAGGGGAGGAAGTGTACAATAAAGTCAGGTGCATAGACAGCGATCCGGATGACTGTGTAAGAATGGGTATGACAAAAAGCGGCACGCCAGTGGATATTTTCAGCGTCGTAGCAAATGCGGACAGAAGGATATGCCTGGGCAACATTGAATTCCATTATTTCGCCGGTTACAGTGGCGGAGCAAAGGCTATCATGCCGGGAGTGTCTACGCGGGCCGCTATCCAGGCAAACCACAGCGGAATGGTGAAAAGCGGGGCCAGGGCCGGAGCCATTGATGACAACCCTGTAAGACTGGATATTGAGGAAGTAGCGGATTTTGTTCCTATCGATTTTATCGTAAACGTGGTGCTTGACGAGAAGAAGAACATAATAAAAGCGGTGGCCGGCCACCATGTGCACGCCCACAGGGAGGGTTGCAGGTTCCTGGATACCCTGTACAAGGTTGAAATTCCGCAGCAGGCTGATATAGTAGTTACCACACCCGGAGGATATCCTAAAGACATAAACCTTTATCAGGCTCAAAAGGCCCTTGATAATTCCAAAAACGCGGTAAGGGATGGAGGTATAATAATTCTGCTGGCCTCCTGTAGTGAAGGATTGGGAGAAAAGGTTTTTGAGCGGTGGATGCGGAACGCAAAGTCACCTCAAAGCCTGATCGATGACATACAGGCTAATTTTGAACTGGGAGGGCACAAAGCGGCCGCGATCGCCCTTGTCCTTAAGAAAGCCAGGGTTTTCCTGGTTTCCGACCTGGACAGGGATTTGGTAAAAAGCATGTTTATGGAACCCTTCAGCGAGATGGATGAAGCATTAGAGGCAGCCTTTAAGGCATTAGGCCAAGATGCGGGAGTGTTGCTTATGCCTTACGGCGGTTCCACTTTACCGGTGCTTAAGGAATCTTAAATAAATACAGAGGGACTATAATAAGGGTATATAAGTGCCACTTTTTGCAAATAATTATTTTGCGGAGGTGGCACTTATTATTGCTGTATGGTAAAAGAGCCAGCTTTAAGGATTTTGTTTAATTTCTGTCAAAATCCAATTGAAATCAATGCAATTTAGCTATATACTAAATGATGATAAGAGTTGTTGAATATATAATCTTGGGGGATTAACGATGAAGTTATCAACTAAAGGGCGGTATGGATTGAAGGCCATGCTTGACCTTGCAGTCCACAGCCAGGAAGGCCATGTATCTTTGAAGAGCATTGCCGAAAGACAGGAGATATCCGACAATTACCTTGAGCAAATTTTCGCTATTTTAAAAAAGGCAGGACTGGTCAAAAGCGTAAGGGGGTCTCAAGGAGGATACACCCTTTCCCAGGATGCAGACAAGATTACGGTAGGTATGGTTTTGCGCGCTCTCGAAGGCTCACTAGCGCCTGTTGACTGCGTACTTGAAGATGAGCCTGCGGAATGCAAAAGGTCTGAAACCTGTGTTACCAGGATTATTTGGGAAAAAATAAGGGACAGCATTAACGGAGTGATTGATTCCATAACCCTGCAGGACCTTATCGATGAGTATAGTAAAAACAGCAAAAACGAAGATTATATATATTATATTTAATTATTATATTTAATTATTATATTTAATTCCTAGAAAAATAGTAGAAATTAATGTTTAAATATTGTATAATAGGGAATAAAATATATCAAGAAAATAAACATTTGCAATCTAAATAGTAAGGAGCAGTTAACAATGAAAGATACATTTATTTATTTAGACCATGCTGCAACTACGCCTGTCAAACCAGAGGTGCTGGAAGCCATGCTTCCTTATTTTACCGATAAGTTTGGCAATGCTTCATCTATCTATTCAATCGGCAGAGAGAGCAAAAAGGCGATAGAAGAAGCCAGAGATAAGGTTGCAATGGCCCTTGGGGCACAGCCAAAGGAGATTTTCTTTACCGGTTCAGGCACTGAGGCGGACAATTGGGCAATCAAAGGTGTAGCTTATGCGAATAGACAAAAAGGCAATCACATTATAACCACTGCCATCGAGCACCATGCGGTTTTGCACACTTGTCAGTATCTTGAAAGCGACGGTTTTGAGGTTACCTACCTGCCGGTAGATGAGAACGGTATGGTTTCTCCCGAGCAGGTAAGAAACGCCATCAAGCCAAATACAACGCTTATAACCATAATGTTTGCCAATAATGAGATAGGCACGATTCAGCCCATTGCCGAGATCGGAAAGATTGCAAAGGAAAAAGGGATTTATTTCCACACCGATGCTGTACAGGCTGTAGGCAATTTGCACATCAACGTAGACGAGATGAATATAGACCTTTTGTCCTTGTCAGCCCATAAGTTTTACGGTCCTAAGGGCGTAGGAGCTTTGTATATAAGGAAAGGTACCAAAACTATTTCTTTCCTTCACGGAGGAGCCCAGGAACGGGGCAGGAGGGCAAGCACTGAAAATGTTGCAGGGATCGTCGGACTGGGGAAGGCGATAGAGATAGCTACACAAAATATAGACCAGTATAACAAAAAGCTTATAGAGCTAAGGGACAGAACAATAGATGAAGTACTGAAAAGGATTCCCTTCGTAAGACTAAACGGTCACAGGCACAAGAGGCTTCCCGGCAACGTCAATTTTTCCTTCGAGTTTATAGAAGGAGAATCCTTGCTCTTAATGCTGGACATGAAGGGCATAGCGGCATCCAGCGGTTCAGCCTGCACTTCGGGGTCTCTTGACCCATCCCATGTGCTGCTGGCTATAGGCCTGCCCCATGAGATTGCCCACGGGTCGTTAAGGCTGACCTTCGGAGAGGACAATACCCAGGAGCACGTGGACTATCTGCTTGAGGTCCTTCCTCCCATTGTAGAAAGGCTGAGGGAGATGTCTCCGCTGTATGAGTCCAGCTTGCTGGCAGGCAAGAAATAACAAATAACTTTATTTGAATATATATTTATTTATATTTATTTGGGGAAACTAAATGTAGAAAGAAGGATATATTATGTACAGTGAAAAAGTAATGGATCATTTCATGAATCCCAGGAACGTAGGCGAAATTGAAAACGCAGACGGAGTTGGGCAGGTAGGCAATCCCAAATGCGGGGATATAATGAAAATGTACCTTAAAATAGAAAATGACGTAATAATTGACGCCAAGTTCAAGACTTTCGGTTGCGGGGCAGCGGTGGCAACCAGCAGCATGGCGACTGAGCTGGTTAAAGGCAAGACGATAGATGAGGCCCTTAAAATAACCAACCAGGCTGTTGCAGATGCGTTAGACGGCCTGCCGCCGATTAAGATGCACTGTTCCAACCTGGCAGAGGAAGCAATAAAGGCGGCCATTGATGATTACAAGAGAAAAAAAGGCCTCCTGGACGATGAAGGCGGTTGTGACGGCTGCTGCAGAAGGTGTGACGATGTCCAGCAACATTTAGAGGAAGATGAATAAATCATGTCCAACAAGAAGGTAATGGTAGGCATGAGCGGCGGCGTAGACAGTTCTGTAGCTGCCGCTCTGTTATTAAAAAAAGGGTATGACGTCATAGGTGTTACGATGCAAATCTGGCCGGATATGGATGAAAGCCGAAAAAGAACTGAAGGAGGCTGCTGCTCCCTATCTGCCGTTGATGATGCCAGAAGAGTTGCAAATAAACTGGGCATACCCTATTACGTCATGAACTTTAAAGACATTTTTGAAGAAAAGGTGATAAATTACTTTAAAGACGAATACCTGAAAGGCCGCACGCCTAACCCATGCATCGCCTGCAACAGGTATGTCAAGTTTGATGCGATGCTTAAAAAGGCTGTGGCAATGGGGATAGACTATGTGGCGACGGGGCACTATGCCAGAATAGAGTTTGACGGCAGCCGCGGCAGATTCCTGCTTAAAAGGTCGGCTACAGAAAAGAAGGATCAGACTTATGCCCTTTATAACCTGACACAGCAGCAGCTCTCAAGGACATTAATGCCCATAGGTGACTATACAAAGGAACAGGTCAGGGAAATGGCAAGAGAACTTGGCCTTGCTGTGGCTTCAAAGCCTGACAGCCAGGAAATCTGCTTTGTAGAGGACAATGATTACGGCCGTTTCATCTGCGAGAATACAGACCGTGAAATTGCTCCGGGCTATTTCGTAGATACCGAAGGGAATATACTCGGCAGGCACAAAGGCATCGTGCACTACACTGTCGGCCAGAGGAAAGGCCTTGGAATCGCCCTGGGCAAACCCATGTTCGTCGTGGAAATAGACGCAGTAAACAACAGGGTGGTGCTGGGCAGCGAAGACGAGGTGTTTTCGAGCAGCCTTATCGCCGATGACTTAAATTTCATTTCTATAGAAAAACTCGAAGGAGAAATGAGGGTAAAGGCTAAGATCAGGTATTCCGCCAGGGAGGCTGAAGCCGTCATACAACCTTTGCCAGACGGTAAAGTGAAGGTACTTTTCGACAATCCCCAGAGGGCTATAACGCCCGGTCAGTCGGTTGTGTTCTACGACGGAGATGTTGTCGTCGGCGGGGGAGTCATAGTAAAAAGCGGGGAGTGAAAGCCGGCCTTCGACGAAATTTGCGGCCTTTAGCCTGCCATTCAGCGAAGGCCCGGTCTGGCTTTCTTTATACCGTGATTTTTGTAAAAACCGGTTTTCTGCCCTCAAAATGAGTTACGTATTTAAACCCGGCTTCCAGTAAAAGCCCGCTAAAATAGCTGAATTTATATCCTATATATTCAGGTGAGTGTGAGTCCGAACCAAGGCAGACAATCTCTCCGCCCAATTCCCTGAACCTCTTTAGCAGGGCTATGTCATATTCGGGTGCCTTTTTGTCCGGCCCGGCTATTCCGCTGCTCCTTTCTCTATATGAGCCTGTATTTATCTCAAAACCTCTGCCTTTATAAATTAACTCCTTGAAAATACTGTCCAACAAGTCCCGGTGGTCATCATACCTGAAGGACCTATCGTCGTAAGGCGCATATCTGATAATATAATCGAAGTGGCCTGCAACGTCAAAATCATCAAAATGGGTTACCATGAATAAAATTTCTTCAACATACCTCGAATACGCCTGCAGCTTTGTTTTGTCTTTATAATAGCAGGAGTCTTTGTAGTAGGGGTCTATGCCATCCAGTATATGCACCGAAGCAAGCACATAATCGAAATCATACTTTTTCACCAGCTGTAGCGAATCTTCAATTACATGGGGTTGGATACCGACCTCCACACCTTTTAAAACTTTAAGCCTGGCCTTATACTTGGCTTTGAGGTTATCCATATATCTGGAATAGGTGTCAAAATCGATATTTAAGTTCGGATCAATATTCGGAAAGTCGTAATCCATATGGTCAGTAAAAGCAATACCCTCTAAACCTGCTTTAATCGCTACTTCGCACGCCGTAATCGGGTCAAGCTCGCTGTCCAACGAAAAGTGGCTGTGAACATGACAGTCGTACATGATTTAAAATCCTCCGTCAAATCATTTTCATTTACAAACATTATATATTTTAACATTTAAAGGACTCATACACAACTGACCCTCTTGCAATTATTACGGCTGACAAATTGCGCAAACTAAAAAAATAAAAAGTATATGTTTATTTTAAAATTTAATAAGTATATAATAATCAATAGCACAAAGCTTATTGAATATAATTACATAAAACTGTTGTCATATCGGATAGGAGGACGGAAAATGGAAGACAAGAAGACATCAGGACAAGAACTGCAGGACAAGCTGTCCTATAAACTCAGCAACGTGTGGGAGAAGTCGTCTGAAGACGATAAAGCAAAGGCTTTTGAGTTTTGTGAGGATTATAAAGCATTTCTCGATAAGGGAAAGACCGAAAGGGAATGTGCCGAATTCACCGAGGCTGTTGCAAAACAGCATGGCTTTATATCTATAGAAGATATAATTAAATCAAAGAAAAAATTAGCTCCCGGTATGAAAATCTATAAAATCAACAGAAAAAAAAGCGCCATATTATGCGTAATAGGTTCAAAGCCCCCTGAAGAAGGCGTAAACATAATCGGAGCTCATATAGACGCTCCAAGGATTGACCTTAAACAAAATCCTGTTTATGAGGATACGGGACTGGCCATGTTAGAAACCCATTACTACGGAGGAATTAAAAAGTACCAGTGGGTTACAATTCCTCTGGCGCTCCACGGCGTCGTTGTCAAAGGCGACGGCAGCATACTGAATATAAACATCGGAGAAGATGATAAAGATGCGGTATTCACCATTACAGACCTTCTGCCTCATCTGGCTGCGGACCAAATGCAGAAGAAGATGAGCGAGGGCATAACGGGTGAAGGGCTAAACGTCCTCTTCGGCTCCATTCCATACAATGATGAAAAAGTTAAGGATAAAGTGAAGTTGAATATATTGAATTTACTCAACCAAAAGTACGGCATTGTAGAAGAAGATTTTATCTCAGCCGAACTTGAAATAATCCCTGCCTTCAAGGCAAAGGACGTAGGTATTGACAGGGGAATGGTGGGAGCATACGGCCAGGATGACAGGGTATGCGCCTATACGGCTTTGAGGGCCATTCTGGAGACGGAAGGTGCGGAAAAAACGGCAGTATGCTTACTGACAGACAAGGAAGAGATAGGCAGCGTAGGAAATACAGGCGCAGAATCGACCTTGCTGGAAGATTTTTTAGCAGAATTATGTTCATTAAGTGTCTCCAACTACTCGGATGTGGTGTTGAGGAACTGCCTTAGAAATTCGAAAATGCTGTCTGCCGATGTGAATCCCGGCGTGGACCCAAATTACGATGGTGTGCAGGATAAAAGAAATGCTTCCTACATGGGAAAAGGCATAGTCATTCAGAAATACACCGGCGTCAGAGGCAAGGTGGGCGGAAGCGATGCGAACGCAGAATTTGTGGGAGAGATCAGGAGGATTTTCAATGAAAACGGCATAATATGGCAAACCGGTGAACTCGGCAAGGTTGACCAGGGCGGGGGAGGCACTATAGCGCAATATGTGGCGAACCTGGGAGTCGAAGTCCTGGACTGTGGTGTCGCCGTACTGTCGATGCATTCTCCTTTTGAAATAACAAGCAAAATTGACATATATACAGCCTACAGGGCCTATAAAGCCTTTTATAGGCACGCCTAAAAGGAAGCCGGCTAAATGCCGGCTAAACAAGTAAATTAAATATAAAGATCGAAAATTTAGAAAGGATGATTAGTATGCTTAAAGGTATTCCAAGTATTTTGTCGCCCGAGCTTTTAAAAATTTTAATGGAAATGGGGCATGGCGATGAAATAGTGATAGGTGACGGAAACTTTCCGGCGGCGAATTATGCCAAAAGGCTGGTAAGATGTGATGGGCACGGCGTTCCGGAACTTCTTGACGCAATCTTGAAGTTGTTCCCCCTGGACACCTTTGTAGAAAACCCTGTAGCGCTTATGGCAGTGGTGCCGGGAGATGACACAAAGCCCGCTATCTGGGATGAGTACCGCTCAATCATAAAGAAGCATGATGAAAAAATGGACGGAAAAATTGAGTTCATGGAGAGATTTGCCTTTTATGAAAGGTCTAAAAAGGCCTATGCCATTATCGCCACAGGAGAAAAGGCCTTATACGCAAACATAATCCTTAAAAAAGGCGTCGTGGTTGAATAAGCTTTGCCTTGTTGTCACAGCTGCAGGCCAAAGAATTGAATCAAAGGGGAAAACGGCTAGCGCTGTTTTCCTTCTGTTTTTTTGCTGATTTTTAAGTTCCTGAAAACAAAAAACAACATGCAAAGGAAAACAATTCCTATGACAGCATATTCAAACTTATGGAATATAGGGCCTACCAGCAGTTCGTAATTCTGGCCGAACTTGCAGCCAAGATATATCAGAAGGAAATTCCACGGCAGCATGCCCACCAGCGAATATATGATAAACTTTTTCACATCCATTTGTGCGATTCCTGCGGGAAGGGATATGAAAGTCCTTATAAAAGGCAGCATCCTGCCGAAGAAAACAGTAGTGGGACCATACTTGACAAAGGTCCTTTCAGCTTGGTAAAAATGCTTTTCAGACAGGAAAAAGTATTTTCCATATTTTAGAATCAGGGATCTGCCTCCAAAATATCCTGCAGCATATGCGATCAGCGAACCCGCCATGCTTCCGATTGCAACGGCTATGTTGGCGCCGATCAGGTTCAGCCGTCCTTCAGCTACCATGAGGCCCCCAAGGGGTAGGACCAACTCGCTGGGGATGGGTATGCAGGCGCTTTCCAGCAGCATCCCAACGCCAATTCCCCAGTATCCAAGGCGGCCTATGATTCCCCCGATAAGGGCAAAAATCTCTTCAATATATTGCAACCCGGCTGTATTCCTCCTTAAGGTTCAGGCTTTTTGGAACCTTGTATTGAGCTCTCGGCATTGGAGGGGTTGTTTTTTGTCACGCTCTTATTGTTTTGACCGCTGTTACCGTTTTTTTGTGCTGATGACCCCCCACTATTATAATTATTCGATTTGGGGGAGCTATTATTCTTCTCATCTTTAATACCGGAAGAACTGACAAAGGTGCCTTTTGATAAAAAGTACTCCTTGACTATCTTATCCGTTTCCTCTTTGTCGCATATATAATACCAGATACCGTCTATCTGCTCCGAAGTTCCGGGAAGGACGAACATGTTCACATTATCTGCATTAAAACCGGATACATTTTTAAGCAGCTTGAAAATCTCGTTTAAAGTAATATTTGTTTCAAGATTTTCATAAACAACATCAATTATCTCGTTGAGCTTTGGAAGATAGAGGATATTGGCCTTCTGCTTAATAAGCTCTTTGACAAAGTTTTGCTGTGCGTTAATCCTCTTGATATCCGAACCGTCATAATATTTCATCATTTCTTTCGTATAGCGGTTTCCGTTGGGGTGCCTGAATCTAAGCAGCTGTTCCGCTTTTTTGCCATCCAGGTGCTGCTGCCCCTTTTTTAAATGTATATGGAGGTTTTGGACAGGGTCGTCATAATCCATGTCCACAGGAACGTAATAATCCACCCCGCCCAGCAGATCAATCACCTTTCTGAAAGTGGCGATGTTGAAATAAACATAGTACTTGATATTAACGCCCAACAAACTGCTTACTGCGTCAACTACAAGTTTTTCGCCGCCTTTCCGCGCATACAGCGAGTTAACTTTCGGAATTTTTGCCCCCGGAATGTTAACCCTTGTATCCCTGGGAATAGAAAGGATGCTCAATTTCTCGGTAGTGGGATTGAAATTGATAAGCATCATGGTGTCGGTGTTAGCTTCTTCCTTGTCACCAACCATCATGAGAAAATTCACAGGGTCCTTGCCTATGACAAAGGGCTTTAAAAAATCGCTGACGGTGTTTTCATCATCAGAACCTGCAACAAGATCTTCAGAAGCCCCCATGCTGTTTATATAAAAAAGTATGCCTGAACCTGATATAAACAAAAATACTGATAAAATAACAGTAAGTACAAAATAAAACCTTCTTAAATTCATAAACCAACCTCAACACACAATAATATTTATAATTGAACAGTTTTGCTAAAACACCTTATCTATTATAATTAAATTTGCACCATAAGTAAATACGTAGGGCCCATGCCTTGGCTTAAAAATTTACAGCATGTGCGGCTTATGCCTTCTCGTCCTTTTTTTCTTCACTGACAGCCGCAAGCTCTGCAAGGGGATTGCTTTCTACGGCTTTCCTGAGCTGCTGGCTGTCCACATGGGTGTATATCTCGGTTGTTGAGACGCTTTCGTGCCCCAGTATTTCCTGAAGGGCCCTGATGTCGACCTTGCCGTGCTTATACATAAGGGTGGCCGCCGTATGCCTGAGCTTGTGGGTGGAATACCTTTCCGGGTCAAGTCCTGAGGATTTGATGTATTTCTTGACGATGTACTGGACCGTTTTATTGCTGATCCTCTGTTTTCTCTCACTTAAAAAAAGGGCGTTCTTATCCTTGACGCCTTCCACAGGGCGAACCCTCAGGTATGCTTCGATAGCCTTTTTACAGGCGTTATTGAGGTATATTGTGCGCTCCTTTCCGCCTTTTCCTACCACCGTCAGAGTATCGTTCTTTATCTTGTTCAGATTAATGTTTACAAGCTCCGAAAGCCTCAGGCCGCAATTGAGGAAAAGAGTAATTATCGCATAGTCCCTTTCACGGTGCTTGCCGTCGATGGAGCTGAGCAGCCTTTTGCTCTCTTCGATATTAAGGTACCTGGGCAGCCTTTTCAGGATTTTTGGGGACTCAAGCTCGCCGGCGGGATTATACTTAAGCAGCTTCGCCTTATTGGTAAGGTAGTTGAAAAAGGATTTTATGCTGGCTACCTTACGTGCACGGGAGCTGGCACCGTTGTCACGCTCACGGGTCAAAAATGACATATATGAATACAGATCACTCAGCGTGACCGAACTGATCAAATCAATGTCAACATCGGATATATCGACGCTGTCAATATCAATTTTATCTGTAAGGCTTTTGCTTGCTTTTATAAAACGCAAAAAAAGGCGCAAATCGTAATAATATTCTTTTATGGTGTTTTTGGATTTGCCCTTTATGGTTTCCATATAGTTCAAGAAATCCTTAAGTATTACCGGCATCTCATTCATACAAAAACCCCATAATAACGACAATTTCGCTAAAATAAGTATATTATATTAAGTTAATTTTTGCAACCTGACTGGTAATTCTCAAAAATTTGCTGTATAATAATTCACATGTTTAGAACAAACCTAATTTTGGGATATCAAGAGACATATGGGAGAGAGGGGTAGAGTTACTTATGCCAATTGTTTATGAGGAGGAAATCAGAAAAAAGGCCGTGCTTGACGTAGCGGAGAAAATGTTAATTGCCGCGAGGACGGCACCTAAAGCCAGGGGAGTTGACAACCTTGTCATTTCTGTTGCGGAAAAGGATACCATAGAGCTGATCGCTTCAAAGATGAAAGAGATGGCAGAGGAGGGCCTTGTACCCGACTTCTTTGTCAGAGACGCAAATAATATACTTCTGAGTGATGCCCTTGTACTGATAGGCACAAAAATCAGTCCTATGGGCTTGAAGTATTGCGGTTTATGCGGCTTCAGCAACTGTGAGGAAAAAAGAAGGCACCCCAACCACCCATGTGCCTTCAATACAGGCGATTTAGGTATTGCGATAGGCTCTGCCGTAAGTGTAGCAGCGGATGCAAGGGTTGATAACAGGGTGATGTATTCGGTGGGCATGGCTGTCAAAGAATTAAAATTATTAGGCGACGAAGTAAAAATCGTCTACGCTATACCCTTAAGTGCGAAAGGGAAGAGCCCCTTCTTTGACAGAAAATGAAAATTCAGCTTTTAACTTAATCTGCGATGCACAGGCGGCCGTTGCATTCTTTCTTTGCTTTGGTGGAGGCAAGGCTTGCGAGATTGACAAGATTTTCAATTATGGACAGCGAATTTTGAGACAGGGCATTATTCCGCCTTCCTCCGGCAATGCCGGCCGCTATGCTCACATTTATGTCATTGCTGAATTTATGGGAGGAACTGATTTCCAATAAATGGTTGGCAAGAACAATACACCTGTCCAACTCGTAAGGTGTAAGGATTACAAACTCATCGCCGCCGAACCTGCAAATATAGGTATCATTAGGTATGCAATTTTTTAAAAGCGTCGCTAATTCTCTGAGGGTGGTATCGCCAAAAATATGCCCATACTCTTTGTTTATATATCCAAAGTTATTAACATCTATAAAAATGATGGATATTTCAGAGCCTTTTTTGATCAGTTGAATAGCGTTATGGTATATATAGTCGCTTCTGTAAAATCCGGTTAAAAAGTCGGTATGTTTTCCCAGCTCAATATACAGAAGGGTCTTGGGAACAAGCCCTATAAGCTTCTCTTGATCTATTGCAAGAAGAATATCGGTATCATACTTTTTAAAAATATCCTCAGCCTCCCAAATGGAAGCATCCGGAGAGATTGATATATAGCCGGAAGACATGGCCTCAGCTACTATCATGTCTGGAGGGGCCTTTAATAAATCTTTATAAGTCAATACGCCAACCAGTTCATTTTCATCAAATATAGGGAAATAATCCAAGTTTTTTTCAACGGCAAGACTTCGCACTTTTCGCAAGCTGTCCAGTACTTTTATCGATACAAAATCTTTCAAGACTATATCAGACACAGACCTTAACATATATTATAGTTTCGCTAACATGAAATGCGACGTTTAATAAGCTAATAAGTGGGATTCAGACCTTATTGCTTGTTAGCAGTAATCCTCCTTAGCCTGTTTTTTTGTGAATTTATCTATAAATAATTTTATCATAATATCTCTAAAAATGTCTATTAATGAATAATAATAGAGCTTCAGAATTTTATCAATTTTTTAAAATCTTTAAAAATATCATTGACCGCCAAAATTATATTATAAAGGCTTTATCATAAAGAAACTTCTCTCCAACATTATACAAAATTATTATTTTGTATAATCATGGATGGGGTTTTCCCTCTCCGGGCATATGCCAAAATTATGAGATATTTTTGAGGTATTATTTAAGAATATTTCATCTAAGATAAATTATTAATTTAAGATATCATTTTCAAAACATTATTTAAAATAAAAATTTCTTTGTGCAATAAGAAGCCAAAGACTTCTACGCTTTTAATAATACACCTACTTGGACCGATGATTACTAATCGATATATCCTTCCATGGAGACGGCTTCCCAAGCAAGTATCCCTGGGCGCACGGAATGCCTATGCTTTTGGCCACATTTAAATCTTCTTCTGTCTCGACACCTTCCAGAATAACTTCCGTATAGCCTTCGAACAGCTTTAGCAAATGCTCAAGTATTCTCTGTTTTAACTCATTTTTTGCCAGGTTTACGGCGTAATAACGATCCAGCTTTATATACTCCGGATTCAGCTCTACCCAGTGCTGAAAAAAGCAATACCCCGAACCCATATCATCCAGAGCAAATTCCACTCCTCGCTTGTGCAGTTCATTAACTACGGTTTTTAACGCTTCCCAGTCTTTAACAGGCTCCACCTCTGACAGCTCCAGTACTAATGGAGACGTAACATTTATATATTCATCCCACCAGGACAGAAACCATTTTTCAAGCAAGGTGGACGGAAATACATTCAGGAAAAGCGTGTAGGGCGATATTTGTGACATTGAGTTTATAGCCCTAAATAATAACTGGCAATCAAGATAAGTACGAATGCCCTTGGCTTCTACCTCTTTGAATAATTCCAAAGGAGAAAAATCATATGAAGTTTTACTCCGTACAAGAGCCTCATATCCAAATACAGCACCTGTTTCTAGCTGTTGAATGGGCTGATACCAATGAGTCAATTCCGATATATTTATTGTTTTAGTCACTGTATATAAATCCACTTTCTCCTCCGCTTTTGTATAAAATTTAGTTTTTAATCAGCCCACTAAAAAAAGCAGGCAACTTTGTGGGTTGCCTACTTTTTTAAATGCACCGGCTAAAAACAGTATTAGAGAACATATATTCGTTCTCTATACGTTTTAACCTTTTACATAATTAATGGCAACCCAACCGTCATGGCATATAAAAATGCTTTAGACTTGTGGCTTTGCGTCTCCACCTTTCGATGGATTTGCCTTTTTCAATTAATTATTTATCTATTAAATTTTCGACATATATACTTATATATCTTACAGCATATATATTTTACCACACCTTTTTCAAAATTCAACACTCAACTTACACAAATTTACAGCAATTTATAAAATTTTTATTATTTTAGTAAGAATTCTAGAACAAGCTGGAGTATTTTAGAATTCTCAATCATCAAAATTATCCGGATGTATTTAAAATATTTGTATTTAAAATATCGCAGTTTTAGTTTAAAATAATATGTACGGCTTAACTGCCATAAACAAAAAGCTGCGGGGTTTTCCATATTGGGCAGCCTTATGCCTGATTCAGTCTAGGCCTGCTGCCTCTATATCTAATACTGCGTGAATTTAAGGAAGTAAAGACTGTTATGAAGAGGACTGTAAAATACAAAAACATTAGAAAAAAAAGGTTGATATTGGGGCTGGCTATAGCGGCAATATGCTTTTTTGTTTTATTGCTTCTTGTTAACATTGCTCTATTATTTCTTGTTAACAGCCTCAACGTTGAAAACGTTGAAATAAAGGCTGTGCCCGATAAACAGGACAGCATAGACAAGGACGTTGTCCGGACGACGCCGGTAGCAAGCAATGCTCATGCCCAAAAGGAAAAAGAGAAAGAGCCCACACCGGCAGGTGTTTTTGTGCCGCCGGAATATTCGCCTGAAAAATTCAATTTAAAATGGGAGATCATAAAAGGCAAAGAAGTTTTAAAGAATTTTAAACGCGATTACAGCATAAGCTTTGGCGACGCAGAAAAATATGCGGACATAGCAGGCGTCACAACCTTTCGGGGAAATAATTACAGAAACTCTCCCAGTTACGGATATGCAGACATCAGGGAACAAAAGCTTGAAAAGGTATGGTCTTCAAAAACCGGCCATATCGATGAGTGGACGGGTGTAGGATGGACCGGACAGCCGGCGATAGTCAAATGGGATGAGGATATCAGGAGCAAGATGAATATTTTCCCGGCCAAAAAGAAGAAAAGGGAGTTAAAAGAGGTAATTTATGCCACATTGGACGGTAAAATATATTTCTTGGACCTTGATGACGGCAAAGCCACGCGCCCGCCGATAGACGTGGGATATCCCCATAAGGGCAGTGTTGCTGTTGACCCCAGGGGTTATCCCCTGCTCTATGCCGGACAGGGCATAGCTGAAAAAGCCGGGGAAAACGGCCCTATAGGCTTCAGGATATTCAGCCTCATAGACCAAAAGCTTCTTTATTTTATAAATGGCTATGACCCTCATGCTTTGAGAAGATGGGGGGCTTTTGATTCGGCCGCCCTTATCGATAAACAGACCGATACGCTTATTGAATGTGGTGAAAACGGTTTGCTGTATACCATCAAGCTTAATTCAAAATTTGACATGGACAGAGGCAAAATATCAATAACACCTGAGGTTACCAAATATCGCTACCGGTCCCCTGCAAGTCAAAAAATAGGAGTTGAAAACTCACCTGTAATTTATAAGAATTACATTTATTTTGTTGATAACAGCGGGCTTTTGCAGTGTGTTGACCTGAACACTCTTAAACCCGTCTGGGTCCGGGATGTGACCGATGACACCGACAGCACCATGGCTTTGGAAACGGTAAATGACTCCGAGGTATGGCTTTACACGGCCTGTGAGCTGGATAGGCAGGGTGAGAAGGGCTTTTCCTACATTAGAAAAATCAATGGTTTTACAGGGGAACTGGTGTGGGAAAAGCCTGTTAAAGCTGCCTACGACACAAACGTAAACGGAGGAGCCCTCGCCTCACCTGTAGTCGGCAAAAATGACATCGATAACCTGATCATATATAATATAGCAAAAACCGGTAAGAACAAAAACGGGAGTAAACTTTTAGCCATAGATAAGAAAAGCAGCAAGGAAGTATGGACAGTTGACCTTGAATACTATTCCTGGAGCTCACCTGTTGATGTTTATACGAAAGAAGGCAAGTCTTATCTTATTGTTTGTGACTCCGGAGGCTTTATGCGGCTTCTTGAAGGTACAAGCGGAAAACAGCTTGACAGCATCCCCCTCGGGGCAAACATTGAAGCCTCCCCTGCCGTATATGAAAATATGATTGTTGTAGGGACCAGGGGTCAAAAGATCTGGGGAATAAGGCTGAAATGACCAAGAGGCGCTTCGGATGCGCCTCTTTTCCCTCTTTTTATGGATTATGACCTATTATATCTCCTATTTTTTATTCTCAAAAATCAACATGCATTTGTCCGCCCGGTACTTGGAAACTATGTATTCTACAACCTGTCCGCTTTTAGAATACAGCAGGTTTTCAATCTTTATCAGGGGTTGCCCCGGCTGGACCTGAAGGTATTGGGCGTCGCTTTGCTCGGTGTATATCACTTCAAGGGAACTTTTCGTCCTGGCCGGCAACAGCGGATACTTGCCCTTCAAAATATCGTAAGACGGCTTTCCTGCTTTGATATCCTCAATTATGTTAGGAAACAGGCTTAAAGGCAAAAAGGATGTATTCAAGGACAAGACTTCATTATTCTGCACGGACAAATATTTAATTTCTGCAAACTCTGCTTTTTGGCTGTAGCCGGACGGGGCTTTAAAGATGTCCTCAAGCTTTTTATGTACGGCACCGTCTATCATGTCAATAGATATTATATTTTTATGTCCGGGATTCGGGCTGTCAAGTATGGAGTCGGTAAATCCGGAATAATTTTTGACGTCCACCCTTGACTTAGCCTTCGCCACAAATGTGCCTTTGCCCTTCGCTTTATACAGGTATCCGCTGCTGGTTAGCTCGCTTATGGCCTGACGGACGGTAGGCCTGCTGATGTCATATATTTCACACAGCTCCTGTTCGGAAGGAATCTTAGAGTTTTCAGGATATTCACCACTCTCTATCTTTCGGATTATCAGCTCCTTTAGCTGCGAATATAAAGGTATATTGCTATACTTGTTTATCAAACTAAACCTCTCCTTCGGAAGAATGGAATGAAAGTGACATTAGGCATTTCAACCTTAAATGGGCACAGAAATTTTATCATTTACACAACATAATATTATCGTATAACATTATGTTGTCTTAACGTCACATGATAATATCCTTTTTAATTGTATAACATAAGCATCAATATTTCAACAAGCTTTTACATTTTTTCTGACGCTTATACCTTTTTTCTGCCCTTTACACCCTCAATTCCACATCAATGTCGCTGTCAGCATTTTTTAAAAGCACAGGCTTTATATGGTCTTCTATAAATTCCTCTACCTGTTGAGGTGCTCTCCCTATATAGTTTTTGGGGTCAAGGACGGAACTTATTTCTTCCAGGCTCATGCCAAAGGCCTCGTCGGAAGCTATTCTTTCTATCAGGTCATTTTTTCGGCCTTCTACCTTCACCTGTCTGCCTGCCTCCATAGAGTGTATCCTTATCCTCTCATGGAGTTCCTGCCTGTCTCCTCCCTTTTTAACCGCTTCCATAAGAATATTTTCGGTCGCCATAAAGGGAAGTTCTTCGAGGACGTGCTTTTCAATGACCTTTGGATAAACCACCAGGCCCCCGGCTACGTTGATATAAATATTCAATATGGCGTCAACTGCCAGGAAGGCTTCAGGAATGCTGATACGCCTGTTGGCAGAATCGTCAAGGGTCCTTTCAAACCACTGGGTTGAAGCTGTTATGGCCGGGTTCAGCGCATTTATGATAACATATCTCGCCAGCCCTGAAATTCTTTCGCATCTCATGGGATTGCGCTTATAGGCCATGGCTGAAGAACCTATCTGCTTCTCTTCAAAGGGCTCTTCTACTTCTTTCATGCTCTGCAGCAGCCTTATATCGTTGCTGAATTTGTATGCGCTTTGGGCAATACCGCTCAAAACGTTCAGCACCCTGCTATCCAGCTTCCTTGTATAGGTTTGGCCTGAAACCGGATATACGCTGTCAAATCCCATTTTCTGGGCTATCAGCCTATCCAGCTTCTTGACTTTTTCGTGATCCCCGTCAAACAGGCTGAGGAAGCTGGCCTGGGTACCGGTTGTACCTTTGCTCCCCAGGAGTTTGATGTTCGAAAGCACATACTCGAGGTCCTCGTAATCTATCAGCAGGTCCTGTATCCAGAGGCAGGCCCTTTTCCCGACTGTCACGAGCTGGGCAGGCTGGAAGTGGGTAAAACCAAGGGTGGGCATATCTTTATATTTCAAAGCAAATTCCGAAAGCCTCTTTATGACCGTGACCAGCTTCCTTTTAATCAGCTTTAAGGCTTCTGCCATTATGATAATGTCAGTGTTGTCGCCTACATAGCAGGATGTAGCCCCGAGGTGTATTATCCCCTTTGCGGTAGGACACTGCTCGCCATAAGCATGTACATGCGCCATGACGTCATGACGTACTTCCCTCTCTTTTTTTTCAGCCACTTCATAATTTATTTCATCTTTATATTTTTTCAGTTCCTCTATCTGTTCATCGGTTATATTAAGCCCCAGTTCCTTCTCTGCTTCCGCAAGGGCTATCCATAATTTTCTCCAGGTCTTAAACTTGGTATCCGGCGAAAACAGCTCCTGCATTTCCTTGCTTGCATATCTCGTATTAAAAGGGCTTTCATATATATTTCTCAAGTTATATCAACTCCTTAATTTCTTTTTAGCAACATTATTATACATATTTTTTGCATAATTATCTATATATCAAAAAAATTGCGGGATTTTGCAACCCCGCAGATATTTATGAATATGAGATTGACAGCTTACGCTAAACAACCCAAAACGATTATATAATTTGAAATCCAACTAATCAAGCAAAAAGTTAAATTTATTCAAGCATTTTTCGAGCGCTTACAAGCTGAACACAGATGCCTAAAATCTCTATAGCCTTTTTGAGTTCCGACAGCGGCGGGTACGTGGGCGCAATGCGGATATTGCGGTCCAGCGGGTCTTTTCCGTAAGGGAATGTGGCTCCCGCCTTTGTAAAAGTAACTCCTGCCTCAGCAGCCATCGAGACTACCGCTTTGGCACAGCCGGGAAGGGTGTTGAGGCTGATGAAGTACCCGCCCTTGGGCTTACTCCACCAGGCGATGTTCTTTCCTCCCAGTTCGGCATCAAGGATATTAAGCACCATATCGAATTTCGGTTTCAGTATGGCAGCATGTTTCCTCATCTGATTTTCAATGCCTTCCACGCTTTTAAGGAAACGCACATGGCGCAGTTGATTCAGCTTATCAGGACCTATCGTCTGCCTTGAAAGCTGTTTCTTAATAAAATTTATGTTGTCTTCACTTGCAGCCATCATAGCAATCCCGGCTCCGGGGAAGGTTATTTTTGATGTGGAACTGAAAATAAATACCCGGTCAGGATTGCCTGCTTCTTTGCACGCCGTAAGTATATTTTTCAACTTGTCATGGTCTTCCGACAGGTGATGTACCGCATAGGCATTATCCCAAAAAATGCGAAAATCATTTGCTTTAGGCTGCAATTTTGCAAACCTGTCCACCACCTGGTCCGAATAGGTGATACCGTCAGGGTTGCTGTATTGGGGAACGCACCATATGCCTTTTATTGTTTCGTCACTGCTTACAAGTTCTTCAACGGCATCCATATCAGGACCGTCATCTTTCATATCGACGGTTATCATCTCGATATTAAAATGCTCGCATATTGCAAAATGGCGGTCGTATCCCGGGCTTGGACACAAAAATTTAACAGAAGGCAATCTGCCCCACGGGACTTCACTCCCAAGGACGCCAAAAATCATCGCTCTTGCCACCGTGTCATACATCATGTTGAGGCTTGAGTTTCCTCCGATGATAATTTCTTTCGGGCTTACTCCAAGCATGGCGGCAAAGAGCTCCTTCGCTTCGGGCAAACCGTCTACGCCACCGTAGTTGCGGCAGTCGGTGCCGTCGGCGGCCTTGTAATCCGTATCACTCCTTATGCAATCAAGCATACCCATCGAAAGGTCTAACTGTTGAGGACAGGGCTTCCCCCTGGACATATCTAAATTAAGCTTTTGAGCCTTGAAATCATCATATCTTTTCTGCAGTTCTCCTATAAGGCTTCGAAGCTCCGACGCGCTCATGACCTTAAAATCTGACATAACAAAATCCCCCTATTTTATATCGCAAACTCATCACGTTTAAGCTGTTTACATGACTCCAAAATCTATTACCCTCACACGTCTTTAATTATTTTAATATATAAAATCGAGATTTGCAAGTTAATGATATAAAATATGCAAAATTTTTTTTAATTTTAAAGCTATAAAGGTGTATATTGCAAGTTTACATTTTATCTGTTTCAATATGAGCTGTATAATCCCATTCTACGAATTTGATTTGCCCTTAAAGTCTTAATTTACAGCTTTTTAACCCTATGCATCAGCTTTGAAAGCAGTCCCTGCCTGTTAATAATATTCTCAAACATCGGCCCTATACATCTGTTTGAATTTGTGCAAAGCTTCTGGTAAAATTATAGCTATTAAATGTGTCGGAGGCTTTTATGATATTGATAGCAACTGCGCTTCACTGTGAAGCCAAACCACTGGTCAAACATTTTAATCTGAAAAAGGATACCGGAATAACAAAATTTGATGTGTATTCCGGTGACGATATGAGCCTCATAGTCAGCGGCACAGGCATGTTGAAGAGCGCTGTCGCAGTTGCTTATTTGCTTGCCGTCAATCAGGATAAAAAGGATATATCCGTCTTCAACGTCGGGATTTGCGGAGCGGTATCCAAAGATATGGAAATCGGGACCCCCGTGCTCCCCAATAAAATAATCAACAGCGCCACAGGACGGGCTTATTATCCCGACATGCTCGTCAAGCACGACTTTGACGAAGGCACCCTTGAATCCTTCTCCCGACCTGTGACAGCCGATAATCTGACCGATAAGGGAATTGATTTTGTGGACATGGAAGCAGCAGGTTTTGCGGAGGCCGCGGCCGCTTTTTTAGCCCCAAGCAGGATCTGCTGTTTTAAAATTGTTTCGGACCATCTCGATAAGACAAGGCTGGAGCCTGGGTTTGTCAGTGAATTAATTCAAAAAAGTGTCTTTCGCTTCGAAGATTTTATTATTAAATCAACTAAAGTATTAAATGCCAGCCAGAGCGATATAATGACGTCGGAAGACTGCAAGCTGCTGGATTCCATAAGTGAGAACCTCAAGTTGTCGGTCTCCCTGAAACACCAGTTTAAAAATTTGGCCCGGCAGTATAAAATAAGATATGGCAAAGACCTCGACTGCCTGGTGCCCTTTTTGGAAATCCGGGTGAAATCAAAGTTTGAAGGGAAGGGTGTTTTTGAGAGAATCAGGAAACTCCTTGTTGGCTGACAAGTTTTCACATATCTATATAGAGGAAAATGCTCTTTCATACCCTCTTGCGCAAAAGGCCCTGTACAGATTCAAAAATGCCGTAAAGGTTGAGATAGGCCATTATAAAGATGTGTTCTGCCGCCCAAACCAGGACTTCCAGCTTCAAAAGAGGGCCCAGAATCTCATCCTGGCGGTAAAAAAGGATAACTTTATATATAAAGGTCCGGAGCTTTGCCAGAACTTCGGAAATCCCAATTTCTATTACACTTCCTCCCTGCTTAACTGCGTCTATAACTGTGACTACTGCTACCTGCAGGGCATGTATCCTTCGGCAAACCTGGTCGCCTTTGTCAATATAGAAGACTTTTTTGCCGCCGTCTTAAAGCAGCTTAATTCCCAGCCGCTATATCTTGCCGTTTCCTATGATACCGACCTGCTGGCCTTTGAAAACGTAATCCCTTTTACAGCCATGTGGATTGAGTTTGCTGCAGGCAACCCCGACCTTTTAATTGAGATAAGGACAAAAAGCGCCGGCTATTCTTCTATAGCCGGTATGTCAAGCGTCAGCAACGTTATACTGGCATGGACCCTGTCTCCGGATGTGATAGTTGAAAAATACGAAAAACAGACACCGGCTTTAAGCTCAAGGCTGTCCTCAATTAAGCAGGCCATTGCAGACGGTTGGAAGGTAAGGCTTTGTTTCGATCCCGTAATCAAAGCGGAAGGCTGGAAAAAAATCTATGAGGAGCTGGTGGATGAAGTCTTTCTGTCCCTTCCTCCCGACAAGATTTATGATGTAGGAATAGGCCCTTTCAGGATGTCCGCTGATTATTTAAAGAGGATCAGGAAGTCAAGGTACGACTCTGACCTTATATATTATCCTTTTGAGTGCCGCAACGGCATAGCGGGATATGCCGAAGAGGCCGAGAAGGAATTGGTAACGCATGTATATAGCTGCGTAAACAAATATATAAACAGGGAAAGGATATACTTATGAGAGCTGCAATTGTAACAGGTGCTTCCTCCGGAATAGGCCTGGAGGTTTCAAAAAAACTTGTTGAAATGGGCTACAAGGTTTATGGGATAGCAAGGGACTTTTCCAAAACCGCTTTTGATGATGCTAATTTCGTCAAAATCCAGTGCGATGTAAGAAATACGGGGGAACTCTGCAGGGTCGTCAAAGATATAAAGGACAAGGAAGACGATATATACATCCTCGTCAACAACGCCGGGGTAGGCTTTTTCGGGCCCCATGAGCAACTGAAGGTCCAGCATATCGAGCAGATGGTGGCAACCAACCTTCAGGCCCCGCTCATCCTCACCAACCTGTTGCTGAGAGAAATAAAAAAATCGGCGGGGTTTATCATCAATATTTCGTCCATAACCGCCAAGAAATCAAGCACCCACGGCTGCGCCTACGCTGCCACAAAAGCCGGGCTGTCCCATTTCGCTACCAGCCTTTTTGATGAAGTGCGAAAGTCAGGCGTAAAAGTGGTCACCATACACCCCGACATCACAAAAACCCCTTTCTACGATGACCTTGATTTTATGTACGGTGATGATGCTCAAAGCTACATCATGCCGGAAAGTGTTGCCCAAGCGGTAGAAAATATTTTGAAGCAGCCGGAAGGCACGGTAATATCAGAGCTTACAATAAGGCCGCAAAAGCATATGATTTCAAGGAAAAAATGATTCTTACCGTTTTTTATTGCTAGTTCTGATACAAATTAACACACATTAAAACAAAATAACCGTCCATAATAAATAGCGTAGGGTTCATGATGGTTGAGCCAAGATCATTACAAGGTCCTAATGGGCTTTGTAACGGTCGGCCAAAGGTTAATGCCGGGTCTCGTCGAATGTAAAAAACTAAGGCTCGGTATTAGCCGGAGGGCAGAGTATTATATGTCCCCTTGGGCTGTATTGCAGTGCAAAACACTGCAATATGGTCGGAAGGGATGTATAATATTCGAGTTAAGATTATCAAGGGTTCCGCAGGTATGATTCCTGCCTGCTTAAGCCTTATTTAAATTTAAGCGCCGGTAGTCCCTGTCCAGGTTTAATTACTTGAGTCGTATGCCTACCGCCTTAATTTGATAAGTCCCTGAGCATGCAGGTTTTCTTACTGGAGGTCTGCTGCAGTCTAACGATTGCGGCAGGTTTCCAAGGTATCCTTGATAGTCGAGCAAAGGTTGGTGCACGTTCCGTAATGCTTGCGGGCAGTCGAGAGATTGTCTGTAGGTATGCAGGGATGGGTATCAGCTGTAGCGTAAATCATCATGGGCTCTATTTTCATTATAAAACCTCACCGATTACCCTCAGAAAATTAAGGCCGGCGATTTTTTCGACACATTCTTCGGAATAATTCAGCCTGAGCAGCTCATCAAAAATCAAGTCTATATCCTCCACGCCCCTGATGTCGGCAGGAGTGCATTCTATTCCGTCAAAGTCAGCACCCAAACCGAGGTTGTCGCAGCCGATAAGACCTGATATGTGCTCAATATGTTTGATCACATCTTTAAGAGATGCCTTTTCGGTGCCGTTAAGGAAGTAGGGATACAGGTTTATCCCGATTACTCCTCCGTTTCGCTTAACCGCGAGAATTTGTTCATCTGTAAGGTTTCTCGGATGGTTGCACACCTTTTTGGCGTTGGAATGGGAAACTATTACCGGGGAAGCCGTCAGCTCCATGACATCCCAGAAACCTTTCTCCGCAATATGGGACAAGTCGATAAGCATGCCGAGGGCGTTCATCTCTTTGACAACCGCCCTTCCGAAGGGCGTCAATCCTCCGCCGGATGACCCATCCTTAACGCCGTCGGCAATTTCGTTGCGGTGATTCCAGGTAAGGCATACGCTTCTCACACCCAGCCTGTAAAAAACTCTTAAAGCTGCAAGATCTCCCTGAAAGGCTTCGCCGCCTTCGATGGAAAGCACAGCTGCGACTTTACCGCTGTCCAGGGCGGACTGGATGTCATAATAATTGCAGCACAGGGCAACGCTGTCCCTATATAAATCAACCTGCTGATAAAACTTGTCGATAATTTGAACCGCCCTTTTCATCGCATATGCCTGGCAATATTCAGGGTCGATAAACGCAGCAAAAAACTGCACATGCTTATTTTTTCCCACCATTCTCTCCAGGTCAACATGGCAATTGTTCTTATATAAATTTGAGTTGCATTCCATTATTTTTGTTATCGTATCACAGTGGGCGTCAGCTATTATCACCCTTAATCCCTCCACCCTGATTAAAATGCATTCCTGATGAGGTTGATATCTTTAACCGAAATGCTGCCCTTTATTGTTTCGGCAATCACCTCTACCACATCAAACCTTACGTTCTTTTCCGTCAGATTGTTTTCCTTCAAATATATCTGGGCAAGCTTTATAATATTCCTCTGCTTCCGCTTGTTCACCGACTCGCAGGGCAGCCCGAAGGCGGTGCCGGTCCGGGTTTTAACTTCTATAAAACAAATGTATTCATTTTCCAAGGAAATAATGTCTATTTCGCCCAATTTGCCGAACCTGAAGTTCTGTTCGATTATTTTATAACCCTTTTTTCTCAAAAAATCAGCCGCAATTTGCTCTCCCGCCTTACCGAAGCTTCTCTTGCCGTTACTTTTCAGGACCATATTTCTCACCAAAACTCTTATCCAGCCTGCTCACAAAAACAAGAATTTCTGCGACCACCTCATATAATTCAGGCGGAATTTCGTCGCCTATTCTCAATTTATTGAGGGTATGGGCAAGCTGCGCATCCTCATAAATGGTCACATCATTCTCCCATGCCGCCTCCAATATTTTTTCCGCAATTTCTCCCTTTCCGAGGGCGACAATCCTGGGAGCTCCGTCCTTTTCAGGAGAATATTTAAGGGCGGCGGCTTCCTTTATCTTTTTTTGTCTATGTTTATTCTCCGGTTTGCTCATAATGCCTGCATGCACCTGCCTAAACCCTGTAGTCGATTGAATTTCCGCTTATGCTGAACTCCCTCTCAAGGCTTTCAACTGCATTCAATATATTAATGCCTTTATCTATAAGGCTGTATCGCACATCAACAAGCTTGTATCCCTTATCACTCAGGCTGTTATAAAGATGCACATAATTGTCCTTAATGAAATCTATGATCCTTTCGCTCTCCGCCCTGATGTTTAAATTTATATTCCTTTTATTTATATTTATTAAAGACTCCACAAGGCCAAGGCTGTGAGTATTGAGGGATATGAGCAGCGAAACCCTCTCAGGGTCGATTTTTTTTCTTCTGGGTCCTCTTTTTAATATGTACAATTCTCCTGTGGTGGTTTTATCGTTTATAATAAGAGGGATTTGCACATATGTACTATGGCTGTTTATGCTGTTCAAAAATTTTACGCTGTTTTCCAGGTCCTCTGCCCTGCTTATAATTTCCCTAACATTGGATGGATTGGAGCTGCTGAGGGCTTCCTTGATATCCCGAAGCCTGGCAAGAAGATTTTCATAAAGACTTTTGGCCTTCTCCCCTGATTCAAACTTTTCCTGGTTCACTTTTGTAAGCAGGTTTTGAAGCTCCTTTTTAAAGGCATCGACGGCGGCGGCTTTATTTTCATCGGCCTCCTTGTCGTCAACCATAGCGGTATTGTCCAACATTTTGACAAGTTCCTCAAGCCTTGCCGCGATTTTTGATTCTTCTGCCGCCGGCTGAATAAGGAAGCCTATATCTTTCTCCGGAAGCTGGATGTCTTTAGCCAGGAAAAAGACTGCTTTTTCAGGATCTCCTTTGAATTTTAATGCTATATCAGCCAACCGGCTTAAAATATCCCTGCTTAAAAGCTCCCTGCTTAAAACATATTTGCTTAAAATATCTTCGTTTAAAATATCCTTGCTTAAAAGCCTGGCAGGAACCTCTCCATAAAGCCCTTTGACAGCCCTTCCGGCATCCAGCCCGGATTCGGCTTTCTCCGAATTTACTCTTATAAACAGGCTTTCAAGCTCCTTTTTGAAGGCGTTGACGGCGGCCTTACTCTCATCAACCGTATTGTCAAGGACAGCGGTATCGTCCAACATTTTGATAAGCTCCTCAAGCTTTGCCCCGATTTTTAATTTGCCTTCCGCCAGCTGAGCAAGTGAACGTATATTCTCCTCCGTAGGTTCGATGTCGTTGGCGATAAAAAAAACCGCTTTTTCAGGGCCAATTTTAAACTTTGATGCAGCGTCGGCTGCTAAGTTTATAATTTCCTTGTTTACCGGAAGGTTATTCAATTTGAGGTGCTTCAAAATCTCTGCCTTGTCTTCGTCGGGTGTGAGGCCTAATGACAGCAATTCTTTAAAAATCTCTTGTTCCTGTGACGGCGTATTTGCAGCATTCCTTACAATCTCTGCAAACACCTGATTTTCATTTTTGCCGTTTACCATTAAGGTGATGAGCTGACCTTTAGTAACGCCCGTATCAGCCATAGCGGCAGCTTTAAACATCGTGCCGTCAAGAAGCTGTAGAATAAGCTCATTTGCTTTGATCTCCAGCACCCGGGCTTTTATGACATCCCCTATATCGAGAGTTCTTAAGACAGCCGAAATATTAACGGCGCTTGCCGGCAAGCCCGTTTGAAGGAGACTGTCTATTCTCATGGCCTTTCCCCCCTAAATACATAGGTTTGTCTAACAGGTAAAATTTTTAGTAAAGCTTACTCTATGTATCGGACAAATTCCGTATTTCTTTATAGCGTTTATGTGTTCCTTGGTTCCATACCCCTTATGCTTTTTAAAACCATACTGGGGATAAAGGCTGTCCATCTCTTCAAGCAGCCTGTCCCTCGTAACCTTCGCTATTATTGAGGCCGCAGCTATGGATATGCTGAGGCTGTCACCCTTGATGATGGGAATCTGCCGGATATCAACTTCCTCAAGCCTTACCGCATCTATGAGGAGGAGCTCCGGTTGGGGATTTAAAGACCTGATAGCTATTTCCATTGCTTTTTTAGTCGCAATAAGGATGTTGGTTTCATCGATAAATTTCTCATCCACAATTCCGATGCCGTATGCGACAGCCTTCTCTTTGATTATATCAAAAAGCAGGTCTCTTTTTCTGGGAGTAAGCTTTTTTGAGTCGTTAAGCCCTTCAATAAAAACGTCTTCCGGCAATATAACCGCAGCCGCAACAACCGGCCCCGCAAGAGGACCCCGCCCGGCCTCATCAACTCCGGCTACAAGACTTATGCCTTTGCTGTAAGCTTCCGCCTCATAGCTGCGCATCTGCATGAACCGGGTGTACTCCTTTAATGACTTTTCCATGTCATTCTCTTTATTCACCGGCTTCATCTTCTGACTTCACCCCCTATTAAGGGCCTTTCCAAGGATATCCTGCCTATTTTGCCGCCCCGGAATTCATCCAGGACCGTCATCGCAATCCGTCTTAAATCCACCTGGCCGCCCGCAACAACACAGCCCCTTTTTTGGCCGGCAGCATGAAGCAGCTCCCCGCCCGTCAGACCTTCAAGGGTTTCAAGCTTATACCTTTCTTTCAGGTTTTGAGGATAGCTGCTTGCAAGCTGTTCCATAAGAATTGCCGCCACTTCAATTACGTCAATTATATCATCTTTGATTGCGCCCGTAAAAGCCAGGTTCAATCCCACCTGGGGATCGTCAAATTTAGGCCACAAAATGCCCGGGGTATCCAGGAGCTCAATTTCCCGGTTTAGCCTGATCCACTGCTTTCCGCGCGTGACTCCCGGCTTGTCTCCGGTAACTGCGCTTGCTCTTCCCGCAATTTTGTTTATGAAGGATGATTTGCCTACGTTGGGCACACCGACAACCATCGTCCTTATGGCTCTGAAGAGCCTTCCCTTTTGCTTTTCCCTTTCAAGCTTTTCCCTCATCATATCTCTCAGTTTGTTCTTTAAGCTGTCAAGCCCTTTTCCCCTTATCGAATCGACAAAAATATAGGTATAACCCTTTGAGTTATACCATTCGCCCCACTCTTTTGATACTGCCTCATCTGCCAGGTCTGATTTATTCAGCACAACAATCCTGGGCTTGTTTTTTATTATATCATCAATTTCAGGATTCTTGCTGCTTTTGGGAATCCTGGCATCCAGCAGTTCTATTACTACGTCGATAAGCTTCAAATTCTCTGAAAGCATCCTTCTTGTTTTGGCCATATGGCCCGGAAACCAGTGAATGTTCATTGCTTCCTCCTTAAAAAGCTGCAATCGTCAATCTGGCGAATAAATAGGGCCGATATCCTTAAGCGGCCATATCCTGTAAACCGCCTTTCCTTTGATCTTTTCATAGTCAACCAAACCGATATGCCTGCTGTCACGGCTGTTTTGCCTATTATCACCTAAAACCAGGACTTTATTCCCGGGAATTTTTATAGGGAATTCTATGTTTTGCTTCTGGGTAGGGCCTTTTGCGTATGGTTCATCAAGCTTTTCCCCGTTTACATAGACATAGCCGTCTTTAATGTCGACGGTATCTCCGGGCACGCCGATGACCCTTTTGATGAAATCTACCTCTTTAAAATCCGGCAAAATCTTTTTAATAAACGGAAACCGTTCTAAAAGAGGCAGCTGAGCGGTATCCCCTTCCTGGTACCTCAACACTATTATATCGCCTCTTTCAGGCTGGTAAAAATAATAGCCCAGCTTATAAACCAAAAGCCTTTGGCCTGTTTCCAGCGTGTCTTCCATTGACGGACCGTCCACATAAACCGGTTCGAATATAAAACCCCTAATTAAAAAGGCTATTATCACTGCAAAGATAATTGCCTGTATCCATTGGAACATCTCTTTTAGAAAATTTAAAGCTTCTTTTTTTTTAGCCACCATAGCTTTTAATCACTTATGAAGAATAATATAAAAGGGACAGCCCCGTCCCTTTTATATTACTATTCTTCTTTAACTCCCAATTTTTCTTTGACTTTAGACGCCTTACCGACTCTTTCACGCAGATAATACAGCTTTGCTCTTCTTACTTTACCTTTCCTTACAACTTCAATGTGGTCAATTCTAGGAGAATGAACCGGTAAGATTCTTTCAACACCAACGCCGTAAGAAACCCTTCTAACGGTAAAGGTTTCTTTTAAGCCTGAACCCTTCATGGCTATAACTGTGCCTTCAAACACCTGGATTCTTTCCCTGTTTCCTTCTTTAACTTTAAGATGAACCCTGACATAATCACCTATTTCCAGCTTAGGTAAATCAGTCCTTAACTGTTCCTGCTCTAATGCCCTTATTATGTCCATTTCTACTCCTCCTTCCCTCCAAGACGTTCTTGCCAACAATATGTATACCTTTGGCAGAGGACCGCCCGTAATGCACACGCTCAATATTATACCACATGAAAAATCCCTTGTAAACCTCTTAATTCTAAATTTTAAACCTAATCGGACAATTTCGCCTATTGATAAATTTAAGCTATTCCCGCAGGCTTTCCTCCAGCAGCTTCCTGTCTTCCTCGCTCAAATTCAGCTTTGCAAACATATCAGGCCTTCTGAGATAAGTGCGCTTTAACGACTGCTGCCTTCTCCATCTATTTATGTTGGCATGATGTCCTGACATAAGAACTTCGGGAACCTTCCTTCCCTTGAATTCGTATGGCCTTGTATATTGCGGATATTCAAGGAGCCCGCTATAATGGGATTCCTCCCTGTAGGCCTCCTCAGTCGGAAGCACCCCCGGAACCAGCCTGCTGACCGCATCTATCAAAACCATGGCAGGCAGCTCGCCGCCTGTAAGCACGTAATCGCCTATGGAGATCTCATCATCAACTATTTCTTCAATTATCCTCTCATCAATGCCTTCATAATGTCCGCACAAAAGTATCAGATGGTTATATCCGCTCAACTCTTCAACCAGCTTCTGGTTTAACACCCTTCCCTGAGGACTTAAGTACACCACCCTTGGCTTGTAATCAAGTCCTTCCCTTACCGACATATAGGCATCGTATATAGGTTGGGCAAGCATGACCATGCCCCTGCCTCCGCCGTAAGGGTAATCGTCGGTTTTCTTGTGTTTATCTTTGGAAAAGTCCCGTATATTGATCGCATTTATTTCAATCAACCCGTTCTCCTGAGCTCTGCCAATTATGCTTTGACTTAAGACAGAAGAGATAATATTGGGAAAAAGTGTAAGTACGTCAAACCTCATCATCCAGCAACCCCTCCGGAAGGGCGACAACCATCTTTTTATCTTCTATGGAAACACTCTTCACCACACTTTTTAAAGCAGGTATCAGGATTTCCTTTTTGCCTTCCTCAGACACAGCAAAAACGTCATTGCTCCCGGTCCTTAACACATCCTTCAAAATTCCGAGCCTGGAGCCCTTTTCTTCAAATACTTCACAGCCTATCAAATCGCATATAAAAAAGCTGTCCTCAGGAAGCTTGACGGCATTTTCCCTGTCAACCTTCATGTACAATCCTTTTAAAGTTTCGGCCTCATTCATATAGTTTATTTCTTTTAACTTTACGATTACAAAACCTTTATGGAATTTTATGCCTCCAATGTTATACCTTTCCAATACCGGATTTTTATCAATATATACCCACTCCAACTGCTTAAACCTCTCGGGGTTGTCAGTCAGAGGAATTACCTTCACTTCGCCTTTTACACCGTGGGTATTGACGATTTTACCCACTTCAAGGTGTTCAACCATGCCTTTATTCACTCCACTTTTTTTAATTAACAATAAAAAGGTGATCTCTCACCTTTTTATTGTAGTATTTCCACTACCACCCTTTTATTTTCTTTTACTGCGGCAGCTTTTATTACTGTCCTTATTGCTTTTGCTATCCTTCCCTGTTTCCCAATCACTTTTCCCATATCCTCTTTTGATACCTGCAGTTCGAGAATAAGGGACTTTTCACCCTCAACCTCATTAACATAGACTTCCTCCGGGTGATCTACAAGGGCTTTAGCGATAGTTTCGAGAAGTTCTTTCATGGTCTTTACCTCCCGGATATTTGCTCCAATGTATTAGGATAAAAAGTGCTATTGTATAACCCCGACCTTTTTTAATAACGATTTCACAGTATCAGTAGGCTGCGCACCGTTTTTTAACCATTTTAAAGCCTTTTCAGAATCGATTTTGACTTCTGCAGGGTCAACAATAGGGTTATAAGTGCCTATTTCTTCAATGAACCTCCCGTCACGGGGATACCTCGAATCAGCTACCACAACTCTATAGTATGGGTTCTTTTTTGCTCCTATCCTTTTTAATCTTATTTTAACTGCCACTTTTGTCACCTCCCTTTAAACTGCAAGCATATTTATCAGAATGGCAACCGGAACCTTCCAAGGCCCTTTTTGCCATGCTTGCCCATTTCAGCCATCATCTTAAACATCTTCCGCATCTCTTCGAAATCCTTAAGGAGTTTATTTACCTCCTGGATGGTTGTTCCGCTCCCTGCTGCAATCCTTTTTCTTCTGCTGCCGTTAATAATTGAAGGGTCATTTCTCTCCTGCTTGGTCATAGACTTTATTATTGCCTCAACATGGGACATCTTTTTCTCATCTATGTCAACATTCTGGAGAGCTTTTGCATTCAGCCCGGGTATCATGCCCAAAACCTGGTTCAAAGGACCCATTTTTTTTAGCTGCTGCATCTGCTCGAGAAAATCTTCTAGCGTAAACTGCTGTGAGCGCATCTTCTTTTCAAGCTCAAGAGCTTTTTTTTCATCAAAGGCCTCCTGGGCTTTTTCTATAAGGCTTAAGACATCTCCCATTCCAAGTATCCTGGAAGCCATCCTGTCAGGATAGAAAGGCTCCAGGTCACTGAGCTTTTCGCCCATGCCCACAAACTTAATAGGCTTGCCGGTCACTGCTTTCACCGACAGGGCCGCCCCGCCCCTCGTATCGCCGTCAAGCTTTGTAAGAATTACGCCGTCAACGCCGAGTTTTTCGTTAAAGCTTTGGGCCACATTGACCGCGTCCTGCCCTGTCATGGCATCCACGACCAGCAATATTTCATGGGGGTGGACAGCCGATTTGATGTTGCTCAATTCGTCCATCAGCTCTTCATTTATATGAAGGCGTCCTGCGGTATCTATTATCACCAAGTCATGCTGTTTTAACTTGGCATGCTCAACAGCCGCCTTAGCTATATCCACAGGATTTGCCTTGTCGCCCATCGAAAAAACCGGTATGTTGAGCTGTCCTCCGACAACCTGCAGTTGCTTTACAGCAGCGGGCCTGTAAACATCACAGGCTACCAGGAGAGGATTTTTTCCCTGCTTCCTGAGCAGGTTTGCCAGTTTGCCTGAGGTGGTAGTTTTACCTGAACCCTGCAATCCCACCATCATGTATACTGTCGGCGGCTTTGGAGAAAAAGTCACCTTGCTGGGAACCTTGCCCATCAAGTCGATCAACTCTTCGTGGACCACCTTTATAACCTGCTGCCCCGGTGTCAGGCTTTCAAGCACATCCTGCCCTACTGCCCTTTCCGAAACCTTATTTATAAAATCTTTAACAACTTTAAAGTTAACGTCCGCTTCCAGCAGGGCAAGCTTAATCTCCCTCATCATTTCCTTCACATCTTTTTCGGTGACCCTGCCTTTGCCGCGAAGCTTCTTTAAAGTTTCCTGAAGCTTTCCTGAAAGCCCTTCAAATACCGACATATATAAACCTCCATCACAGGCCCTTTATCATCTCATTAACCGCCGTCTCGATGTTTTTAAGCTTCTGTTTATCCGTATCGCTCATTTTTTCCGTACTGATATGCTTAACACAGCTTAAAATTTCCTCGGCCTTTTTTTTCTGCATAAGAAATTTCTTCACAAGCCCCAGTTTTTGCTCGAAATTGTTCAACGAGGCTTTGCCCTTTTTTATATTATCATATACTCCCTGCCTGCTTATACCCAGATGTTCAGCAATTTCGCCGAGGGAATAATCGCTGTTGTAATGCAAATCCAATATTTCATATTGCCTTGCCGTAAGCATAGGCCCGTAAAAATCCAGCAGCAGGCTGATTTCGTATATCTTTTCCATACTTACCGCTCATGTGTAAAGTAATTTTACTTTACACCTTATTTTAAGTTATTCATGTTATTTTGTCAAGATATTTTAGAGGACCCTTGAAATCCATAGATATCCTTTTCGATGCACAACCTTGCCCTTTCTTTCGTCTTGTCGTCGCCCTTCAATGAATCTTTCAGGAAGTCCGGATTTTTTTCAAGGAATTTCCTCATGGACTCCCTGGGATTGGCAATAAAGTCAAGAATCATCGTGTGCTGCTGTTCATTTATCAATCCCATTTCCAGTGCCCTGTCAAAAAGCCGGTTGTCAATGCGGATCATAGCATGGCATCGGATGCCGTTAGCTGCCAAGACCTCTTTGCCTCCCTGGTTCCTGTCCACAACAACCACACTCCATTTAATCTGCCCGCCCCGTTCCTTTATCGCCGGAATCCAAGCCCTTTCATAGCTTGAGGCTTCTGTAACAAGGTCAGCGATGTGCAGCACTTTTTTATCTTTTAAATTTTGTGCGGGTTTTGCCCTTCCAGCCTCAGAAATTACTGCCCCCAAATCCTTGTAAATGCTTATGTGGGGCTTGCCCAGCATATCGGCGGCCAACAGTGAGAAAAACCAGTCCCTTCTCTCTCCGCCCGAAATGAAATCAACCTCATCCATATCTATGTTGTCTTTTATAAAGCTGCACATATCGTCCATCAGGCTTCTGTAAATGGAATCTTCATCGTAATTCTTCCTTGCCATTTCAAGAATTTTTAGAGGGCATCCAAGAACATCCCTTTTAAACATGTCGATCATTTTCAAAAGCCCGTTGGCTTTTTCTTCACTTCCATAGAGAAAATGGGTGTTTATATAATAGGGGCCTATGGTGCCTGACGTGTACCAGAAAGGCTTGTTCTCAGGACACACCCTCAATGCCTTCGTCATAAACAGTCCTGTCAGCAGTTTCTCATCTGTTGTGCTCAAATTAATCTCCTCCTTATCGTCACCGGCTTTCACTCATCCTTAAGACTCATCCTTTAAAGAATTCCTCCGAGAGAACTTTTCACTGTACTCAATCCACCATTCCTGATTCTGTAGCGTGCTTAGCTCCTTTCCAAGATGTGAAGCATCTCCTTCAACCACAACGGTGAATTTGTCGTCTTCATAATCGATAATCGTAACGGAAGTATTGTCATACCAGGCAACATTCAGCATATCCTCAAGGCTGCACCCGAAAAAATAGCACATCAACGCCCTGATGGCAGTACCGTGGGTAACTATGCAAATGTTTTTGCCTTTATTGTTTTTTATGATATACTCAACTTCCTCAATAAGCCTTCGCTGGAACTCCTCCATGGATTCTCCGTTGGGCATTTTGTGGATGTGGGGCTTATTTTCCCATGTGTCGTGCTCATATGGCCACTTAAGAGGTAACTCGTCCCAACGCCTGCCTTCCCAGTCCCCTCCGTTTATTTCCTTCAACTTATCGGTTCTGATAATCGGAAGGTTTTTGGCCCGGCTTATATAGGATGCAGTTTGCATAGTCCTTTTCAGGCTGCTTGAGTATATGACGTCGATATCCACATCTTTAAGCCTTTCGGCCACTTTTTGAGCCTGGATATGGCCTTTTTCAGTTATTTCACCGTCGGTCCAGCCATGAAATACCCTGTTCACATTTCCTTCCGCCTCGGCGTGGCGTACAAAAATCAACCTTGTTTTCATAAGCAGCATCAATTCTCCCGCATTAATATTTATTTATTAATTTTAATTTGATTAGTTTAACTTGTTGTGCCGGCTGCTCAATTCAGATGATGATTTACCGGAGGTTACATTGGAAAACAACGACTTCAGGGCTGCTTCAACTTCCTTTCGCGATGCAGAAATCAAACTGTTGAAGCCGCAAGAAAGTGGTTGACAAATTATAACCTTAAATTTATGGCTCTACGGATGAAGCAAGCCTTTCGGCAATTGTTTTCCACCTGATACCATGATAACAAAGCAGAATCAAGCTCTCACAACATGTAAACTCCGGACAAAAACTCGGCAGCAGTTCAGTTTAACTGCAACTTTCCCACTATATCGTAAACGCTGTTATAGTTATACATCTTTAAATATGATTCTATTCCATTTTTAACTTCCACGCAAGCCGACGGGTTTATAAAATTTGCGGTCCCGACCGCTACCGCCGTCGCCCCTGCCAGCATGAATTCCACCGCGTCATCCCCGTTTGAAATGCCGCCCATCCCTATGACAGGTATTTTAACCGCCCTCGATGCTTCGTGAACCATCCTGACAGCCACCGGCTTGACAGCAGGCCCCGAAAGGCCGCCTGTGTTGTTTGCAAGGATGGGCCTTCGCCTGTGTATGTCTATAGCCATGCCCAAAATGGTATTTATCAGTGAAATAGCATCAGCGCCGGCTTCCTCGGCAGCTACCGCAATTTCCTTTATATCGGTGACATTGGGGGTCAGCTTAACTATCAGGGGCTTTTTGCAGTGTGCTTTAACACGGTATGTTATTTCGGATATGCCGGCAGCAGAGTTCCCAAAGGCCACGCAACCGGCTTTTACGTTGGGGCAGGATACGTTCAGCTCGATGGCGTCCACATCGGCATCCGACAGAATCCGGGCCATTTCGCAGTATTCTTCTATGGTGTTTCCCGCTATATTCGCGATAATTGCAGTGTCAAACTGCCTCAAAAAAGGAATTTCCTCCCTGATAAAAGCCTCTACCCCGGGATTTTGCAGCCCGACGCTGTTGAGTATGCCCGCCGGCGTTTCGGCAATCCTCGGAGGCTTGTTCCCCTGCCTCGGTTTCAGGGTAAGCCCTTTCACAGATATGCCGCCAAGTTCGTTCAGATCTATATATTCAGCAAACTCCCGGCCGAAACCGAAAGTACCGGAAGCCGCTATCACAGGGTTCTTCAGCCTTAATCCCGCGATATTCACGCTTAAGTCTATCTTACTCATCAAATACCACCTCGCTGCTCCAGAATACGGGGCCATCCTTGCATACATGGCGGTATTCCCATTCCTCCCCCGACCTCGTCTTGCAGGCGCATACCAGGCATGCTCCTATGCCGCAGCCCATACGCTGTTCCAGGGATACCTGGCACTTTATCCCCTTTTCTTCTGCCAGGCCTGCAACTTTTTTCAGCATAGGGACAGGGCCGCAGGCGTAAACAATATCATAACATTCCCTGCTCAGGCTCTCTTCAAAAAGGTCAGTTATAAGCCCTTTGTGCCCATAGCTGCCGTCATCCGTCGATATAAACAACTTATTGGCTTCCCTGCTGAATTCCTTTTCAAGCACCACATTGTCTTTGCTTCTGAAACCTATAAAAGCCGATTTACCGCCGGGGGCTTTTTCTTTCAGCACATACAGCAGCGGAAATATCCCTATTCCTCCGCCCACCACCGCAATTTTCCGGTAGCTCTCCGAAATGTCGAAGGGTTTTCCAAGGGGGCCGATGAGATCAACTCTGTCGCCGGGCCTTTTTTGCGAAAGAAATCCCGTTCCGATGCCTTTCACCTGAAAAACTATATCAAAAGTACCGTTGTTTCTATCAACGCTGCAAATGCTTATAGGCCTTCGCAAAAGCGCATCAATGCCTTCACAGCATTTTACATTTACGAACTGGCCGGGCCGGGCATTCTGAGCTACATACCCGGATTTGACCACCATCCTGTATATCAAAGGCGCCAGCCTTTCAACACATACTATCTCTTCTTTCAAAACCTTTGACATTGTTACCTCCGCTACCTGTCATCAAACGCGCTCAAATTGATTACCTCCAGGTCCCTCTCGGTCTTTCCGAGCTTTAAGCATTGTATCACGGCTTTTACGGTATCCAGGGAAGTCAGACAGGGTATGGACATTTCCACAGCCTTTCTCCTTATCTTGAAGCCATCTCTCTCAGGCTGTCTGCCCCTTGTCGGAGTGTTTACAACAAGGCTTATCTTGCCGGACTGTATGAGGTCAAGGATGTTGGGGGACCCTTCTCCTATCTTTTTAACCGCATTGGTAGCTATACCGTGTACGTTCAGCATGTTCGCGGTTTTTCCGGTAGCCCAGAGCTCGAAGCCAAGCTTTTCAAAATCCTCCGCTATGGGTATCAGTTCAGGCTTATCGGTATCCCTTACCGTCATCAGTATCCCGCCGCCCCTTTCAGGCAGCTTTATGCCTGAAGCTATAATTCCTTTGTATAAGGCCTCCGGGAAAGTCTTAGCAATCCCCAGCACCTCACCTGTTGACTTCATTTCAGGTCCCAGGCTTATATCTACATCATGGAGCTTCTCAAAGGAAAACACCGGAACCTTAACCGCCACATAGCCACTCTCCCTGTACAATCCTGTCCCGTATTTGAAATCCTTAAGCTTTCTCCCCATCATCAACCGTGTGGCGATGTTGACCATGGGTATTCCCGTGACCTTGCTTATATACGGCACAGTGCGGCTTGAGCGCGGATTCACCTCGATGACGTAAAGGGTGTTGTTGTACAGCACGTATTGGATATTTATCAATCCCACCACATGGAGGGCCTTTGCCAGCTTTCTCGTATAATCAACTATGGTGCTCTTTACCTTTTCACTTATCGTCTGTGTAGGGTATACCGAAATGCTGTCCCCCGAATGGACCCCCGCCCGTTCAAGGTGCTCCATTATACCCGGAATGAGCACATCCTCCCCGTCGCATATGGCGTCTACCTCTATTTCCCTGCCCATCATGTATTTATCTATCAGTATGGGGTGCTCCTGCTTAACCCTGTTGATTATCTTCATAAACTCTGCAACGTCATTATCGTTATAAGCGATTTCCATTCCTTGTCCGCCCAGGACATAGGACGGCCTTACAAGCACGGGATAACCCAGTTCCCTTGCAGCTTCCAGCGCTTGCTCAAGAGTGAAAACCGTCTTTCCTTTCGGCCTCGGTATGTTTAGCATTTCAAGCATTTTGTCAAATTTTTCCCTGTCTTCGGCGGCATCTATATACTCCGGCTGGGTGCCGAATATTTTTACCCCCATTTCATGCAGCGGTTTTGCAAGTTTTATGGCTGTCTGCCCCCCGAACTGCACTATGGCTCCTGAGGGTTTTTCAGTTTCTACGATATTCTCCACATCCTCCGGCGTCAGAGGCTCGAAATAAAGCCTGTCTGAAGTATCAAAATCGGTGCTCACCGTTTCAGGGTTGTTGTTGGCTATTATAGTCTCATAGCCCTCCTCCTTCAGCGCCCATACTGAATGGACGGAGCAGTAGTCGAACTCTATCCCTTGGCCTATCCTGATGGGGCCCGACCCGATCACCAGAACCTTGTCTGCCGCTGATTCCTTTACCTCCGAGTACTCATCGTAGGTTGAGTAGTAATAGGGCGTGGCAGCCTCAAACTCCGCTGCGCAGGTATCAACCATTTTATAGGCAGCACGGAGGTTCAGGTCCTTCCTCCTTGCTGTCACTTCTTCTTTTGAGCAGCCGATGAAACCTGCTATCACCGCATCGGTAAAGCCCATCTTTTTAGCTTTGGAGAGAATTTCAGCGGACAAATCTCCAACGGAAAGGGTTTTTAGCTTTTCCTCCATAAGGACAAGCTCTTTAATCTTATTCAGGAAAAATTCGTCAATTTTTGTTATATGGTTTATTTCGGCTACCGGCATGCCCCTTCTGATGGCTTCTGCGACAATAAATATCCTCTCATCATTTGCTTCCTTTAGCTTTTCCGTGATTTCGCCGCTGTCAAACTGTTTGTATGCTTCCTGCTCCAGTGTAAATATCCCCAGTTCCAGCGAACGAATCGCCTTCATCAAGGCCCCTTCGAAAGAGCTGCTTATGGCCATAACCTCTCCTGTCGCCTTCATCTGGGTGCCCAGGGTCCTTTTCGCCTTTACAAACTTATCGAAGGGCCATTTGGGTATCTTCACAACCACATAGTCCAGGGTTGGCTCAAAGCAGGCGTAGGTTTTTCCGGTTACTGCGTTCTCAATCTCATCAAGGCCATAGCCTATCGCTATCTTGGTCGCAACCTTCGCTATGGGATAGCCGGTGGCTTTTGAAGCCAGCGCAGAGGAACGGCTTACCCTGGGATTCACCTCAATCACCGCATATTCAAAGCTTGTAGGATGAAGGGCAAACTGGACGTTGCAGCCGCCTTCTATCCCCAGAGCTGAAATAATCTTCAATGCCGCAGTCCGGAGCATCTGGTATTCTTTGTCAGAAAGGGTCTGGGACGGAGCTACGACTATGCTGTCACCCGTATGCACCCCGACAGGATCGATATTTTCCATATTGCATACCGTGATAACATTTCCTTTTCCGTCTCTCATCACTTCGTACTCAATTTCTTTCCAGCCGGCTATGCACTTTTCGATCAGCACCTGGTGAACACGGCTCAGCCTTAAACCGTTAGAGCCTATTTCCCTAAGCTCCTCCCGGCTGCCGGCTATTCCTCCGCCTGTGCCTCCCAGGGTATAGGCGGGCCTCACTACCACCGGATAGCCGATCTTCTCGGCAAATTCCAGGGCGTCTTCTATTGAATTGACAACCTTGCTCGCTATGCAGGGTTCGCCGATTCTTTCCATGGTGTCCTTGAATGCCTGCCTGTCTTCGGCCATTTTTATAGCCTCTGTGGCGGTCCCCAGAAGCTTTACTCCCTGCTGTTCAAGAAATCCTGATTCAGCAAGCTCCATCGCAAGGTTCAAACCCGTTTGCCCGCCCAGGGTGGGCAGCACGCTGTCCGGCTTCTCTTCTATTATGATCTTTTTGATTATCTCCGCACTTAAGGGCTCTATATAAACTTTGTCGGCGATATGTGTATCTGTCATAATGGTGGCCGGATTGCTGTTTACAAGAACAACCTCTATATTTTCTTCCTTTAGCGCCCGGCAGGCCTGGGTTCCCGCATAGTCAAATTCGGCAGCCTGTCCGATTATTATAGGCCCGGAGCCTATTACAAGGACCTTCTTAACATCATTACGTCTTGGCATCTTTAACCTCCTTATTATGCTTTTCCATCATCCTGATAAACTCGTCGAATAAGTAAGCGGTATCCGCAGGTCCGGGAGAAGCCTCAGGATGGAACTGGACGGTAAACACAGGCATATCCTTGTACCTGATCCCTTCAATGGTGCCGTCATTCATATTTCTATGGCTCACAACCATCCTGTCCTTGTCTATGGATTGTTCCACAATGGTGTAGCCGTGGTTCTGTGAAGTGATGTATGTGATATCTTTTTCGAGGTCTTTCACCGGATGGTTGCAACCTCTGTGCCCATACTTCAGCTTTTCGGTATCCGCATTGTTGGCAAGGGCCATCAGCTGATGCCCCAGGCATATGCCGAAAATCGGCTTCTTGCCAAGGAGCTCTTTAATCGTATTTATTTGCTCGGTACATTCTTTGGGGTCTCCGGGTCCGTTGGACAGCATGATTCCGTCGGGATTTACTGAAAGTATTTCTTCCGCTTTCGCAAAAGCCGGAAAAACGTATACATCACAGCCTCTCTTCAGCAGTGAAAGCACTATATTCTGTTTTATTCCGTAATCTATCAGGGCTACCCTATAGCCCTTCCCTTCATAATGCATCACTTCTTTTATAGTGACCTGTTTCACCGGGTCTTTAATTCTATACGCCTTTATTTCATCTACCCGCTCTTTTATGTCAAAGTCGGGCTTGGTGGAAATAATCCCGTTCATCGTCCCCTTATCCCGCAGTATTCTGGTGAGGGCTCTTGTATCTATGCCTTCAATCCCTATAATGTTGTGCCTTTTCAGGTAATCGTTCAAAGTTTCAACAGACCTCCAGTTGCTTGGAGACTTGCACAGCTCCCTGACAATAAAGCCCATCACCTGAGGCCTGGCTGACTCAACATCTTCAAAATTTACTCCATAGTTGCCTATGAGCGGGTAGGTCATTGCCACTATCTGTCCACAATATGACGGGTCTGTCAGCACTTCCTGATAACCTGTCATACCTGTATTAAAAACAATTTCTCCTATGACTTCACCTTCCGCACCAAAGCTGTTTCCGTAAAAAACCGTTCCGTCTTCAAGTGCAAGTATTGATTTCACCTTTCAATCCTCCTTTGCAGCGCACAGCCTCGTTGATCTCATCTCTCATTCTTATTGCCTCCGCCCTTGATGCCTCGTCAAACCTGTCTTCTCCGTATTCGCCCTTCCAGGCATCCGACTGGTAGGCGCACATTATGCTCCTTGAAGCATTGACAATCGCCCCGAGACCGTCATAGTTAAAGGAATGGGCTGCATCTTTTGCAGTCCCTCCCTGGGCCCCGTAGCCCGGTACAAGTATATAAGCGTGCTTCATTATCTTACGCAGCATTTTTGCCTGGTTTGGATAGGTGGCTCCCACAACTGCGCCCACCGAGCTGTAACCGTAGGCGCCAACTGAGCTCTTACCCCATTCTTCCACGTACTCAGCCATTATTTCATAGACGCTCTTTCCCTCGGCAGTCAGAAGGTCCTGCAGTTGGCCGGAGGATTTATTGGAAGTCTTCACGAGGATAAATATCCCTTTGCCGTGCTTGTTGCAATCGTTAATAAAAGGCTTGATTCCATCATATCCCAGATAAGGGTTCACAGTGAGCGCGTCGGCATCGAACACTGCCTCTTCAACAGATTCATCTATTTTTGTCCTTCCAAGGAAAGCTGAGGAATAAGCCTCAGCAGTGCTTCCTATATCGTTCCTCTTGGCATCCGCTATAACAAGCAGTCCTTTGCTCTTCGCATATTTAACCGTTTCATCAAACACTCTCAGCCCCTCAAGGCCATACATCTCATAGTATGCCATCTGAGGCTTCACCGCCGGGACTATATCGTATACGGCATCAATAATTTTTTTATTGAAAACAAGTATTGCTTCAGCCGCACCCTTTAAACCTTTTCCATGCTCTTTGAAAGCCTTGTCCTTGATGAAAGCAGGCACATACTCAATTCTGGGGTCAAGCCCCACCACAGTGGGATTGTTCTTCTCCATTATCTTCTCTATCAAAGTATCTACAAACATGTTTGTCCCTCCATGTATGATAGTTAAAGCAGCACTTTTTCCCTTACAACCACGTTTCCTTCTACGATGGTGTAGTAAACCGCCCCGCTCAGTTTAAATCCGTCAAAAGGTGAATTTTTGCTCTTAGATTGAAACTTTTGAACATCAACGATATATTCTTCGCTGATGTCAACTATCGTAATATCGGCAGATTTTCCCACTTCAAGGGTACCCTTGTTCAGTCCCAAAATCCTTGAGGGATTTAAGCACATTTTTTTTACCAATTCCTCCATGGTGAGTATACCGGGTTTTACCAGATAGGTCACTGCCAGAGGCAAGGCTGTTTCAAAGCCTACCATGCCGTTTGCCGCTAAATTGAATTCCACGTTTTTTTCATCGGCGTGATGGGGAGCATGGTCAGTTGCAATTATATCTATGGTGCCGTCTTTAAGGCCTTCTATCACTGCCTCCACATCCCGCCTCGTTCTTAAGGGGGGATTTACCTTAGCCAGGGTATTGAAGTTGTCGCATGCTTCCTCCGTAAGTACGAAATAATGGGGACATGTTTCAGCCGTCACATTCACCCCTCGCCTTTTAGCATTGCGTATCAGGTCCACCGAAAGCTCCGTACTTACATGGGCTATATGAACCGGCGTCTTTGTATACTCTGCGAGTATAAGGTCCCTGGATACCATTATGGCTTCAGCGGCAGAGGATATCCCTTTAAGGCCCAGCACCGTTGACCAGTATCCTTCGTTCATGACGCCTTCATCCGCCAGTTCCGGGTCTTCACAATGGGAGATCACCGTGATATCAAACATGGACGCATATTGAAGGGCCTTTTTCATCAGCGACGAGCTTCTCACCGGCTTCCCATCGTCGGAAATCGCCACAGCCCCCGCAAACTTCATCTCGCCTATTTCAGCCAGCTCCTCACCCTTAAGTCCCTTGGTTATCGCTCCTATCGGAAACACATTCACAAGGCCGTCCTGTTTTGACTTGTTCATCACGTATCTGATCACCGATTCGTTGTCTATCACAGGGTTGGTGTTTGGCATGCAGGCAATTGATGTAAAGCCCCCCATCGCTGCACTGCTGGTGCCGCTTTCTATGTCCTCTTTATACTCAAACCCCGGATCCCTCAAATGGCAGTGAGCGTCTACAAGACCAGGCAGCACGTATTTACCTGAAGCATCGATCAAATCGCCGTTGGTTATTTCAAGTCCATTGCCTATCTCCGCAATCTTTCCGTCTTCTATGAGGATGTCGTATATTCCGTTTATCCCTGTTTTCACATCTATTACATGACCGTCCTTAATCAGCGTTTTCATTTCCGCTCCTCCTTGTTAAAAGGTATAAAAGTGCCATCCTTACAGCTACTCCGTTTGTAACCTGTTCATTTATCAGCGAGTGTTCGCCGTCGATGACATCGCTCGTCAGTTCTACCCCCCTGTTGACAGGTCCCGGGTGCAAAACCAGGGCATCTTCCTTCGCAAATTTAAGGCGCTTATCATCAAGGCCAAAGAATTTTGAATACTCTCTTATGGTGGGAAACAAGCCTTTTTTCTGCCTTTCAAGCTGTATTCTGAGTCCCATCACCACATCCGCATCTATTAAAGCCTCCTGGATCGTGCTGTAGACCTTCACACCGGTTTTTTCAATGCCAGGAGGAAGCAAGGTGGAAGGTCCGGCTATCCTCACATCAGCCCCAAGCTTCAGCATGCCCCATATATTGCTTCTGGCCACCCTGCTGTGATAAATATCGCCTATTATCGCAACTTTAAGTCCCTTTAAGGTGCCTTTTTTCTCTTTTATTGTAAACATATCAAGCAGGGCCTGGGTGGGATGCTCATTCATTCCGTCGCCGGCATTTATAACAGATGCCTTCACATGCTTAGCCAGCAGGTGGGGGGCACCCGACATGGAATGCCTGATGACGATCACATCGGCTCCCATCGCGTCAATGGTCCTTCCGGTGTCAATAAGAGACTCTCCTTTTGCCACGCTGCTGCCTACAGCAGAAACATTCGCCGTGCTGGCGCTCATGTATTTTGAAGCCAGCTCGAATGACAGCCGGGTCCTTGTGCTGTTCTCATAAAAAAGCGTAACTACGGATTTCCCTTGCAAATGGGGCGTTTTCTTATTGTTTGTGGTGAGAATAAGCTTCATCGTCTTAGCGGTGTCAAGTATGTGTTCGATTTCGTCAGCTGAAAGGTCTTTAAGTCCAAGCAAATCTTTGGATTTTAAATTCATTTTAACCATCCTCTTTTATTTTCTATCTTTAAAAAACGGTAAGGATAATATCCTTACCGTTTTAATGTTTCCCGCATTCGATATCGCTGATCGTCACGCAGTTTACTTTGTCAATTTCCTCCAGTTTTACATTTACCACTTCACTTCTGGATGTAGGAACATTTTTGCCTACGTAATCGGCACGTATCGGCAACTCCCTATGTCCCCTGTCAACCAGAATAGCCAGCTGGATCATTCTAGGTCTGCCGATATCCATAATGGCATCAATTGCAGCGCGAACGGTACGCCCTGTATACAATACATCGTCTACAAGGACGATTTTTTTATCGACAACCGAGAAATTTATCTCCGTTCCGTTAACAACAGGGTGTTCCGAAAGCATGCTGAGGTCATCCCTGTAAAATGTTATATCCAATATGCCGACAGGCACCACTTTCCCTTCCACTTCAAATATCTTTTGCGAGATCCTCCTGGCCAAGGGCACGCCACGGCGCTGAATTCCTATTAAAACAAGATCTTCAACGCCCTTATTCCTTTCAATTATCTCATGGGCTATCCTGGTAATGGCCCTTGTTATACCATTCTCGTCCATGATCTCCGCTTTATCTATCATAATTTTCACACTCCCAAATTATTTTGCCGCAGACAGGCTGTAAACATATTATTTGTTTAAACTAAAAAAACTTCTCCGCCAGAAGGCAAAGAAGTTTAACGGTCACAAAAAACAGCCACCATAAGTAAGCAATCAATTATTTTTTACCCTTCCAGCCTCTCTGGACTAATTAAAAGGTTAACATTGTATTTATATTACCATAATAATATTCCGGTGTCCATAATTTTTTTGACTTATTTTTAACTTTATAAATTGCAATATTAAATGCCGTGTTAAATTATGGTAATCCACTGCCTTTTAACAAGTTGAAGCCATTTCCTTTGCTGACTTATATCCGAATATTCTTCTTGGATAATCATTAATCCAC
>Ga0134099_1000306_pt1 | contig 60196 bp, 54 predicted proteins | sample 10_taG_2_FD_105482 | JGI IMG/M metagenome (GOLD analysis project Ga0134099, IMG submission 105482) | Switchgrass degrading microbial communities from high solid loading bioreactors in New Hampshire, USA - 10_41_5_180_A2 metaG | ecosystem: Engineered > Bioreactor > Semi-continuous > Anaerobic >...
GCATGCTATGGCTTAAAGCTATACATAAGAATGGCAGATGACCATACTTGATCATCTGCCAATAATTCATAGGTTACTTCATTTTACTTGGTTAACCCCAACATTTGACGTAGAGCCGTTTTTTTATTAAAATTAATTGCAAAATATATAAAAATATTTTACAATTATATACATTATTGTATAATAATGTAAAAAATATAGGTGCCGGGTTCGATAATAAACAATGATAGAGCCGGGCGCCTATAGAGGTGGGTATGAAGCGGCCTTTACTGTTATTTGCAATAGCGCTCATAATAGGTATTCTGGTTGCGCGCATGAGCAACTCCTATTTTTTTATCGCGGCATCTGTTTTTGCAATTATTTTAATAATAAAGGCATTCTTTCAAGATTTACCGGATATCAAATACCTGCTTGCGGGAACTGTGCTGTTTTACTCAATTGGAGCATTTGAGTACCTGTATGTAAGCGGCATAAATGCGGCGAAATTTAGTGAATTTATCGGCGAGCAGGTGATAATACAAGGATTTGTGGATTCGGAACCCGACATAAAGCAGTCGAAAATTTCCTATGTCATAAAGACCGAGACAGTTTCGCGGAAGGGTGAGAGAAGAGAGGTCAGAGGCAGGATCCTGCTTACCACTTTAAAAAATGATGATAAGGGTCCTATCTTTGAATATGGGACTGAGATTCAGGTAAGAGGGCAGCTGAACGCGCCCAGGGGAAAGAGGAACCCGGGAGGCTTTGACTACAGAAATTATTTAGCCCAATCGGGAATATCGGCGACCGTCTTTGCAAGGGAATTCAATATATATGTTGGAGAGAGAAGACGGGGGGAGCTTCTTACCAGGGCTGGACTGATGCTGAGGGACAGGATCGTCGACGTGATAAATAAAAGCTTGCCGGAGCAGCAGGCCGGGCTGCTTAACGGGATGCTTATAGGATACAGGAAGGGGCTTTCCAAGGAGGTCCAGGAAGCCTTCAGCGATTCGGGACTGACGCACATTATGGCGGTTTCAGGTGCCAATGTAGCCTTTATAGTCTTTCCGCTGGTTTTTGTCCTCAGAAAGCTGCGCATCAAGCAGCGAACATCAAATTTTCTCATTATAGGCGTCCTTATAGTCTTCGTGTATATTACAGGGCTTGAGCCTTCTGTAGTGCGGGCCGTCATAATGGCGATAACCGTGCTGACGGGGCAGATTATAAGAAGAGATGCGGATGTATTTTCCAGCATATCCTTTGCTGCAATATTGATGCTCATATATAACCCTTATACCCTTTTCAATATAGGGTTTCAGCTATCCTTTGCCGCCACCCTTTCGCTGGTCATGTTCTATAGAAGCATCAGAAATATGATCAAGATGAAGTTTATACCCGGTTTTGTGGCTGACACTCTGGCGGCAACTCTGTCGGCCCAGGCCGGTGTGCTTCCTTTATCCCTTTTATATTTTAACAAAATATCCCTGATATCGATAATCTCAAACCTGGTTGTCGTTCCGGTGTTGGAGCTTATAACGATATTGGGCTCCATAATGGCGGTGTTGGGACAGCTAAGCATAGCCTTATCCCAAATGGTAGGTTATGTCAACTGCACTTTTCTCACATTTGTGCTGTATGTTACAAAAATATCAGCCGGCCTTCCATACGCGGTGGTACAGGTCGTAACCCCATCCGTCTGGCTTGTGATCTTATATTATATAGCCATATGCTTTCTGCTGTGGTATAAACCGATGGTCAAGCTCAAAATAAGGCCTTTGTATTATGCGGCATTTTTTGGGGCAGTGGCTGCCGCCTTTTTTATACAGGCTTTAATTCCAAGAGGGCTGGAAGTGGTATTCATAGATGTGGGGCAGGGGGATTCGGCCTTTATCAGGACCTGCAGCGGAAGGACGGTGCTGATTGACGGGGGTGGGAGCGACAGCAAAGATGATTCTGAAACAAATATAGGCGAGACGGTTGTCATACCCTTTTTGTTGGATTATGGGGTTTCAAGCCTGGATTTGGTGATAGCCACCCACGGCCATAATGACCACATACAAGGGTTGATACCGGTTTTGGAAGAGTTCGGCGTAGAAAACTTTGCCATGCCCGATTATAGGGGCCCTAAGGAAGAATTTAAAGCCCTTTTGGATATTTGTGCCTCAAGAAAAATCCAAGTAAAGACGCTTAAAAAAGGAGATAAGATTAAGCTTGATGACAAAAGCTTTTTTGATGTATTGAGCCCCTCAAAGGATCTGGTTTATGATGTTGCATCTTTAAATAATAGCTCTTTAGTGCTAAAATTGGTCTATGAGGATGTCAAGGTGCTTTTTACCGGCGATATGGAGAAAGAGGCGGAAGATTTGTTGTTGGACAGCCCTTGCGATGTCAGGGCCGACGTGCTGAAGGTTGCCCATCACGGCTCTGATACGTCCACCGGCTTTGAGTTTCTCCGGGCGGTTGCTCCTGAGGCTGCGGTGATAAGCGTAGGAAGGAATAATTTCGGGCACCCGTCAGGCGTGGTGCTGAAGAGGCTTTCAGGGGAAGGCGTGCTTATATTCAGGACTGACGAAGACGGAGCCGTAATTTTAAGGTCTGACGGAAGGAAAATAAGTTTTACCCGGACTGTAAACCAGTAGAGTGGTGATTAAGTATTATGAGCATGGATGTTTTAAAAGAGGATTTAAAGAATAATAGACTAAGGAATCTGTACCTTTTCTATGGACCGGAGGAATACCTGAAGAAGTATTACCTGGAAGCTATAGAAAAACAGCTTCTGAATGATGGCTTAAGGGCGTTGAACAGGGTTGTGATGGAAGGAAAGGCGGATATAATAAAGATTATCGACAACTGTGAAACCCTTCCTGTGCTTTCTGAGAAGAAGGTGGTAATTGTAAAAAATTCAGGTATTTTTAAGGCGAAAAAGAGCGGCGGAGAAAAAGGAAAGGGAAAGGTACCGGGTGACGATCTTGCGGCATTTCTTCAGAATGTCCCTGGGCATGTGTGCCTGGTTTTTTATGAAGAAGAAATTGATAAAAGGCTTAAGCTTGTTGAGATAATTAAGAAGAATGGACTGGTAGTTGAATTTGCTTTTCAAAAACCTGCTGAGCTTACCAAGTGGGTCGTAAAGGTTTTTAAGGCATTCAACAAGGATATCGACATGATGACGGCCTCACAGCTGGTGGACAGCAGTGAACTTGGGATGAACGAGATACTGAATGAAATAAATAAGGTTGTTTTGTTTGTAGGAGACAGGACCAGGGTGACAGCGAAGGACATAGAAGAGGTGTGCACCAGGTCTATCAAGGGGAGAATATTTGACCTGACCGACGCCATCGCCGGAAAGGACGGCTCCCGGGCGATAAAACTCCTCGACGATATGGTAATTTTAAAAGAACCTATTCCCAAAATTCTTTATATGATTACCAGACAGTTCAGGCAGATACTTGAGATGAAATTGCTTATGGAGAAAGGTCTGAGCGTCAACGAGGCGGCTTCCCAAATGGGAATTACACCCTATGCCGCCGGCAAAGTGTTGAAGCAGTCGAAGAGCTTCACCGTCGATACATTGAAGAGAGCCATTGAGCAAAGCCTTGAGCTCGATATTGCCGTAAAAACCGGCATGATAAACGACAGGATCGCTGTCGAACTGCTTATTTCTGAATTTTCAACTTAGGGAAACCGAACAGACAAAATAAAAAAACGTACTTATGTACGTTTTTTTTATTATTTAGCTGCCTTAGCCGCATTTAAAGCCTTTGCAAGTTGAGACTTTTTCCTCGCAGCGGTGTTTTTGTGTATCAACTTTTTCGCTACTGCTTTATCTAATGCTTTAACTGCTTTCTTGAAACTTTCTACAGCCGAATCATCATTTTTTGCAATAGCTTCTTTACACTTCTTTACTGCTGTCTTCAAAGCCGACTTCCTCATAGCATTTTTGAGAGTTTTTGCTTTAGTTACTTTAACTCTTTTTATAGCAGATTTAATGTTTGGCAAGCTTTTCACCTCCTGCGATTTAGTCAACATCGAATATTTTACCATGAAAGATTTTAAAATGCAAGGGTTTGAAGGAGCTTTTTTTGTTTGCTGAATTTTCTTAAACTGCTCAATAGTTTCACTTTATTTCAGTAAAACATAAAAGAGCAAAAGGGACCGCATTTTCTTTCCGCTTTTTCTTTAGCTTGCGCTTTATTTTCCATAACCTGCGTTATTGACATATGGATGTCAGGATGACAGTTTCATCTCTTTATTGGCCGCCAGGCGGGAATATGCATGCTTCCACTTTCCGGAAATATACCGAAGGTACACGATAGAAGCCCTTGTATATTGGTCGAGCACCAGAGCCACCCATGCTCCTGCAAGCCCCCAGTTAAATATATTGACAAAAATATAAGCTACAACTACGCGAAAGATCCATATACCAAAAATGGATGCGTATAAAGGGTACTTTGTATCACCGGCTCCCCTTAATGCACCTGAGAGGGAAAGCTGTGTAGACTGGCCGGGCTGAGCCAGTGCCATTATTTTGAGCACCATGCCGGCCATGGCTATTACTTCCATATCCTTTGTGTATAAACGTGCCAGCTGTTGTGAGAACAAAAGAAATGCTATTCCCATCAGGCAGGCGACAGCCATAGCCATGTGATGGGTAATATTGGCAAGCTTTTCGGCTTTTTCCGCATCATTGGCGCCGAGGCTTTGTCCTACCAGAGTTGTAGATGCGACACCAAATGCCATGCTGGGCGAAAAAGTCAAACCGCAAATATTCAGGCCTATCTGATGGGCGGCAAAGTTTATGGTACCCAGGCCTGAAACCGTACGGGCAAACATCATCAGTCCGCTTTGCAATACAAATTGCTCGAAAGCTGCCGGCAAACCGATGGAGAACACCTGCTTTACTATTCCTCCATCGAATTTGTATCTGTCTTTAAAGGAGATGGAGAGGATGGATTTATCGGAGAAACAAATGATGTATAATCCGGCTGCGCAGGCTAGGGCCCTTGAAATGGTAGTTGAAGCAGCCGCTCCTGCCACACCCCATTTGGGGAAACCGAATTTCCCGTATATAAGCAGATAGTTTCCGAAAATATTGAAAAGGTTGCTGCCTATGTTGTACAGCATGGGAAGCTTTGTTTCTCCCGCCCCTCTTAAAGATGCTGTTATCCCCATGGCGATTGCTTGAAATACCAGGCCGGCAGAGACGATTTGAAAGTACAGGGTGGCATCCTTCATCGTATCGGCTTTTGCCCCCATAAAAATAACCGTTTGACGGGCAGAAACAATTCCCAGTGAACTCATTGCCAAGCCTAAAACGACGTTTACAACGAGGGCTTGTTTGCTGACGGAATTGGCTTTTTCAATTTTGCCTGCGCCTACATTCCAGGCTACGAGGGTGGTTGTACCGATATTGACGGCTGCAAATATTGCCAGCAAAAGCATAAAAGGCTGATTGGTAAGTCCTACGGCTGCTATGGCAGCAGGGCTGAGCTGCCCTACCATAATCATGTCCACCATGCCGAATAGGGTAGACATGACGAGTTCTACAAAAGTAGGCCATGTAAGAGATATGACTTCATGCCGCATGCTGCTGAGACTGCCGTCAAGGATAGCTGTTTTTTTATTTTTAAGCAAAGGCTGCAACAACTAAGCTACCTTCCTTCCCCTTTACTAAAAAACGCTGTTAGTATATTATAATATTGCTGATTGATAACTTCAAATATATTATATAGCATAAATATATTCCTTTTTAGCTATAAAAAATGATCTTTTCTATAAGGAGATGACTTATGGACCTTTTGCAGTTGAAATACTTTGAGGTGGCGGCAAGGCATGAACATATGACGCGGGCTGCGGAAGAACTGCATATTTCTCAGCCATCCCTCAGCAAGGCCATCGGCAGATTGGAGGAGGAGCTGGGGGTCATGCTGTTTGATCGGCAAGGAAGGAATATCAGGCTGAATTCTTTTGGGAAAGCCTTTTTAAAAAGGGTAAAAAAAGTGTTTTTAGAGCTTGAAAACGGGAAACGGGAATTATCAGACATGTCCGGACTGGAACAAGGCAGAATTTCGCTGGCCTGGACAAGCACATCACTGCTTCCGCGAATTTTAGAAGGCTTTTTGGAAATGTACCCACGGTTGAGTTTTCACCAGATCGTAGCTTCCACTGTGGAAATGAAACATCAGCTTGAAAGCGGCGTTATCGATCTTTGCATATCCTCACCTCCCGTCACAGGTCCTGGAATAATATGTACCCCCTTGTATACCGAGGAGATCTTCCTGGCTGTCCCGGAAAACCACAGGCTGGCGAAACGTACTGCCATTGACCTTATTGAGGCGGCCGACGAACCTTTTATATGTACTAAAAAGGGTTATGGTTTCAGGGATATTACTGATGAATTTTGCCGTCAGGCAGGATTCTCGCCCAATATTGTGTTTGAGGGGGATGTGGGGTCTTCATTATTTAGTCTGGTGAATGCCGGATTAGGAGTAGCCTTCGTGCCTTCTCCCAACCTGAGGGACTACAGCGTTAAACTGCCTAAGCTTTTGCGCATTAATAGGCCTGTATGCAGGAGGACGATAGGCCTTGCATATTTTGAAGGCCACTATTTGTCAAGGGCCGCTCAGCAGTTTTGCCGGTATGTAACTGATTACTTCCGGAAAAACAGTGGCGCTGATATATAGCCGGCCATTGTTGTTTGCCCGGTCATAGTCCTCCCCCCGGTTTTTTACATATGGGGCAACTGATGAAATTCCCACGATTGTATAAATTCATCAATATTTGTATTAATTTGTGAATATGATTATTTTTTATAGATTTTTTTTTAAGTTTTATGTATAATAAATGCAAGCCAAAATAAAATTGTCGATGGCAGAGTAGGTAATTGTGCGTTAAGTGCCAGCTGGACGGGAAGTTGCCACTGGACGAAAAATCCTAGTGATTTGCGATACTCTTACCGCATTCCGCTGCCACAGAAGGGGCTTTCTCTCTTTATGTGGCGTACAGGTTAATAAGAAAATATAAAGAGAGGAGGTGCCTTTTGTGAAACAGACACGTGTTCTGGCGTTTATGGGGCTTTTTATAGCGATGAATATAGTGTTGACGCGTATTCTGTCATTTGAAACGCCCTTTATCCGCGTAAGTTTTTCCTTTATTCCCGTTGCTTTTTCTGCCATAATGTTTGGCCCGTTGATAGGCGGTGTGACGGCTGCGCTGGCCGATATTTTAGGGATGATACTCTTTCCTAAAGGGCCGTACTTTCCGGGTTTTACTTTCAGTGCATTGTTGTCAGGGGCAATTTATGGCTTCTTTTTGCACAGAAAGCCTAAAACCGTTGTACGCATTTTGTGGGCTGCGGCCGTTATATTTCTGATTGAGGTGGGCTTGGACACCATATGGGTGTCTATACTTTATAACAAAGCTGTATCTGCTATTATTGGAATGCGCTTGATAAAAAGTCTGCTGATGCTTCCTGTGAAGACAATGGTGATTTACGTGTTGTGGCGCTATGTTGGGAACTATGCGGAAAGCAGCCTTATTGACAGAAAAATTACTTGAAACTTGTAGAAGCCAAACATAAAGGGGGCGAAACTGTTTTCGCTCCCTTTGAACTAAAAATCCTTTTCTACCCCTATTATCGTGACGTTTATCAAACTTATGTCGTTTTTAAGATCTATAACATAAGGTTTGACCCATTGAGTACCGTGTTTTATAATCTTGATTTTAGGGCGCAGCGAACAGCCGATATGGCTCTCCAAAACAAGCCCTGATCTGTTATCGCTCAATACTACACATATTCCTACAGGATAGGGCGCTACCCTCTTGACGAAATTTTCGGCTATTTTAGGGTCAAATATAGTTCCTCCGCCGCTCATTATATATTCAATAGCCTCCGAAGGAAGAACGGCTTTTCTGTAAGGTCTGTCGGAGGTCAAGGCGTCGTAGACATCAGCAACGCTTATAATTCTCCCAAAAAGGGAAATTCCCTCACCCTTGAGATGAAAAGGGTATCCGCTGCCGTCATATTTCTCGTGATGGTGCAGTATGGCTATATAACACTTAGCAGGAAGCTGCGTATGTAATTTGAGGTACTCATAGCCTTTGTAAGAATGTGCTGCTATGATTTCAAATTCCTCATCTGTTAATTTTGATGGCTTGTTAAGGATTTCTTTAGCTATAAAAACCTTGCCGATATCGTGCAAGATCGCAGCAAGGCCGAGTTCATAAAGCTCACGTCTGTTAAGTCCCAATGACAAACCGATAACAAGGGAGAGAAGAGCAACATTTAACGAGTGGTAAAAGGTATAATCATCAAACACTTTTATGTCTATAATATTCACCATTATTTCATTATTAGATATAATCTCGTCAAGAATATTGTTGACAAGGCGCTCAATGTTGCATATCTCTTCCTCCGAGATATCCTTTTGGTTCTCAAATTGAAAAAAGGTTCTTTTAAGGAGTTTAATAGCTTCGCTTTTTATATTATCACTTATAAGGTCTTTGGCAATGATATCCTTTGACAATTCGTCATCAATATAGATTCCATTGTAACCAAGGTCTTTTATCTTCTCAATGTAACTCTCTCGTATGACGGAGCCTGCGTTTAACATGAGCTCCCCGTTTTTTCCAAAGAGTTGTTTCGCCGATACCATCCCTTCCCTTATGCAATTTAGGGGGACAAACCTCATATTGTGCGATCCTTTCGTCGTTTATTTACATAATAAATATTATATAAATTTACAATAATATTTTATAGGATTAGAAAAATTTTTACAACAAGAATTATCGCATTTGTAGGTATTAATTGAACTTTATTATAGCAAAATTCCTGTAAAAAGTTTATATTGTTATGAAATTTTCATATAACATAATTTGTTACCATAATTTTGGGAGAATGGTATAAAAGGAACTGTGGGAAAACAGTCCCTTTCCCATTGAATACAGCTGCAATATGTTTTCGTACCATATCCGTCGAGCGTCAGGATATGGCATGGCTTTGACGTAAACTTTGAGGATGCGGAAATAAAAAATAATGTATGCACAATCATCTGGCAAAACTTCAGGTAAGATGATTCACCAGCAACGGTTTACGTAAACTCCATGGGAATTGGGTATGCCGTCAAAAATAAGTATTATAAAAGCCCTTGACGGAGAATAGCGGAAATACCGGAGCAAATTAAAAGGGCTGCAGCAATCAAAAAGTGCTGATTAGTATAAAAAATAGCGGAAAATTATAAATACTTTTGTTGAGGTTTTAAATATAATTTTACTTATAAATTACCTATCCACATTATGGATTTAAACACAATTTTATGATATAACCTATATAATGCTTGTGCATAAAAAACACTAGTTTACATAAATATTGCCGGTGTTTTCCTAAGGGTAATTCTTCAAACAGAAGGTGTGATTTTGAAGTTGCTTCAACATATTTTCAGGGGGAGAAGTATCCGCTCAAAATTGTTGCTTTATTTTATGCTTTTAATCCTTTTTCCGATATCTACGCTGGGCATACTTGGCAATGTAATTTACAGCAAGTCTATTGAAGATGAGGTAAATAACCACACCGTACAAATGATCGACCAGGTGAACAGGAATGTAGAGTTTTACATTAACAGCATGGAAAGCATCATATACTACTTATCTAAAGAACCTATGGTAATCCATATGCTTGGACTTGAAAGCAGCTCTGATTTCGATGCGCAGCGCTCAATTTCTGAGGTTAAAAGAATACTCAAGACTTTCAAAGATGCTCACAGTGAAATTGCCGGAATACTCGTCGTCGGCAGGAATGACGTTTATGTAAGTAACGAAATACAAAAAGTAGCCAGGGACCCACTTTCAGAAGATAGCTGGTATAAAAGGGCCCTTGCTTCTCCCCAGGAAATCCAGCTTATAAGCAAACCTATAGGAAGAAACATTTCTACAGGCTCAAATTACAATGCGGACGATATAGTATCCGTCGTAAAAGCGGTTAACGACCCAAGCACCGGCGGACATCTGGGAGTAGTGCTTATAGATATGAAGCTTGATACAATCAGGAAGGTTATAGAGGACGTAAAGCTTGGCAAAAACGGTTTTCTTTATATAACCGATTCAAAGGGCGATATAGTTTATGCCCCTGTGAACCCAATTGTTTACAGGGTTAAGGATTCATGGCTGAAAGGTGCGGCAAACAGTATTGTCAAAAATATTAAAGGAAATGACTACCAGATAATTTATAAAAATTCCCATTACACAAAATGGAAAACGGTAGGCGTTTTTCCCCTCAAAGAGGCGCTGGAGGAAGTGACTACCATAAGGAACTACTCTTTTGTGATAGGTGCTGTTACTCTGTTTTTAGCTGTTATAGCGGCTTTATTTTTTACTTCGTCTATAGCAAGACCTGTGGGGAAGTTAAGGCTGCTTATGAAGAAGGCGGAGGAAGGAGATCTGAATGTAAGATTTGAAAGCAAGTACAACGATGAGATAGGGCAGCTTGGGAACAGCTTTAATAACATGATAAACGAGATCAGTAACCTTATAGAAATGGTTTATATAGAGCAGAAAAGCAAAAGAGAGGCTGAACTGAAAACACTTCAGGCTCAAATAAAGCCCCACTTTCTTTACAACACCCTTGATACTATCCAGTGGATGGCGCAGGAACACGGGGCAAATGACATAGTGGAGCTAATCGGGGCTTTGACCAGGCTGTTCAGGATAGGGCTCAGCAAAGGAAAAGAAATGATAACGGTCAGAGAAGAGCTGGACCATATAAGGAGCTACCTGATTATACAGAAGGCCAGGTATGAGGACAAGTTGGAATACGAGATCAATTTTGACCAGGAAATTCTGGATTGCAGCGTTTTAAAATTAATTTTGCAGCCTCTTGTTGAGAACGCCATATATCACGGAATAAAAGAGCGCAGGGGCGTCGGCAGAATAGTAATCACTGCAAAAAAAATGCAAGACAGCCTTATTTTTACCGTGTCCGACAATGGGGCCGGTATAACAGAGGAGAAGCTCAGCGAAATCAACGACATGCTTGAAAGCAGGAGAATGCATAAAGGGAGCAGCCTTGGCTATGGTATTTTTAATATAAACGAAAGGATAAAATTGTCCTTCGGAAACGATTGGGGGCTCAAATACAGCAGTATTCGCGGGGAAGGGACAACTGTTGAAATAAAACATCCTATTATTGTAGAAAGGTAAAAGGTGGTTTTATGTGGAAGGTTCTTATTGCCGATGATGAGCCTAAAATCCGCATAGGATTGAGAAATTCGGTTAATTGGCCTGAACTGGATATGGAGGTGGTGGGGGAGGCGGAAGACGGTGAAGTTGCCCTCGAAATAGCAAAAAATGCGCGGCCGGATATCATCCTTGTCGACATCTGCATGCCCTTTCTTGATGGGTTGCAGTTGATTGAGAAGCTTAACGACATGCTGAAGGGTTGTATTATTATTGTTGTCACCGGCCATGATGAATTTGCATATGCCCAGAAAGCTTTAAAATTAAGGGTCTTCGATTACATTTTAAAACCTGTATCAAGAGAACAGTTGCGGTCGGTGCTCAATAAAGCCAGGGAAGAGTTGATAAATTCCCGGAATAAGAATAAATATCTGGATTGGGCCAGCGCCCAGCTTAAGCGGAATATGCCTTTTATCAGGGAACGATTCATGAACGAATGGGTAAATGGGCAAAAGACCAGTGAGGAAGTTGATGAGCATATGAAATTTTTAGGGATTTCGTTGGACAAAAATTCGGGCATGCTTATTGTAAAGGTCCTGGAAAGGCTCAATAAAGACGAATTGTTGAAGGAGTGGGATCGTCACCTGCTGCTCTTTGCTGTCCAAAATATAATGGAAGACCTTCTGGAACAATGGAAACCTAATGTCATATTTAGAGATAATAAAGATAATATCGTTGCTATAACCCCGGTAAAACGAACATCAGAATGGCTGGCACTGGGGACGGAGATCCGGACGGCGGTGGAAAAATATTTGAAACATACGGCAGTAGTCTGCCAGAAGGAAATTGACGGGGGCGTTATGAATGTTCCGGGCATATATGAAAGCCTGATGGCTGAAATAAGTGAGAGTGTGAGCTGTTCGCCTGTAGTTCTGCTTGCAAAGCACTATATTGAGACTAACTATTGGAGGGAAGACCTGACTCTTGAAGACGTTGCGCAGAACGTACAGATAAGTCCTACCTATTTGAGCAGGCTGCTAAAGCAGGAAATAGGGGTTACCTTTATCGATTATTTGACCCAGGTGAGGGTAAAAAAGGCGACCCAGTTGATGAACGACCCTGCGGTGAAGGTATATGAGGTTGCCAAAAGCGTAGGGTACAGCAGCCAGCACTACTTCAGCACCGCTTTTAAAAAAGTGCTTGGCATATCGCCGTTAGAATACAGAAAAGGTGGTAAGGGCAATTGATGAAAAAGTTCGTAAATGCGGCTTTTTTAATTGCATTTATGGTTATGCTGTCCATGCTGCCGGCATGTCGAGACAGGGACAAAAGTATGGAGGATGGCGACCAGATAAAGTTCTTGATCGGTATGTCTCAGGCTAATTTGATTGAACCGTGGCGTATAAAGATGAATGAGGAAATCAGGGAAGAGGCGGCCAAATATGAGGATGTAAGAGTTATATTTACTGATGCGGCTCAGAAAAGCGATAAGCAGATAAAAGATGTTGAAGAACTGCTGCAGGAAGGCATAGACCTTCTTATTATTTCCCCCAACGATTCTGCGGCTCTGACCCCTGTTGTCACAAAGGCTTATAAAAGCATACCTGTTATTGTGCTGGACAGGGCTGTCGAGGGGTACGACTATACCTTGTACATAGGCCCTGACAATAAGCTCATAGGGAAACAGGCAGGTAAATTTGTAGCCGACTTGTTGGGCGATAAAGGCGGAAACGTAATAGAAATCGAGGGGCTATCAGGCTCGCCTCCGGTGATTGCGAGAAATGAAGGATTCCAGGAGGCCATCGGACAGGGCAATATAAAGGTGATAGACAGAATTGCCGCGGATTGGCAAAGGGATAAAGCCGAGGATGTTTTAAAGGAATTTATTAAAAAATATCCCAAAATAGACGTTATTTTTGCTCATAACGACGCTATGGCACTGGGGGCACACAGAGCTCTGAAAAGTTTAGGCATAGAGGGCATAAAAATCATAGGCATCGACGGATTACAGGGGGTAAACGGAGGACTGCAACTGGTGAAGGATGGCATACTGGAGGGAACCTTTAAATGTCCGACCGGCGGCAAGGAAGCGGTCCAATACGCAATAGACATATTAAATCATGAAAAAGGAATACCCAAAAAGATAATCCTCAGGAGTGATAAAATAACGAGGGACAATGTAGACCGATATATAAATGAAGAATCTGAGTCTCCAAGAGACAGAGCCCACAGAAAGCCCGTCCTGGGATTTGCCCAGGTCGGCAATGAGAGCATGTGGAGGGCGGCGAACTCCGAGTCAATCCGGACATCGGCAGAAGAGGCAGGCGTTGAGCTTAGGTTTGAGAATGCGGAAGGAAGCCAGCAGAAGCAGATTGATATCATACGCTCCTTTATAGCCCAGAAAGTGGATGTAATAGCATTTTCACCTTTGATAGAGACCGGCTGGGATGAAGTACTGAAAGAAGCAAGGGATGCGGGCATTCCGGTTATTTGCTCCGACAGGTGGGTAAAAGTAAAAGATGATTCTCTTTATACAACCTTCATCGGTTCAGATTTCGATGAAGAGGGAAGGAGAGCGGCCAGATGGCTCATGGATAAGATGAAGGACAGAGCTGTTGTCAATATTGTAGAGCTTCAGGGAACGATCGGTTCTGCCCCGGCAATAGACCGGAAGGCAGGCTTTGAGGAGATCATTAAAAACAGCAGCAGGTTCAGAATTATAGCATCCGAATCGGGGGACTTTACCCAAGAAGGAGGTAAAGCCGTTATGAAAAAGTTCCTTGAGCAAAATGGCAAAAATATAGATGCTGTATACGCCCATAACGATGATATGGCTTTCGGAGCCATCGAAGCGATTGAAGAATATGGGCTGAAGCCGGGCAAGGATATTATAATAGTGTCCATTGACGGGGTAAAAAGGGCTTTTCAGGAAATGGCCGCAGGTAGGTTGAACTGTACGGTGGAATGTAACCCGTTATTAGGGCCCCAGCTTATGAAAGCGGTGAAAGATTATATGGAGGGCAAGGGCCTTCCGGTGAGGATTATAACAAGCGAGGAAGTTTTTCCCGAAGAAACGGCCAAGAGGGAATTGCCCATGCGCAGATACTAGAGCCAACACCCATAGCTCTTGAAGGACGCATTTATAATTTTGATATAAATATTTCCGGAACTGATGTTTCGAGCTTAAGAGCCTGTAGAATTCAACCATCAAGCCAAATCAAACCCTCGGTATTTACAGCCGACGTATTATTTAAGGCAGTACCGAGTCAGACAGAAATTTGATCTTATGCTTGTTTCATCAACAGGCTTTATGGAACAATGTATTGGATATTTTCTCTTGATACAGCTTCTACGCCTAATAAAGGAAAAAGAATTTGAAGGAAAGGATATGTAATATTATAAAAGGTTATAAAAAAGCCAAAAAAGTTAAATGTGTAACGAACCCTTCAATAAATTATACGATATAAACAAAGCCATAGCCGCTCTTTAAGAAATTTGCTTTGTAAGAGGCCGATGGGAGGTAATTTGATATATGAGAAAAAAGTTAATAGTTGTCATTATTTCTTTTTCTCTTAGCGCTTTCCCGTAATACCTCCCTTCATCTGCAACTGCGTACATGAAACTTCCAAATCCCATTACCAAATGAACGCCATATTTGCTTCATTAGCAGGCTTTGAATCCCTTGCATATTTTTCCTTTATATTATATAATTACCAATACAATCCATTAGAAATGCATTCATTTTATTTCAGGGCTGTGAAGGGTATAGAGGCTGTCGCGCATAACAACGGCTGCAATATAATGCTGTGAAACCGATTTCGATGCGTTAAGTTATCCTATACTTTTAAAAAAGAATATGGAAGGGGGTTTTAGCTTGATCGGTATAGGGATCATAGGTTGCGGCTCCATTGCAAGGTATCGGCATGCGCCGGAATTTGCGGCAAATCCGGAATGCAGCATAAGGGGTTTTTTTGATGCCAGAAAGGAAAGGGCTGAGGAACTGGCGGAAAAATTCGGAGGGAAGGTGTACGGGTCGGTGGAGGATATGCTTACGGATGGTGAGATTGACGCTGTAAGCGTGTGCAGTTCCAATAAATATCATGCTCCAATAAGCATTAGCGCTTTGAACGCGGGCAAGCATGTCCTTTGCGAGAAACCCATGGCCACAAGGTTGGAAGACGGAGAGAAAATGATTGATGCCGCCAGAAAAGCCGGCAGGTTTTTGATGATAGGGCATGACCAGAGGCTTGCTCCCGCCCATGTCAAGGCGAAGAAAATACTGGAAAGCGGGGAGATGGGAAAAATTCTGAGCTTTAGGACTACTTTCGGCCACAGTGGTCCTGAGGGCTGGAGTGCGGATAAGAGCCTTAAAACTTGGTTTTTCAAAAAAGATGACGCCTTTGTGGGGGCCATGGGCGACCTTGGTGTACATAAGGCTGATCTCATAAGATGGCTTATCGGCGATGAAATTGAGGAGGTAAAGGCTTATGTGGCCACCCTTGACAAAAAGAACGATAAAGGCGAGCCGATTGAGGTGGATGATAACTCGGTTTGCTTGTTGAAATCCAAGACCGGCATAGTTGGGACACTGACCGCCAGCTGGACCTACTACGGAGAGGAGGACAACAGCACTGTGCTGTACTGCTCCAAAGGAGTTATGAGGATATATGATAACCCAGACTTTCCTATAGTGGTAACAAAAAAGAATGGTGAAAAGGTTCTTTATAAAGTAGTGCAGGAACAGAACAATGAAAAGCAGGAAAATTCCGGAGTTATAGATGCCTTTATCAACAGCGTGGTAAACAATACTCCTCCGGAAATCTCAGGCGAAGAAGGCCTTGCGGCTTTAAAAATCGTATTTGCGTGCATGGAATCGGCGGAGAAAGGGATAGCGATAAAGATAAAATGATAACCCCTTTATAAAAATAAAATCGGGAAGGGATTGATGGTATGAGCATTCCTGTAGCGTTGCAGTTGTATACCGTGAGGGAGGAGATGAGACGGGATTTTGTCGGAACCCTTGAGAAAGTGGCAGAAATAGGCTATGCGGGTGTAGAATTTGCAGGGTTTGGCGGCCTCCCCGCTTCAAAAATAAAAAACTTGCTTGACAGGCTGAACCTTAAGGCTGTAGGGAGCCATACAGATGTCTGTATGCTCAAAGATAAGCTTAATGAGGTCATAGAATACAACCTGGAAATCGGCAGCTCTTATATAATTTGCCCGTGGGCGGAATACTTTACAAAGCAGGATTATATCGATGCGGCGAGGTTTTATAACCGGATAGGTGAAAAATGCAGGGAAAAGGGGCTTAATTTTGCATACCACAACCATGATTTAGAGCTGGACTTCTTTGACGGGGAGCGCGGCCTTGACATAATATACAGGGAGACAGAACCCGAACTGGTAAAGGCGGAGATAGACACCTACTGGGTAAAGTATGCCGGGGTCGATCCTGTCGGATATGTGAGGAAATATACCGGGAGATGTCCTCTTGTGCATTTGAAGGATATGGAGGATGAAAAGAGTAAGAATACTACCGAAGTGGGGGAAGGCATATTGGATATAGGCGCTTTAATAAAAGCGTCGGAGGAGGCAGGGACTCTGTGGCTGGTGGTTGAGCAGGACACCTTCAAGCGCCCGGCATTGGAAAGCGCGTGGATCAGTTTTACCAATTTGAAGCAGTTGAACATATAGTTTGAAAAGAGGTTGAGCATATGTGATTATTGTAATGCGCTTTTGTAGGCAGGGGTTGCATCGTTAAAATATAGATTCTATTGTCCTTTGCACAGGCAATGGCAAAAGCTGAAAAGCTTACAGAGTATTAATAAAGGGCTTCTAGGTCAGACAGGAGCCTTTTTTCATGCCTGAGGCGAAAGTGCCTCTTTATAATTCTGTCGGGAAGTCATGCTTTCTATTTTATGTTTTTTGGAAAAGTATAAAAAATTGCGGATTATTCTAAATACTTAACTTGTAAGTTAGCCTATAATCTAGTTGTAGCTCTGAAGGCTATAATTAAAGATTGTAAGGAGGAATACCTATGAGTTTTAAAAGAATCGTTGCGGCACTTGTAGCATCTTCAATGATTTTCGCATTGGCGGCATGCGGGCAGGGAACGGAGAAAGAAGCTTCTAGAGCGTCGGAAGCCCCGAAAGCCGCTGAGACTTCTAAAGAGGCTGAAACACCAAAGGCTGACGGGAAAAAGAAGCTGGTGGTCGGCTTTGCTCAGGTAGGAGCTGAAAGCGGCTGGAGGACTGCAGAGACTCAATCCATTAAAGATGAAGCTGCCAAAAGAGGCATCGATCTCAAGTTTTCAGACGCGCAACAGAAGCAGGAAAATCAGATTAAAGCTATAAGGTCTTTTATCCAGCAAAAGGTAGATGTCATCGGACTGGCGCCGGTAGTCGACACAGGTTGGGAAACAGTTTTCAAAGAAGCAAAAGATGCCGGAATACCTATCATATTGGTTGACCGTAATGCCACAGGCGTTGACGACCTCTGGGAAACATTTATAGGTTCCGACTTTGAGGAAGAAGGCAGGAATGCATGCATAGAGCTTGCTAAGGCTATGGGAGAAAAAGGAAACGTGGTAGAGCTTCAGGGAACGGTTGGAGCCTCTGCGGCTACCCTCCGTCAAAAAGGCTTCATGGACGAATTAAAAAACCATCCCGACATAAAGGTAATTAAAACACAGTCCGGAGATTTTACCCGTGCCAAAGGCAAAGAAGTAATGGAATCTTTCCTGAAGTCTGACGGAAAGAATATCCATGGTGTGTTTGCCCATAATGACGATATGGCTCTCGGAGCTATCCAGGCGATAGAAGAGGCTGGTTTAAAACCCGGCGTGGATATCAAGATAGTTTCAATCGATGGTATTAGAGATGCCTTCGAGGCTATGGTTGCCGGAAAATTGAATGCTACCATAGAGTGCAACCCACTGCTGGGACCCCAGTTCTTCGATGCGTGTGAAAAGCTTGCCAGAGGAGAAAAAGTTGAGAAATGGATTAAATCCGTAGAAGGAGTTTTTACGCAGGATAAAGCAGAAGAAGTTCTGCCCACGCGCAAGTATTAATATTAATGAAAGTTTGCCTTTTTTGATAGGTGATTGATACGGTTAGACCACTCCGATTCCTCGCAATACGATGGGGGATATGCAGGCCCTCTGATGAGGGTCCTGCAGGAGTGGATTTTACTTAATAATTAAACGGAACAGAATGAATGGGAGAGAAGTCTTATATGGCTAAAAATGACATAATTCTGGAAATGAGAGGAATTTGCAAGACTTTTCCGGGCGTTAGGGCCCTTGCAAGCGTTGATTTTAAACTCAGGGCCGGAGAGGTCCATGCCCTGATGGGAGAAAACGGGGCTGGGAAATCCACTCTCATAAAAGTTCTGACAGGAGTTGAAAAGCCGGATGACGGAGAGATCTTCTTAAATGGAAGGCCGATTGTTGTCAAATCCCCTTTGCATGCTCAGGAGCTAGGCATAAGCACTGTTTACCAGGAGGTTAACCTTTGCCCAAATCTTTCGGTTGCGGAAAACTTTATCATTGGCCGTGAACCGATCCGCTTCGGGAAGATAAACTGGAAAGAGATCAATAAAAGAGCCGAGCAGGCGCTTTCAAGGCTTGATTTAAATATTGATGTAACGCAACCCTTGGGCAATTATTCGGTGGCAATACAGCAGATGGTCGCTATTGCCAGGGCATTGGACCTTTCCGCGAAAGTGCTGATTTTGGATGAACCTACATCCAGTTTGGACAAAAATGAAGCCGAGAAACTGTTTACCGTGATGCGAAGGTTGAAAAGTGAAGGACTTGGCATTATATTTGTAACGCACTTTCTTGACCAGGTTTATGCGGTCAGCGATCGCATTACCGTGCTCAGGAACGGCGAGTTAGTGGGAGAATATGAGGTTGCCTCTCTTCCAAAGGTACAGCTTGTGGCGAAAATGATAGGCAAGGACCTGGATGTGCTTTCAAGTTTCAAAAAGGGGAGGAGGGCAGCCCCTGATATAGATCAGGACAGTACCTTTATAAGTATTAAAGGTTTAGGGCACGCAGGGACTATTAACCCTTTCGACCTTGAGATAAAAAAGGGGGAGGTTCTGGGTTTGGCCGGACTTCTGGGTTCCGGGCGTACAGAAACAGCAAGGGTTATTTTTGGGATAGATAAGGCTGATAGCGGTGAAATATGGATTCAAGGCAAAAAAATGTCTTTATCCTCTCCTAGGGACGCGATTAAGAACGGCATAGCGCTATGTCCGGAGGACAGGAAAAAGGAAGGAATCATCGGCGACCTCACTGTAAGAGAAAACATCATCCTCGCACTGCAGGCCAAAAAAGGTATCGCAAAGTACTTGAGCAGGAAAGAACAGGAAAGGATAGCCGACAGGTATATCGAGCTTCTCAATATAAAGACCGCCGGCACCGAACAGTTGGTGAAAAATTTAAGCGGTGGAAATCAGCAAAAGGTGATATTGGCAAGATGGCTTGTTACAGAGCCAGATCTGCTGATACTTGACGAGCCAACCCGCGGTATAGATATCGGCACGAAAACTGAAATACAAAAGCTCATAATTGAGCTTGCAGAAAAAGGATTAGCAGTCATGTTCATTTCCTCCGAAATGGATGAATCCCTGAGATGCTGCACACGTATGGCTGTTTTCAGAGATAGGGTAAAAATTGGGGAACTATCTGGTGATGAGTTGACTGACAGCACTATCATGAAGACTATTGCAGGGGAGGCATAAACATGAGTGAACTGAAGGATAAGCTGAAGCGCTTGATGAAAATGCGTCTGTTTTGGCCTATAGTGACGCTGTTGGCGGTACTGATTTTTGACACTATTTTTATAAAAGGGTTTTTAGCCATCGAAATTAAAAACGGAAACCTTTATGGAAGGCTGATTGATATAATTAACCGAGCCTCTTCGCTTATGATCTTGGCGGTAGGCATGACGCTGGTAATAGCGACAGGAGGGATAGATATTTCGGTCGGGTCCACTGTTGCTATTTCAGGGGCGATTGTAGTTCAATTGCTGGGGGCAGGTGAGACAGCGAACACGCCCTTTTATGTTTGCATAATACTTGCGCTGCTCGTATCTGTGATTCTTGGAGCATGGAATGGATTCCTTGTGGCAAAGATTGGTGTACAGCCTGTTGTCGCAACTCTTATCCTGATGGTTGCAGGCAGGGGAATTGCCCAACTCATCACAAACGGGCAGATTCCTACGACCCAGCATAAGCCGTTTAGCTACATAGCAGGTTTTTTGCCGGGGCTGCCGCTGCCCTTTTCTATATTTATTGTCGTTGCCGTGCTGATTATTATAGGCCTGATCGTTAAAAAAACAGCTTTTGGCTTATTTGTGGAGTCTGTCGGAGTAAATGCGACAGCGAGCAGGTTTACAGGCATTGCCGTACAGCGCGTAATATTCCTGACCTATGCTATCAGCGGTTTGTGCGCCGGTATTGCAGGCTTGATGATAAGTTCCATGATAAAAGCTGCTGACAGCAATAATGCGGGCTATTTAATAGAAATGGATGCCATACTTGCGGTTGCCATTGGCGGAAACTCCACAAGCGGCGGTAGGTTTTCAATTGCGGCAAGCGTGATAGGCGCCTCCATAATCCAATGCCTTACAACCACTTTGTATGCATTGGGGGTTTCACCGGAGGTACTGCCTGTTGTAAAAGCCCTTGTTGTTGTGGCAATATGCTTGATGCAATCAGAAGCTTTCCATCATATGATATCCGGCATATTTAGCAGGAAAAGGAGGTTACAGCATGAAAAAGTTGCAGTTGAGATCTAAATATACATCTTTGTACATCACCATAGCATTATTTTTTCTACTGTTTGCAGTGGGATCTGTCAAGTATAAAGGTTTCTTTTCTCTGCAAACATTTCTAAACCTATTTATCGATAATTCCTTTACGATTGTAGCTGCCACCGGAATGACGCTTGTTCTTATAATCGGAGGAATAGATATTTCGGTGGGTTCGGTAATAGCATTGACCTGTATGCTGTCCGCCTACTTGCTTGAAATTAAGAACTTTAATCCGGTGCTTGTGATGATATTAATGGTTTTGATGGGAGCAGCCTTTGGATTGGTCCAGGGATGCCTTATACACTTTTTCAAACTGCAGCCCTTTATTGTTACATTATCAGGTCTGTTTTTTGCAAGAGGCATGACGGCTGTAATCAGCACCGACACAATAAACATAAAAAACAAATTGTACTCTGATATCGCAAATTACAGGATTTATATCATAGGAAAGTCATTTATATCAATCGGTGTTGTCATAGCATTGATTGTCATGCTGATGGCAATTTATATAGCTCATTTTACAAAATTTGGCCGCACTGTGTACGCCATAGGCGGGAATGAGCAGTCGGCAATTCTTATGGGACTTCCTGTAGGCCGTACAAAGGTTCTTGTATATACTTTCAGCGGAACGTGTTACGGAATAGCAGGTATTGTTTTCAGCTTTTATATGCTGTCCGGCTATACATTGCATGCCCAGGGGGCGGAAATGGATGCCATAGCGTCTGCCGTAATAGGAGGAACACCTTTAACGGGAGGAACGGGATATATATTCGGAACTTTGTTTGGAGTGCTTATCCAGGGTATAATCCAGACGCTCATCATGTTCCAGGGCACGCTCAGTTCCTGGTGGACCAGGATAGCAGTTGCATTTATACTCTGTTTGTTCATCGTCATACAGAGACTGCTTACCATTAGGAGAGAAATACGCAACACATCAAAGACAGCAGTTGACCGAGGAATAAAAGCCAGCTCGGTTTAAAGGCAGGACCATGGCGAATTTTAAGGCTGGAGGCAATGATAGCATGAAATCTTTTAATTTTATCTCCGGCAGGAATCGTAATTTTATCGGAAGGCCGGGGTTTGAACCAAAATTCAAAATAACAATAAGCCGAAAGATAATTTTGGCTTTTGCTGTCGTCATTATACTGACGTGCGGGCTCAATGCGTATTTTATGGCAAATTTGGATAAATACAATAAACAATATGAATCAGTTTTGAAAGTGATTTCAACTGCCAACAGTATAAACGGCGTTTTAAAACAGCAAATTGACAGTGAAATGACCGCTATTGTCAATGGGCAGAAAAAATTTGAGGATGGGGCGCAATATGAAATCTTACAGGATATAAACGATAAAATCGACTTAATATACGGCATTACCACTTCTGTGGCCGGCAAAAACGACCTCGAAACGGTAAAGAGGACGATGAGTTCGTTAAAAAGCAAGGTTGATTCCATCGGCAAGCAGATAAAAGAAAAAAAATCATATGAAGAGAATATGGAGTCTTTGGATGAACTGAACAGTATTTCACAACTTGTAGAGGAAAATATTCAGAGTTATATACGCAGCGAATTGAAAGACAGCGAGCAAATAAAGTCCAGGATAAAAGGGGATTTTAACAGGGCCCTGGCGATAAACGCGGCAGCGCTTTGCATTGTAATTTTAATATCCGTCACATTGTCATGGCTGATATCTTCCAATATATCGAGACCGATAAACAAGCTTCGCGAAATATCGTCTGAAATAGCTTCGGGGAATTTAAACATAGATAAAATACAAATAAATACCAGGGATGAAATAATGGAACTGGCTATTTCCTTTAATGAGATGATAGCGGGATTAAAAGATATCATTGGGAAGGTTCATGATGTAAGCGGCGAGCTTGCTTCCGCATCGGAAGTTTTGTTAAAAAGCACTGAACAAAGCAGTATGGCGATAGAAGAAATAGCCGTTTCTTCTCAAAGAATGACGCAGGGCATAAATAGCCAAAACGACGAAACACAGCAAATTGAGAATGATATAGCGAGCATATCTGACGCCTTCAGCTGTTTAGCCCAAAGCTCCGATAAAATATTGGACAGCGCCGGCCAATCTGTCCGACTTGCGGTTGAAGGGGACGAGCATATCAATAATTTTATCGTGCAAATGAATAGCGCCACAAGCGATATTACAGAAGCAGCCGACGATATAAGAAAGTTAAATATCAGTGCCGGTGAGATGAACGGCATTGTAAAAACTATCGGGGACATATCCTCGCAGACCAATCTCCTGGCATTGAATGCTTCTATAGAAGCCGCCAGAGCCGGTGAAGCAGGCAAAGGCTTTGCCGTTGTCGCTCAGGAAATCAGAAAGCTTGCTGAAAAGTCGGCATCGTCGGCAAAGCGTATAGGGGATATTATCGATGCAGTTCAGAATGGTTTAAATCTGACAAGCGATAAAATGCAAAACACTGTGGAGCAGATTTTAAAAGGAAAGCAAACTGCAGAAAAGGCAAAGGAATATTTTGATCTGATCAAACAGGCAAACCTGGTTGTGGATGGTGATATAAAGTCCATCTCCGGCGAAATAATAAACATGCGAAAAATTGTTGAGAAAGTATATGGCAGTATGGCTAAAATACAACAAATATCTTCACGCAATGTGATTGAAGGGGAAACCATCTCTGCATCCGTACAGGAGCAGACTGCAAACATGGAGGAAGTTTCGTCTTTTGCTTCAGTTCTTTCAGAATTGTCTAAAGAAATGGAAAAAAGTATAAGGAAATTCAAATTAAGTTAAAATTATTCACATGGGAATATTCGAAAGAGCAATGTAATTGCAGTTTCAAGAGGAAAAACAATATTGAACCTAAAACCAATAAAGGGAGGGAGTAAATCTTCTTGATTTACTCCCATGTTTGTCATTGGGATATATCGAAAGAATAGTTCATACCTGAGTTGTTGTCCCAATTGCCGGCACAATCCTTAAAGCATATATTGATAGTGTCTGCAGATTTAACAGGTACGGTAACTTCAAAACCTGTGTCCGTCTTATTCATCCGGTAATCATATAAGTTGTCCCAGGCGCTTCCGAAACCTACATGGGCGTATATGTCTGTAGCGCCGCTTTTTGCCAGCAGGCCATCATACATGATTTTGACCTTTTCACCTGTGGTAGGTATTGCCGGGCTGATGCTCACTCCCTTTGAGATATAGGTGCTACTGGCTCTCGCTCCTGCAGATGTTGTCTTGTTAGTCATTGGCATGATGATTCCTCCCTTCACATCTTAATATTGTTCTCATTCAAAAGAAAAATACCCTTGTTAAATACAGGCAGAGCGTGTTTTTTGTCCCAAAGCAGGGCATCCGTAAGGTATGCATAATTGCTTCCAGCGGCAGAAGGAATAGATTCAAGGGCTTTTGGGAATAATAAAAAAGCTGTCAAGATGACAAAAGGGCTTCAAAGGGCTTTTTTATGTTTGGTATAGCAGCAAACCATCTAATTAAAAGTTTTTGCATTAATGGGCTTTATTATACAAAGCTTCTATGATAATAAACACGAAAGGATGAGGCGGATGAAAGCTGTTATCATGGCAGGAGGCGAAGGCACCAGATTAAGGCCTTTAACCTGTAACAGGCCTAAGCCCATGGTCCCTGTAGCAAACAAACCTGTGATGGAGCATATCATCGAGCTGCTTAAGAAATATGGCCTGACTGACATAGCAGTAACATTGCAGTACATGCCTGATGTCATAAAAGACTATTTCCAGGATGGCAAGGAGTTTGGCGTTAATCTCAGGTACTACACGGAACAGATGCCCCTTGGCACTGCCGGAAGCGTTAAAAATGCGGAAGATTTTCTGGATGATACATTTTTGGTCATAAGCGGTGACGCTCTTACTGACGTGGATCTTAAAAAGGCTATTGATTTCCATTTCAGCAGGAATTCTGAAGCCACTTTGATTTTGAAGAAAGTGGATATACCCCTTGAATATGGAGTAGTCGTAACGGATGATGAGGGGAGGATAAGGCGCTTTCTGGAAAAGCCCAGCTGGGGCGAGGTGTTTAGCGATACGGCCAATACCGGCATATATATACTTTCTCCCGAAGTGCTCAAATATTTTAGGAGAAACGAGATGTTCGACTTTGCAAAAGACCTTTTTCCCATTCTTATGAAGGAAAAAAGGCCGATATACGGTTATGTCGCAGAGGGCTATTGGTGTGATATAGGTGATTTAAGGGCCTATATACAGTCCCACATGGATGTGATGGACGGTAAAGTAAATATTGCCATACCGGGAAGGTTGATAAAGGAAGGCGTGTGGGTGGGTGAAGACACCGAACTGGAAGAGGATATATCCATTAGCGAACCCTGCATTATAGGGAACAATTCAAAAATAAAGAAAGGTGCGGCTGTAGGAAGCTATTCTGTAATAGGAGATAACAATATTATCAACGGGAGAAGCAGCATTAAGCGCAGCATAATATGGAAGAACTGCATTATTGATAAAAACGTACAGCTCCGGGGAGCTGTAATTTGCAATAAAGTACACCTGAGGGACGGCGCTTCAACTTTTGAGAATTCGGTTATAGGGGATGATACTGTAGTCAAGGAGAACGCGGTAATCAAGCCCAACATTAAAATCTGGCCCAATAAGCTTATTGACGCAGGAATAGAAGTGAACACCAACCTTGTTTGGGGCTCTAAGTTTACCCGCTCCATATTTGGAAACAGGGGAATAGTGGGAGAAATCAACGTTGACATAACTCCAGAGTATGCTTCAAAGCTCGGGGCCGCATATGGAGCTTTATTTAAAGGCAAAGGGAAAATAGGCATAAGCTGTGATAATTCTGCAGCGGCTCAGATGCTGAAAATTTCTTTTATTGCAGGACTTTTATCCGCCGGAAACGAGGTATATGATTTCGGGAAGATGCTTCTTCCCATAACAAGGTCTGCAATAAGGTTTTACAAGGTTGACGGCGGAATTCATATAAGCACTTCTACTGAAGATGCGGCGAGGCTGTTTGTCGACTTTTTGGACAAGAATGGCAGCAATATTGACAGGGGGACAGAGCGAAAAATCGAAAACGCTTTTGCGAGGGAGGACTTCAGCCGCTGTGAAGGAGACTGCATAAAGGAAGTTAAATTTATACCTGATTACAGTGAGTTTTATTTGCGGAATATAATAAACAACGTAAGGTCGGAAACTTTAAAATACAGGGTAGCTCTGAATTCACGCTCTGAGTTCATCACAGAGAAAATGAGCACTTTGCTGGAGAGCCTCGGTTGTGAAGTGGAGGCGATGAACCTTAAGCTCTTTAACGCTAAAACCATGAGACAAAGCATGACTTACGGCGACGTCAAGTTTTTTACAAGCCACGTAAAAATGGGCAACTTCGACCTGGGAGTTTCCATAGAAGATACTTCCGAAAAAATGATGCTTGTGGACAATAAAGGAAGAATTATAATTGAAGACATGTTTATCGCTTTGATATCCATAATACTGCTTAAAACTATACAGAACGGGACGGTGGTAGTCCCGATTTCAACCAGCCATGTAGTGGAGAAAATTGCCGACGAAAATAACGGAAAGGTTATAAGAGCCAAGACAGACCCTCAGGATATAATGGGCAAAATACTGGGGACTGAAGTAAAAGAGGGCATGCTTGATCAATTTACAATGCACTTTGATGCCATGGCAGGCCTCGTTAAAATATTGGATTTCATGAACTTGAACAACTGTAGGCTTTCGGACCTGGTCGATATGATACCTGAATTTTATATAAGCAAAAAAGAGGTTGAATGTCCATGGAATGCCAAAGGCAAGGTTATAAGGCAAATCATGCAGGAAAACAGCGGAGAGAGCATTGAGACCGTCGAAGGTGTAAAAATTTATCGGGACAAGGGCTGGGTTCTTGTGCTCCCTGACGCCGAAAAACCTATATGCAGGGTGATTACCGAAGGTTATTCCGCTGAGTTTGCAGAGGAACTGTCAAATATCTATGTCAACAAAATTCGCGAGATAAGCAGAAATTAAAATGGAGCGGAGGCTGTCCAAAATGACAGCTTCCTTTCCGACCTTTATATTTCTCCTATGGGATCATAGGTTTCTTCAATTTCGGGCTCAAAGTAGAAATCGATATACATAAGTTCTTCCGGGCTGACTTCATTTGATTTTGCAGGCCTGCTGCAGAAAGCCACCCGGAATTCAAACTCAGGCTCCTTTACCCTGTCCCGCGCATGTTTATCATAGGGCATGCCTTCAACCCTATAAATTCCGTGCTTTGCAAGCTCTCCCACAACCCATTCCATTTCTTCCGTATCATCCACATCCACCGGCGGGATGTTGCCTTTTTTCATTTCATTGACGATATCTTCTATTTCGCCTGTCTGATACCTTACCTGCCAAAACATTGCTGATACCTCCGTCCAGTCTGAAATTGCAAAGATGCCGCACCTTAAAAGTACAAACCGGCAAAAAGCCGGTGCAATGCGGCACATGTTTCAAATCAGCGCCATGCCAAGCTCAAATTTTCATCTTTAAAGCCTGTTGGCTGCATTATATATTATTTTATACCACCCGGAGAAGCTTTTGAAGCATGAATTTATTCAGGAAGGTGGGGCTGCCTGTAATTCATGGCTTCTTCCGGAAGCTGCGTGATGTGGGGAGCATATGCTTTGAAACCTTCCTGGTAGTCCTTTACGGCGCTTATAAAAACGGCATCCTCTGCCCTGGTGAAGGAACGGAATATTATATTATCCATGTAGTCGTCAAAATATGTGGTAATAAGGTAGTCTTTCACTTTCAAATCCGTCAGTCCCCTAAAATAGTTCCTTGCGGGGGTAAGCCCCACATCAATAAGGGCCCCGAAGTCTTCAGTGACTATGTCGTAGCTGCTGTTTGAACGCAGAATATTCATGTCTCCGACGCTAAGGTCGTTTAATGTGGCTATTCCCAGTTTTTTCAATTCCTCCTGAATGATTGCGCGGCAAAGGAAGTGCCTGTTGCTTTCAAATCTTGCTTTTTTATACCTCTCTGCATAGTATTCCTCGGGATTGCCGATGGTTGTCCTTTTCAGCACCACTTCCTTTTGGATCAGTATTCCGTTGTCGGTAAGGTATTTCAGAAAGTTGACATCCCTTTGCCCGCCGCTGCCGGCCTTTGAGTTGTCCAGCATGTGCTCAAGGCTTATACTGGTTTCTCTGACCTCAAGCTTGTCAAATAATTGGCTGTGTTTCAAAAAAATCACCTCAATATTTTTAATAGGGTTAAAAGTCATACAGTCTTAGTATAACCACAAGCCATGCCGACTATTTTTAATATAAGCCTGTCAGCCACTCGTATAGTTCCTTTATCCACTTTAAGATTTCCGGCCCCTTTTCGGCAGCTTTGTCTGCGGCAACGGAGGTTTGAGTCGACAAGCCGGAATCTGAAAAATAAAAGATGTTTATGGCTGCAATGACAGCTGCCACTAACACCGAAGATAAAATATGCTTTAAATCCTTTTTTGAAAAAGTGGCACAGCGAAATTTCCTCATAAAAACATCTCCATACAGACATATTTCTTTCTAAAATAGTATACTTTCAGCATCTTAAAATATAACTCTAAATTGATCATTGGAGTTTTGTAGCATAAAAGTATAAAATTTACGTAGGGGCTTTTGTTATTTTACTTGAAATAATCAAGTTTTGAAAGTAGAATTAGTATTGAAGTGCAGGTGTTTGAAACAGGTTTTTGCAGGCGACAATTATATATTATTTGTTGCAATAGAGGTAATTATGGACAAGATGGAAAAAAAGTTCATCTTTTTTATAATATTCATGGTTCTTGGCATTCTGCTGGCCGTGCAATTCAGAAGCACTTTGTATGCCAACAGGCAGAGGTCTGCCCTGGAGTTGAACATTGAGAGGCTGGAAGCCAGGATTAATGAGGCGAAAACCATTGAAGCCGAACTTAAGGCTCAGTTGGAAGAGAACACCTTGAAAAAGGAGAACTACCTAAAAGCTTTTATTGAAGATAAAGATGACGACAAATTAAGAAGAGAGTGGGAAGCTGTGAGGCTGATAGCCGGTTTAACCGATGTAAAAGGCCCCGGGATTGTAATAAAGCTTGATGATGCGCCTGCGAGACTGGATGGTGTGGATCCATCACAGCTTATCATCCACGAACAGGATATAAGAATAATACTGAATGATCTTAAGAAAGCAGGGGCCCAGGCGATATCCATAAACGGAGAAAGGATAGTCGCAATAAGCGAGCAGGTTTGCGCAGGGCCTACAATTCTGGTTAACAGAAACAGGTATCCAGTGCCATATATAATAAACGCCATAGGGGATCCGGATTTATTGTATGAAAGCTTATCAAGAAGCGAGCGTATTGCCCTTATGATAGAGGATAGGATAAGGGTTGAAATAAAAAAATCAAAAGAAGTTATAGTACCTGGCTTCAGCCATAGTGATAACCTTGATGATTTCATCTCGCATCTGGAGGTAGTAAATTATGAAAATAAGTAGGAACATCGCGACAACTATAGTTTGTATAATACTTGGCATTATGGTTGCGTGGCAGTATAAAAGCATAAACTATAACCAGGTTATGGCCAGCTCTCAGAATAAAAGGTCGGAACAGTTGATGCGCGAATTGATAGAACTGCAGAAAATCAATATGAACTATAAAGCCAGGCTGGATGAGTTAATAGAAGAAAACAGGAAATACGAGGATGCCCGGGCAGGCAGTGACGAAATAGCAAAACAGTTGAAGGAGGAACTGGAGAAAGCCAGAATTTTTGCCGGCCTGACGGATGTTAAGGGAAGGGGTGTGATCGTAACCCTTGATAAAAATGAGTATGTGAACGTAGAAGATACGGATATACTCAGTGTCATTAACGAGCTCAGGGCTGCCGGAGCCCAGGCGATATCCGTCAATGAAGAGCGTGTTGTGGCTACAACCGAAGTAAGAGAAGCCAGCGGGTATATAATGATAAACGGCGTGAAAATGGAAGCTCCCTTTGTCATAAAAGCCATATCAGATCCGGACAAGCTGGAGCGCGCCCTTAAAATGATCGGCGGAGTTGTAGAAAATCTTGAAAATTATATAAAGGTGGATGTCAAGAAGTCGGATAACATAATAATTCCCAAAGTCAGGGATGACGGCACGGTGATAAAAACTGATTTGCTGTCCCCGGCGACCAAGTAAGCACGGGCAGTATAGCCTGAAGCTTAGAGCCGGCATGCTGCAAAGCTTCGGTCGATATGAGTGTTGCATTTCTTGACTTGCCGGCAAATTTGGATTTCAAACAGTTATTTTTTTGAAATCAGGATAATATGAATATATAGACAGCTATAGGGCAGGACATTTTATTGCAGGGTCTTAAATTGTGTACTAATGATCGATGGAGTATGCCAATTTAAGGCCTTTAATATTTTCCGGGAGGAGTTTTGATGAAGAAAAAAATATTCATATTATCCTTTCTGCTTCTGTTTTTGCTCGCTTTAAACAGCTTACTTAAAAAAGAAGTCAACCGCTCTCATCTGAGCGACCTTGGAGGCGTTTATTCATCTGATTTCATAGACCTGGATTTAAGGGTGGAGATAAGCGGAAGGCTTTCGGAGGACAATGCATACGACTTTTTCACGGAAGCCGACGAGCTGTTGATTCCCACTTCTGTTTCCGGGGAGTACAGCAATAAGCTGCTGCGCTGGGGAATATCAAGAAAGAAGGACCATATGCCTCCTGATGCCGACCCCGGGGCTCCTCAATTGCTTGCCAAATACGGTGGAATATATATTGGCGATACATCAGAAAAAAAGATATATCTCACCTTCGATGAGGGCTATGAGAACGGCTACACGGCAAAGATCCTTGATGTGCTGCGGGATAACAATGTCAGAGCTGTTTTTTTCATTACAGGTCCTTACTTGAAGCAGCACCAGGACCTTGTACGGCGCATGGTGGAAGAAGGACACATTGTAGGCAATCACACCGTCCACCACCCAAGCCTTCCGTCTTTAAACGATGAAGAATTGGAAGAGGAGGTGCTTGGACTCGAAAGGGCCTTTTATGAGAAATTCGGCAGGAAAATGAAATATCTGAGGCCGCCTAAAGGAGAATACAGCGAAAGGACTCTTGCCATAACACAGAAGCTGGGATACCGTAATTTGTTCTGGAGCTTTGCCTACGATGACTGGTACAGGGATAAAATCAGAGGGGCGGATTATGCCTATAACATAGTGATGAGAAATCTCCATAACGGTGCAGTGCTCCTTTTGCATGCAGTGTCGAAGGATAACGCAGAGGCCCTTGACAGGATAATCAAAGGGGCAAGGGAGATGGGCTATGAGATAGGAGATGTAGACGATATCAAGTGAATAGTTGACTTTTGGGATGAATATAAATTAATGAGCCACCTTTTGCTTTAGGAGAGATTTTATGCCTTTAAAAAGGAAAAAGGACCGCAAAAACAATGAAAATGAAAAGCCAAAAAGGAACCTGAAGGAGAAGGTTACAGAGATTCTGGAGCTTCCCAAAGAGGTGGTGCTCAACATTCCCAAACTGACCATGCTTGGGGCGGGTGACCTCATTATTGAAAACTACAAGGGCATAATAGAATATGACAGCAGCAGGATAAGAGTGAACACAGGCATAGGAATAATCAGGATTTTAGGAGAAAGGCTGGTTATACGGGAAATTACTTCTGAGGATATAATGGTCAGCGGGGAAATAGCTTCGCTTGAGTTTTTAAAGTGAAGCATCTGATGGGGGTTTTTGCATGTTGCTGCTGAGGTTATGGAATTATATACGCGGATATGTTATTATATTAGTCGAAGGCTATTTCTTGGAGAAGTTTATTAACATCTGCGCTCATCGGCAGATTTATTTGTGGGATATCAGAAGACAGAAGAGCGGTGTCATGGCCCTGAAAGTCAGTATAAAGGGCTTTAAGATGATCAGGCCTGTAGCGAGAAAAGCAGGCTGTAGGGTCAGAATAGCAAGGAAGAGAGGCTTGCCCTTTGTATTTAATAAGTATAGACGAAGAAAAACTTTTGTAATAGGCGCCGTATTTTTTATTTTGATTTTTTACGTGATGACCTCTTTTATATGGGCCATTGAAATAACGGGCAACAAAAACCTTGAAACGGAGTATCTTGCAGAGAAACTTGCCTCGATGGGGATAAGGCCGGGGGCCTTGAAGTTTAATATAAATACGGAAAAGATTGTAAACGATATGATGCTGGATATTGAAGAACTGTCGTGGATCAGCGTTACGGTAAAAGGAACCAAGGTCAAGGTCCAGCTGGTGGAAAAGACGAAGCCCCCTGAGCTGGTGCACAAGGACGAGCCGTGCAATATAGTGGCGTTGAAAGATGGTGTTGTTAAGTCTATAATAGTGAAAGACGGACAGGAAATGGTGAAGGTGGGCGATACGGTAACAAAAGGCCAGGTGTTGATATCCGGAGAGGTAAAGATAAAAAATGAGGAGAACAGGACCAGGCTGGTGCATGCCATCGGATCCGTCAAGGCGCGGACCTGGTATGAGGAAAAATGTCCGGTAGTTACGAAGGTTACCGAAAAGGTCAGGACAGGAAGGGAGAAGAATAATTACTCTTTAGTGATATTCGCCAAAAGAATTAATTTATTTCACGGTGAAGTAGGATTTGAAAATTATGATAAAATAGAGATAAAGAGAAGACTGGCCATCGGGGATGACCTGGTGCTTCCCTTTGAATATATTATAGACAAGTACTATGAAAATAATCTTGTCGATAAGGAAATAGACATTGAGGAAGCTAAAAAAACAGCGGCGGATAATGCTTACAAAAGGGCACTGGAGGAAATTCCCGAGGATGCCGAAAAGGTTAAGACCTATTTGAATTTTGCCGAGGAAAGAGACGGCCAACTGGTGGCAAAGGTCACCGTTGAATGCATAGAAGAGATCGGAGTTACTGAAAAGATTGGAGGAAAATAATTGGAAAACCTTATTGAAAAGACTGTCGAGTTTGACAGGCTGGAACACGCAATGAACTTGTTTGGAAGCTACGATGAGAATGTGCGGGTAATAGAAGAAGCTTTTGACGTAAAAATAGTGTCAAGAGACAACGAGATAAGGATAGTGGGCGGCAAAGACCAAGTGGAGAAAGCCCAGGTGGTAATTGAGAGGCTTATAGGAATAGCTGCACAGGGAGATGTGATAACAAAGCAAAATGTCAGCTATCTCGTACAACTGGCTAATGAGAGCCAGATGGATCAGGTTAAAAACTACATGGCCGACTACATTTGTCTCACTGCCAGAGGAAGGCCGATAAAGTCTAAAACTCACGGACAGAGGCAGTATGTTAATGCGATTAAAGAAAACGGGATTGTGTTTGGGATAGGACCTGCAGGGACAGGAAAAACTTTTTTGGCTGTTGCAATGGCGGTTACTGCTTTCAGAAACAAGGAGGTAAACAGGATAGTCCTTGCCCGACCGGCGGTTGAAGCGGGAGAGAAGCTGGGATTTCTTCCCGGAGACCTGCAGAACAAGGTTGACCCCTATTTAAGGCCCTTGTATGATGCCCTTTATGAGATAATGGGTGTCGAGGCTTATCAGAAATACCTGGAAAGGGGCATGATAGAGGTGGCGCCCCTCGCTTACATGAGAGGCAGGACTCTTGACGATTCCTTTATTATCCTCGATGAAGCCCAGAATACGACACCTGAGCAGATGAAGATGTTTTTGACGCGAATCGGTTTCGGTTCCAAGGCCGTTGTCACCGGCGACATTACGCAGATAGACCTTCCGGGGGATAAAAAATCAGGGTTAAAAGAGGTAATGAAGATCTTAAAGGATGTAGAAGGCATAGAATTTGTGTTCCTTTCGGAAAAAGACGTGGTAAGGCATGAACTGGTGCAAAGAATAATAAGGGCATATGAAAAATACGACAGGCAAAGGGCTAATAAGGACTAGGGATAAGGCTGGAAAAGGGCGTAAGTTTAAATAGGGACCCCGGTCTTGTCTTCTTAGGATGGGGGGGTATCGGTGCTTTTCCCGAAGAAGAAAAAGAAGGATAAAAAAGGTTACGGCGGCATAAAAGTTTTATTTAAGAGCCAGAATTTCCATAGGCTGCTGATAGGCGCTTTAGCGATTCTGGCGGCTTTCTTTATAGTTAAAAGCGGGGCTTTGCCTAAAAGATATAATCTGAAGCTGGGGGAAAGGTCACAGTATGATATTGTTGCGCCAAGGGATATTGAGAATGTCCTGAAAACCGAGGCAAACGCCCTGGCTGCTGCCGAGGCAGTGCCTCCGGTAATAAAAAGATTGGGGAATGTCCCCATTGATGTGCTTAATGCGGTGGATGATTTTATTACAAGCATCGAATCTGCAAGGAAGGGCATCGATAAAAACCTTGAGGAACAGGGTGTCAGCAAAAGGGGCAAGGATTACAGGCAGAAGTTGGAACTTGAGCAGGCTTTAGCCGCTCAAAGGCTGGAGAAGGAGATAAAAGACCTCGGAGTGCCGCTTTCAGAGGAGCAGGTCAAGTATCTGATTTCAAAGGTCGGCGAGCAGGAACTGGCAGACTTTAAAAAAATTGCACGGGAGCTTGTGAGCGGCATAATGCAGGAGGAAATAACGGAGGACAACCTGGCAAACAAGATTGACGCTGTGCAGAGCGGTTTCCAGAGTACCGGCTTAAGCCAGGATTTAAAAAATATAGGCGGCTTGCTGGCCAAAGCTGTGTTGAAGCCTAACAGCGTAATTGATGTTGAGGCCACCAAAGAGAGAAAGGATGAAGCATATAGAAATGCAAAAGAGAACAAAGAAATCATTCCAAAGGATTCAAGGATCCTGAGCGTCGGAGATATTGTAACGGAGGACAAGCTGAAAGTGCTTGAGGAGCTGAACCTTCTTGAAACAGGGAAGCCTTATTTTGCTTTTGATGCAGGAATACTGGTGATCCTGCTGTTGCTTTTCTGGCTTTTGATATTCTATATGAACAACTTCTGCAAGAACATTCTTCGCAGCAGAGGTGACGTAACCCTGATATCAGTGATTATTATACTGACGCTCCTTTTGGCAAGAGTGGTTTATGCCTATTCTCCGCTGTTGATTCCCATATTTATCGCTCCTATGCTGATTTCAATTTTGCTTGACTTGAAGCTTGCAATGGTTGTAAACTTCATCCTGGTTATAGCCATATCATTTATGGTCAAAGGCCATCTTGCCTTTATTTATATGTCGCTGATAAGCGGCACCTTTTCGGCTTTTATCGTATCCAGGGCAAACCAGAGGAGCAAGTTGTCGGCGTCGGGACTTGCTATAGCGGGTATAAATGTGTTAATCATTTTATGCATGGGAATAATAAATAAAAACGATATAAGGACGATAGCCAGCGAGGGTTTGATTGTTTCGGTTAACGGCATATTTTCCATTATTTTGACAATAGGCATGTTGCCGTTCCTCGAAAGCACTTTTAATATAATTACTCCGCTTAAGCTTTTGGAACTGGCCAACCCGAATCAGCCGCTGATTAAAAGGCTGTTGATGGAGGCCCCCGGGACCTATCATCACAGCCTGATGGTGGGCAATCTTGCTGAGGTGGCGGCTGAAGCTATCGGAGGGAATGCTCTGCTGGCAAGGGTTGGAGCATACTACCACGATATAGGCAAACTGAAAAGGCCTAACTTTTTTATGGAAAACCAGCTTTCGGATAACCCCCATGACAGGATGGCGCCGAGCTTAAGCACCCTTGTCATAACTTCACATGCGAATGACGGCGTTGAAATAGCTGAAAAATATAAAATACCGCTGGCCATAAGGAATATCATAAAGCAGCATCACGGCACCACAATGGTGGCATACTTCTACCACAAAGCTAAAAAGAGTGACAAGGGAGACACGGTAAAACAGGAGGATTTCAGGTACGAAGGTCCCAAGCCTGCTACCAAGGAAGCTGCGATTGTAATGCTTGCCGATTCGGTTGAGGCTGCGGTGAGATCCATGGCTGATAAAACCGAAGGGAAAATCGAAGGCCTTGTGAGGAAAATTATAAGGGACAAGCTTGATGACGGTCAGCTGGACGAGTGCGACCTTACTTTAAAGAACCTTGATGATATAGCAAAAGCTTTTATGAAGGTGTTCAGCGGCTATTTCCACGCCAGGGAGGAGTACCCTGAAATAAAGGCAAAAGCGGCGGGAATGGAAGAGGTTAAAGTGCTGGAACACAATGGGGGTTCGTAAAGCAAGAAAATAATCCTCGACATGGAGGCCGGGTGATGGAAATTAAAAATACAGATAAAAATTTTTCAATAAATATAATAATAGAAAACCTGCAGGACAAGATTGAGGTTACCGATGATATGGCCGACTTATTCAGGAAGACGGTTGAGAAAAGCCTTGAGGCCGAGAATTTCGGTATAAGCTCGGAAGTGAGCATACTGCTTGTTGATAATGATAAGATAAAGGAGATGAACAAGGAGTACAGGAATATCGACAGTCCGACGGATGTCCTTTCCTTTCCGATGCTTGATATGGTTGAAGGAAAGCTGGAATCCGACGCCGGAGATTACGACCTCGATGAGGGAGTGCTGCTGCTGGGCGATATAGTCATATCCATGGAGATGGCTCAAAAGCAGGCTATAGAATACGGGCATTCCTTTGAAAGGGAGCTGGCTTTCCTGCTTACCCACGGCCTTTTTCACCTCCTCGGATACGACCATGAAACGGGGGAGGAAGAAAAAAGGATGTTGGGCAAGCAGGAAGCCGTCCTTGAATCGATAGGTTTAAGAAGAAGGGACTAAAAAAATGAAGTATGAAAAATAAAAGCCTCATTGAAAGCTTCAATAATGCGATTAACGGCATAATTTATGCAATCAGGAATGAGCGCAATATGAAGATTCATATTGTGGCTGCTGTTGTTGTGCTTTTATTGAGCCTTTTTTATGATCTGAACAAAGAGGAATTACTTATAGTATGCCTGGTAGTCGCTCTGGTTCTGGTATGCGAGCTGTTTAATACGGCAGTTGAGCTCCTTGTGGATATTATTATTGACGTTTACCATCCCAAAGCTAAAGTTATTAAGGATGTAGCAGCGGGCGCAGTTATGGTATCCGCCTTCTTTTCCCTGGTTGCAGCATATTTCATATTTTTTGACAGGGTTGGCAGCGACCTTGAGATAGGCATTGTAAGGATCAGGCAGGCTCCAATGCATATTACGGCGATAGCTTTGGTAATAACCTCAGTCATCGTAGTGGCGCTGAAGGCTCATTCCAGAACAGGGACTCCCTTTCACGGGGGGATGCCCAGCGGCCATGCGGCTATCGCTTTTGCCATAACAACCAGCATTGCGCTGTGGACGGACAATGTTAAGATAACAATTTTGTGCCTGGTAATTTCCTTGTTGCTCATACAAAGCCGTCTTGAGGGGAAAATACATACTGTGATCGAATCGTTGGCGGGGGCGGCAATAGGTTTTTTGACGGCTTTGCTCCTGTTTCAGATATTTTATACGGTGAGATAGGTGATCGACATGGAGGAGAGAAAATTGGTTGAACTTGCAAGTGAAGCAAAAGAAAAAGCATATGCACCCTATTCGAAGTTTAGAGTGGGGGCTGCCATCTTAACTGATAGGGGCAAGGTGTATACCGGCGTAAACATTGAAAACGCCTCATACGGAGCGACAAACTGCGCCGAGAGGACTGCTATATTCAAGGCTGTGTCCGAGGGCGAAAAAAAGATAAAGGCTATAGCCATAGCCAGTGACAGCGATGAACTGATCTTCCCCTGTGGGATATGCAGGCAGGTGATTTCGGAGTTCGGAGACAGAGATACCAAAATAATCTGCAGCAGAAAAAACGGTGAGTACGAAGTATACAGCGCTGACGGGCTTTTACCCAATGCCTTTAAAAAGTTCAAGTGATATGGTATACAGCAGATTTCTACGGAGGTGTCAGGGATATGGAATTTAAATCAGGGTTCGTTACAATAGTCGGAAGGCCTAATGTGGGAAAGTCTACATTGATGAATGTGCTGGCGGGAGAAAAAGTTTCAATAATATCTGATAAGCCTCAGACTACCAGAAATGCCATTAAAGCCGTGATAACCAGACAGGATTTCCAGATGATTTTTATAGATACTCCTGGCATACACAAGCCGAAGAACAAACTGGGTGAATTTATGGTCAATATCGCCGTAGACACTTTGAATGAGGTGGATGCGGTCTTGTTCCTTGTAGAAGCCACAGACACGAATCCGGGTGCGGGAGATATTTACATAGTGGAACAGCTGAAAAAGGTAAAAACACCCGTGTTTTTGATAATAAACAAGATTGACCTGGTCAAAAAAGAACACATTTTGCCCATTATTTCGGCATATAAGGAATTGATGGCCTTTGAAGCGATTATTCCGATTTCTGCCATTAACAACGAGGGCGTGGATATCGTACTTCAGGAGGTACGGAAGGTGCTGCCCGAGGGTCCGAAGTACTTCCCCGATGATATGCTTACCGACCAGCCCGAGAAAATGCTGGTGGCAGAGCTTATCCGGGAGAAGATTCTGCATCTGGTGAGCGACGAAGTGCCCCATGGAGTGGGAGTGGAAGTAATACAGTTTAAAGAAAGGGCAGGCAAGAATTTAATAGATATTCAGGCTAACATATACTGCGAAAAGGAGTCCCACAAGGGGATTCTGATAGGAAAGGAAGGGAGGATGCTCAAAAAGATTGGAAGCCTGGCGAGGGTGGAAATAGAAAATATCCTTGGAACAAAGGTGTTTTTGCAACTATGGGTTAAGATAAAACCGGATTGGAGGAACAGCGAGGCCATGCTGAGAACTTTGGGTTATAACAGGCGCTAGCGTAAGTTATGTCCTCCTTATTACAAGTTAAATTTTCAAGTATACAAAACAATTTTTAGAGTAACCTAAGATATAGAAGCCAAATAAAAAAGTAAGGGGGATTGTGTTATGCTGAAGGAGTTCGCATGGAAAGCATTCGAGTGTACAGGGAATATTGATTCATATATTTTTTACAGGGAAATTGAAGAGAAGAATAAAGTTATGGCTGAAAGGAAAATAGCGGAGGAAGAGGCGGCTATAAGCAATCTGCAGTAACTCTGTTGCGCAGATGCGCGGCTGTAGAACTAAGGTTTAATCAAATGGCGCAGGTTTTATAGGTGTGTAACTGGATTGAAATATATAATTTAAATCTAAAAAGGGCAAACATATACAAATGCGATAGAAACAGCTTGGCAAGGAAGATAGAGATGAGTTATGTCAAAACAAAGGGAATAGTAATTAAAGAGGTCAATACAGGTGAGGCGGATAAAATAATTACCATATTTACAAGGAATCAGGGTAAGCTATCCGCCCTCGCAAAGGGGGCAAGAAGGCCGAAAAGCAAGCTGGTGGCCGGGACTCAGTTTTTGTGCTACAGCGACTTTGTTTTGTTTAAAGGCAAGGACCTGTTCACCGTAAACAGCTGTGAGGTGGTGGAGCCTTTCTATGATATAAGGAACAATCTGGTAAATCTTACCTATTCGGCCCATATAGTGGATATAATCGCTGATATCGTTCAGGAGAATCAACCTGCGGTAAAGGTTCTGCAGCTTTTTTTAAATACCCTTTATATGCTTGCTAAAACTGATAAATCCCCTGAACTGATAACAAGAACATTCGAGATAAGGGTTTTATCCATATTGGGCTATGCCCCTTTTGTAAGAGGCTGCATGATATGCGGCAAAGAGGATCCTAATAATTTGTCCTTCAGTTTTAAAAAATGCGGGTTGATCTGTACACACGGAAGCTGTGCTGCCGAAGATGCATATGCCGTCAAAATATTGCCGGGTACGGTAAAAGCCCTATGTCATATTGTCTATGCAAGGGCCCAGGAGCTTTTCAGCTTCAATGTATCCCCCGAGGTGCTGGGCGAGCTTGGGAGGATATCCCGCAGATACTTGAGAGAAAGGCTTGAGAAAGATTATACAAAGCTCGACTTTTTAAAGGCGATAGACAGACCGGCTTCATTTTAACAGGCTGTTTAAATCAAAATTTCCTACCGCAATAGGGGCAGAAGTTGTAGCTTGGGTCAAACCTTGCCCCGCAATTTTCGCAGATCTTATACGGAAGGCCATAATCAGCACGGATTAAATGTTCATTCCTGATTTCAGGGCTCTGGCCCTTTTCATACTGAGCCCCGATGGAAGGATCAAGCTCATAAATATTTCCGCAACAAGCCGGCTTAACAAAATACCTTATGTTCCACTTAAAGGTCGGAATGAAGAAAATATGAAAATAAGTGTATGCTTTTAATATCTCAAAGTGGGTATAGGCACCGCATGAGGGACAGACAACGTTGTTATAAGTGCCTATCGGCTTTTGGGCATCGTTTATTCCGAACACACCTATGAAAAACATATAAATACCTCCCGTTTTTTAAATATTCTGTAAGCACCTGAACTGCTTAAGCACTGCGGACCATGCTTATCCAATGGGCAAAAGGGGTTTGGGATAGCAAAAAACCCACTTGCCTCTTGCAAGTGGGTTTCTGTGGTGTCGAAAGTGGGACTTGAACCCACACGGTCGCCCATACGCCCCTCAAACGTACGCGTCTGCCAGTTCCGCCATTTCGACGTATTGTGAGCCAATCAGCATAACCTATTATACTAGCATGCCATGCCCATGTCAATACTTTTTTTAAGAAATTTGCTGGGAATAAAATATATTGAAGAAAGGGAAACGCGCTGGTAAAATAAAGGATGTATAGAGGCTCAGGGAAAGGAGGATATATTTATGGCAGGATTTTTTGGATTCTTTGACTACACTAAACCGGGCCCAGGCATACCGAAGGATGCTCCGCCTAAAGCAAGGATAATAGTTTTTTTTGAGATATTTTCCCGCAAGTTTTGGAACCTCATCAAGATAAATATGATGTTTTCCCTGTTTAACATACCTGGAATAGTTGCGGCGGTGGTCGCTTCCATATTTATTTTGCAGAACCCCATAGTTGAAGATCCCTTGCAGGAGCTGTTTATGCGGTTTGTATTTGGAACTGTTCTGGTGTGCATCCCTGTAGTGACGGTAGGCCCTGCCCAGGCAGGCTTTACCTATATCTTAAGGAATTATGCCAGGGAGGAACACGCTTTCATCTGGGGGGATTTCAAGGAGCATGCTGCGAAAAACTTTAAAGAAGGCTTGCTCATATCTGTTATTGACTTCATCATAGTTATAGTTATGGGCATAGCCATAAATTTTTATTGGGAGCATAAAGAGAGTAACTTGATGATGTCTTTTGCTGCAGGGCTTTTAGTCATTTCTTTTGTTATATTCATGATGATGCACATGTACATCTATCCTATGCTTGTGACTTTTAAATTGACGGTAAAGCAGATTTACAAGAACGCCCTGATATTTGCCATAATCAAGTTCTTTCCCAACCTGGGAATACTTATGCTGTGTTCCTTATTGATATTTGCAACCTTCTATTTTCCGGTAGTAGGCGTTATACTGTTCCTGCTGATAACGGTAAGTACGATAGGATTGATCACAAACTTCTTTGTGTATCCAAGCTTGAAAAAGTACCTGATGGATAAGCTGGAGGATAGAAACCCTTCCGGGGAGATCGATCAGCAGTCGGAAACTTGACGGCAAGCATAAAAATGCGCCCCCAGAGAGGGCGCATTTTTATGCTATGCCGTATTCCTTCTTTATTGAGCTTATTGCCTTATCTACGTCCTTGTCGTATATCAAATAGGAGATATCTACTTCGGAAGTTGTTACAAGCTTTATTTCAATACCGTTATTGGCAAGAAGGGTATACAGGTTTGCTGCAACTCCGGGTATGTTTTTCATGCCCTCACCGTATACAGAAATCTTTGTATTAGCCGGATCGATTTCTATGAGCAGGTTCGGGACGCTCTTTTTAAATTTGTTCAAAGCGCTTATGGCTTTTACCAGGTCATCTGCGGGTATGCTGAAGGATAAGTTTATTAGACCCTTGTACGGAGGGGCTTGACTTATCATGTCAATGTTTATTTTCTGATTGGCTATGGCGTTAAAAATATCCGATATCAGCTTCATATCGTTTGGAAGATTATCTACCGTAATCAGCGCTACATTGTAAGTAACGGTTATGCTTGTAACAGGGCTGTCGCTCATGTTCAATACCTCCTTAATAAAATACAATCTTTCCACCGGCGGCCTTCTGCTAACAAGGCTGCTCGGTTGAAATCAGGTCATCCATGTTATACAAACCAGGCTTCTTATGGCATATAAACCTTGCAGCCCTTAATGCGCCGGTGCCAAAAATATCCTTTGACATGGCGATGTGGTTTAGCTCGATAATCTCATCGCTTCCGGCGAATATTACCGAGTGCTCGCCAACGATTGTGCCCCCTCGCACCGCATGTATACCTATTTCATTTTTGCTGCGTTTTTCTCTTCTGGAGTGCCTGTCATAAACATATTCCTGTTTTTGCTCCAGGACGGAATTGATGGCGTCAGCTATGGCAAGAGCAGTCCCGCTGGGGGCATCAATTTTTTGATTGTGATGCTTTTCAACTATTTCAATGTCAAAATTGCCATTAAGTATTTTTGCCGCCTTTTTCACCAGGTCGATCAGAAGATTTACGCCTAACGACATGTTGGCGGAAAAGAAAACAGGTATTTGTTTAGACGCAGCTTCAAGCATGTTTTTCTGGGCCTGATTCAGGCCGGTGGTTGCCATGACCAAAGCTGCTTTTCTTGGTATACAAAACTCTAAAATGCTCTCGAGGGCATCCGGATTTGAGAAATCTATTACTACATCCACTTCGATATTGCAGTCCGCCAGATTTTTAAAAACCGGATATGGATTTTTCCCCGAATCATTTATATCGTATCCTGCAACAATCTTCAAGTCGTCGTATTGCTCGGCAAGCCTGGTTATTACCTGGCCCATCTTTCCATTGCATCCGCTCATCAGTATCTTTATCATTTGAGACCCATCCTATTTCTTTATAATAAACCGTATTCCTCCATTGCATTTTTTAGTATTTCCAGATTTCTCTCGCTCATATCAACCAGCGGCATGCGGCACTTGCCAACATTCATGCCCATGAGGTTCATAGCCGCTTTGATTGGTATAGGGCTTACCTCTATAAACAATGCCTTTATGAGATTGAGAGTCTTCAGTTGTATTTTTCTGCTGCCTTCTATATCCCCTTCAAGGAATTTAGCCACCAGGTCATGAGTATCTCTCGGTATTATATTGGCCATTACCGATATAACGCCTTTTCCTCCCAGAGCCAACAGAGGCAGCACCTGTTCGTCGTTTCCTGAGTAGACCGTAATTTTATCGCCACATAAGTTTATTATGTCTCCAACCTGAGACAGGTTGCATTCCTTTACTGCGACTATGTTTTCAATTTCAGAAAGGGCTTTGATGGTCTCAGGATTGATATTTAAATTAGTCCTTGAGGGTACATTGTATAAAATCACCGGAATTTTTATGCTGTTTGCAATGGCCTTAAAGTGCTCGTATAGGCCTTTTTGAGTTGTCTTATTATAATAAGGCGTTACGGTGAGTATCGCATCGGCACCGACCTCTTCGGCATACCTGCTCAATTCGATTGCATGCCGTGTGTCATTGCTGCCCGTTCCGGCAATAACCGGTATCCTGCCTTTAACTTTCTCAACAGCAAATTTTATTACAGATTTATGTTCATCATCGGGCATTGTAGACGCCTCACCTGTTGTGCCGCAGATTATGAGGGCGTCGGTCCCTTCCTTAATCTGAAACTCAATGAGTTCTTCCAGTTTGTCAAAATTGACTCCGTCACTTGTAAAGGGTGTTATAATAGCTACGCCTGAGCCTGTAAATATAGGCTTTCTCACACTAACACATCCTTTCAATTATTATATTAATATATGCGAATATATGCGGCGTTGGTTCTATAACATTGCTGTCCTACCTTCTACTCATTCCACCATTTAATGAGTTCCTGGGCAATCTGGACTGCATTTGTAGCGGCACCTTTCCTGATGTTGTCCGCCACCACCCATAGATTAACTCCGCTTTCAACGCTTTCATCCCGACTTATTCTTCCTACAAAGGTCTCATCTTTCCCTGTAGCGTAGATAGGCATCGGGTAAACATTGTTTGCAGGGTCATCCTGCACTATTACACCCGGCGCATTTCTGAGAATTTCCTTGAGCTCGTCAAGGTCAAACTGCTTTTCAAACTCTACGTTTATCGATTCACTGTGACCATTGAACACAGGCACCCTTACAGTGGTGGCAGTGACTCTTAAATTGGGAAGCCCCATTATCTTCCTGGTTTCGTTTATCATCTTCATTTCCTCCTTGGTGTAACCGTTGGGGAGGAAAGAATCAATATGAGGCAGGCAGTTTCCTGCTATGGGATGAGGAAACTTCTTTGGCGGCTGGCCTTTCAAACCTTCTTCAAGGTCTGTGTATCCTTTCATACCTGCCCCCGAAACAGCCTGATAAGTGGAGTATACCACTCTTTTAATGGAGTATTTATCATGCAAAGGCTTCAATGCAACAACTGCCTGTATGGTAGAACAGTTTGGGTTTGCAATTATGCCTTTATGCCACTTTATATCCTGAGGGTTTACTTCAGGCACTACCAGAGGCACTTCAGGGTCCATCCTCCAGGCACTGCTGTTGTCAATAACGACACAGCCCTTGGATGCCGCTATCGGAGAAAATTTTTTACTTGTGTCTGCACCCGCGGAGAATAAAGCAATATCTATATCCTTATCAAAGGAGCTTTCTGTAAGCTCTTCAACAATGTAATCTTTTCCCTTATAGGTAAGAGTGGAGCCTGCTGACCTGCTTGAAGCCATAAAATATATGTTTTCTATCGGCAGGTTTCTTTCCTCCAGGACCTTTATAAAAGTCCTTCCAACCATTCCGGTGGCGCCTACTACTGCTAAATTTACTTTCCTCATAGCACAAAACCTCCATCATGCATTCTTAATAAACTAAAAAAGCTGGTGATGAGTACCAGCAGTTCCATATCCAGCAATTGAATTTCATATAACCAATCCCAAGAACTGATAGCGCTCCATCAAAAATACTTTTGATGACAGTTGTATGGCTGTTAACCATACACCCAGGAAATATACTTATGGGAGAATATTTCCTTCGGCACGCTTTCCTTTCCGTCTGCCTCATCAGGCCCCATAACCTTAAGCAGACGTACTGATAAAGCATGCGCCTCTATCACTTTTCTTTATTTTTCACTTTATATTTTTTATATAATACCATCCATATGTCCTAATGTCAAATATTTTATCGCGCTGTTAAAGTTGAACTTCAACCTATCATGCTTTGATTATATTCAGATTTTATTAAAACTTGAGCAGAAGTGTTACAAAAATATTAAATTTATTTCCACGGAAGGAAGAAAAACTTTGGCGTCGAATGATATATATAAATGTATTATTTTGGTATTTTACTGAAGACAAGGCGGGGGTTGCAATGAATTTTACATTAAAAAAAGCAGTAACGACAGTGGTGATATTTTTGGCTTTGACTTTTTCAGCGGCCTTATCCTACGCAAGTGACGATGAGGAATACATACGCATAGGGTTGTTTTTTAAGGACAGCGCCGCAGGTGTCAATTCTGCAGTGGCAAGTTTCAGCGTAAGCTCCGATAAAGGGCTAAGTGTGGGTTTCTATGATGGAAGGGATTTTGAAGAGTTATATGAGGAGGAAGATTCAGAGACATTCACGATACGGAAAGATGCTTATTACGTGATCAATAACGGCGTTTTTTCCGAGTATAACCCTTCGGCACAAAATAATCCCGGAGAAAATAGAATCGGGCCTTTTCATATAAGATTGGGAAGGGATTATGAGGATTTTGATTCTGTAGAAAAAGAGATAAGGAGTATAAAAAAGAAAGGTATCGATGCGTTTCCGGTTTACGCCGACGAGTGGCAGATATGGACCGGCTTTTATACCGACAGAACTTCCGCGGAAGAGGATATAAAAAAGATTAAAAAGAAGCTGGATGACGGCACATACAAGGTTGTTGAACCGTCAGACAGCAGGGTGGTCATTTTTTCAAACGACGGCGACGTCAAACTTATGTTTGAAAGCGATGAAAATTTCCTGAGAGTGATGCCTTTAGCTAAAAAAAACCAGCAGGTGATCAAGGTAAACGGTGTGAGATACAGGGGCGGAATAGAGGTTCGGAGGATTAAAGGCAGCGATATGACGGTAATAAATGTCCTTCCCCTTGAGCATTACCTTTATGGCGTAGTGCCGGCCGAGATTGAGGCCAGTTCTCATCCTGAAGCCTTAAAGGCCCAGGCAGTGGTTGCCAGGACATACACCCTCAACAACCTGGGAAAGCATGGGAACCTTGGCTTCGATTTGTGCAACACCACCCATTGCCAGGTTTATAAGGGGGTGTCGGCAGAGGCTGACTCCACAAATGAGGCTGTGGATGATACTGAGGGAGAGACGGTGATGTACAAAGGCGAGAGGGCCCAGGTGTTCTATTTCAGTTCAAGCGGCGGCAGGACTGAGGATGTGGAGAATGTATGGAGCACGCCTTTGCCCTATTTAAGAAGCGTAGAAGATAAGTATGAGTCCGGAAAATCGACGAATTATATATGGGAGTCTACATATTCCGCAGCGAAAATAAAAGAAATAATGCTGGAGAGAGGATACGACCTGGGCGATATAGTGAGTGTTAAGATCACAAAGACGGCTCCGTCGGGCAGGGTTACTGAGCTCGTTATAAAGGGTACAAAGGGTGAAAGGGTATATACGAAATCAGGCTGCAGGTCGGTGTTTAGCACCCTATGCAGCCAGTGGTATACCATTACCACCGACGCTGATGTATCGGTGAAGGCGGGGGACGGGGAGAATGTAAAGACGACTCTTGCAGGCAGCAAGGTGATAACTGCCGGAGGTGTGAAAACCCTGGATGCGGGAGGTAAACCGCTTATCGTCGTGGGAGCGAAAAACAGCAAAAGATCTGTTTCTGCAACACCTCAGGTTTATACCTTCTCGGGAAGAGGCTGGGGGCACGGGGTCGGAATGAGCCAGGAAGGGGCTAAAGGCATGGCGAATGCCGGTTTCAAATATGATGAGATACTCAGGCATTACTTCCAGGGGACCACAATTGAGTAAACCCAGCAGAACTTCAGCGGGATTATGTGCGGCAGCTTGACGGCGCATAATCCTGTTTTTATTTTCATAACCCCTTGTAAAACATGTCAAATTAATGTATTATTTTGTTTTGTCCGGATAAAAATTGATATGTGATCCGACAAAACATTATGGGAAGAAAGGTTATATGAAAGTAAGCGAATTTTACTATGATTTACCTGAAGAGCTTATAGCCCAGGAACCGGCCAAAGAGAGAAGCACGTGCCGCTTGATGGTGCTGGATAAGGCTTCAGGAAAAATTGAGCATAAGATATTCAAAGATATAGTGGAGTACCTCGATGAAGGCGATTGCCTTGTTCTGAACAACACCAGGGTTATGCCCGCCAGATTGCTCGGTGAAAAAGAAGGAACCGGGGGAAAAATAGAGTTTGTAATACTGAAAAACATTGAAGGCGATGTATGGGAAGTGATGTTAAGGCCGGGAAGGAGGGCCAAGCCCGGATCCAGGTTTGTGTTCGGTGGTGGTGAACTTAAGGCGGAAGTGCTGGAGGTAGCAGAGGGAGGAAACAGGCTGGTAAAATTTGAATATGACGGTGTTTTTCAGCAGGTTTTGGAAAGGGTCGGGATAATTCCCCTGCCGCCTTATATTAAAAAGAAGCTTGATGACCCGGAACGGTATCAAACTGTATACTCAAAATACAGTGGTTCGGCAGCCGCCCCTACTGCAGGCCTTCATTTTACAAAGGAACTGCTGGCTGAGATCAAAGCCAAAGGAGTAGATATCGCTTATGTTACCCTTCATGTAGGCCTGGGTACTTTCAGGCCCGTTAAGGTTGAAGAGGTGACACAGCATAAGATGCATTCCGAGTATTACAGCATTGACAGCGATGCGGCAGAAAGGATAAACGGGGCCAGGAGGAAAGGACGCAGAGTTGTGGCGGTAGGAACTACAAGCTGCCGGGTTCTTGAGACGGTGGGAGGTGAGGATGGCCTTGTGAAGGCTGCAAGGGGCTGGACTGACATATTCATATATCCGGGATACAAGTTTAAAGTTATCGATGCGCTGATAACCAATTTTCATCTGCCGGAATCCACTTTGATTATGCTGGTAAGCGCCTTTGCAGGCAAAGATAAAATAATGGAGGCCTATAATACGGCAGTAAGAGAAAAGTACAGGTTTTTCAGTTTTGGCGACGCAATGCTGATAAAGTAGGCGGAAGGGGATTATAAGGAAACAGGTGATAACATAAAACATGAGCGCAATCAGGTACGAGCTTATTAAAAAGTGCAAGCAGACGGGAGCAAGGCTGGGAAGAGTGCATACTCCTCACGGGTGCTTTGACACGCCTGCTTTCATGCCGGTGGGGACCCAGGCTACGGTAAAAGGGATGTCTCCTGACGAATTGAAGCAGATAGACGCCCAGATCATTTTAAGCAACACCTACCATTTATATATGAGGCCGGGGCACGAGATTATAAAGGAAGCAGGTGGACTTCACAAATTTATGAACTGGGACAGGCCTATCCTCACCGACAGCGGAGGGTTTCAGGTATTCAGCCTGAGCGACCTGAGAGATATCAGGGAGGAAGGGGTGACATTCAAATCCCATATTGATGGCTCGAAGCACTTCATTTCTCCGGAGAGAGCTATAGAAATAGAAAATGCCCTTGGCGCCGACATAATTATGGCCTTTGACGAGTGCACGCCCTATCCCTGCAGCTTTGAGTACGCCAAAAGGTCCCTTGAAAGGACTACCAGATGGGCCAGGAGGTGCAAAGAGGCTCATAAGGACACCGATAGGCAAGCCCTTTTCGGCATAGTCCAGGGAGGGACCTACAAGGAACTGAGGATCCAGAGCGCTAATGAGCTGCTGGAGCTGGATTTTCCCGGCTATGCCATCGGTGGACTGAGTGTGGGAGAACCTGCGGAAGAGATGTACGCCATGCTTGAGTACACGGTGCCTTTGCTGCCGGAGGACAGGCCCAGATACCTCATGGGCGTCGGAAGCCCCGACTATCTCATTGAAGGAGTGATCAGGGGCATAGATATGTTTGATTGCGTCCTTCCCACCCGGATAGGGAGAAACGGGACCGTCCTGACCAGCAAGGGCAGGATTATCGTGAGGGATGCAAAATATGCCAGGGATTTCTCAAGCCTTGACCCCGAGTGTGGCTGTTATGCCTGCAGGAACTTTAGCCGGGCTTATATAAGGCATTTGCTGAAGGCTGACGAGATTCTGGGGATACGGCTTACCACGTGGCACAACTTAAGTTTTTTATTGGACTTGATGAAAAAGATCAGACAGGCTATAATAGAAGATAGGCTTGGAGATTTCAGGAAGGAGTTTTTCGCCTCATTCGGTTATAGGCTGTAACAAAAAAATAATTGGAGGTTGATTTATGGAACAAACTGTCAGTTTTTTAATCATGATTCTCGTCTTCGTGGCTATGTATGCAATACTCATCATTCCCCAAAGAAGACGGGAAAAGAAAACAAGGGAAATGCTTAATGCCCTTAAAGTTGGCGACGTCATAACTACTATCGGTGGATTAAGAGGTAAAATAATCAACATTAAGGATGATGAAGTTACAATTGAAAGCAGCGTGGAGAAAACTCAAATAGTTTTCAAAAAATGGGCGGTCAAAGAAGTTGACAAAAAGCTGGAAGCTTAAATAAGAAGATCATAAGGCGGGTTTAAATCCGCCTTAAGTATTTTTTAGTTCTAACTTTGCACACTCCGAAATAGATTATTATTGAAATATTGTACTTTCGGAGGTGCGCTATGCTAAAACAATCAGGTCAGGCGCTGAACGAAAGAATAAGCCTGATAACTGTCTCAAAAGGCATTATGCTGTCCTATGTCATTACTATTCCTGCATTTATAATTTTTGCATTTATACTCTCCTATACGCGATTTCCGGAAAAATTTATAATGACTGCAGTTGTGGCTACTACGGTGATAAGCATAATAGTTGCAGCTTCTATGGTTACAAGGAATGCCAAAAGCAAGGGCTGGCTCAACGGCGGCATGGTTGGCTTTATATATATGCTGCTGCTGTATATAATAAGCAGCGTTGTGTTGGATAATTACCGGGTTGACAGGTACGTCATAACGATGACTGTAATAGGCGTATTGACGGGGGCCATAGGAGGCATTATAGGTATCAATTTTAAAAAAGGTTCCCGTATAAAGCCGAAACATAAAAGAGTGTAAATTCAGACGCAGGTAAAAAAAAACTTTTCAACCCCCTTACCGTATGCTATAATATGACAAGAAAAATGACTTGGGAGGGAAGACAATGAAGCATATAAAGACGATAAGCGGGTCCAACCTGGTAAAAGACCTTAAAGATATCGGTTGTGGAGAATGCCAGGCTTCTTGCCAATCGGCGTGCAAGACCTCGTGTACCGTTGCAAACCAAAAGTGTGAAAAAAGATAATTAAATTTGCATGCACAGGCAGTGCACCTTAAAGCTGAAATCCGGCCGTTGCTATAGAGCCGGATAATATGTTTGTTGGTTGTTTGCTTTAAAGGGCGGCATTCGTACATATACCCATATATTAAAAATGCAAATTGAAAGGTGAAAAGACTTTTATCTTTTCACCTTTTTGGTGCACAAAAATTATAGGCAGGAGAAGGGTTTATGATTCACAAATTCAAGCTTTTTGACACGAACATCGTTGTTGATGTAAACAGCGGTTCGGTCCACGTCTTTGACGATGTAGCTTATGATGTCCTGGAAAGCTATAAGCTGTGCAGCAGCGAGGCTATAGTGGACAGGCTTGCAGGGAAATACGACAGGTCTCAGATAAAGGAAGCCTTTGAAGAGATCGAGCATCTTGAGAAAGCCGGCCAGATATTCACCGAAGACGTGTACGAAGATTATATTTCTCAATGGGACAGAAAGCCTGTGGTAAAGGCTTTATGCCTTCACGTTGCCCACGATTGCAATATGAGATGCAGGTACTGTTTTGCTTCCACAGGAGATTTCGGCGTAAAAAGGGCCCTTATGGCCCCTGAGGTCGGGAAGAAAGCCATTGATTTATTAATAAAGGCTTCAGGCAATAGAAGAAACCTGGAAGTTGACTTTTTCGGCGGAGAGCCCCTGATGAATTTTGAAGTTGTCAAGGAAATTGTGGCCTATGCCAGGGAAAAGGAGAAAGGTTGCAATAAGAATTTCAGGTTTACTCTGACCACGAATGCCCTCGTGCTCAATGATGAGCACATGAAATACATCAATGAAAATATGGGCAACATCGTTCTTAGCATAGACGGCCGTGAGCAAGTCAATGATAAAATGCGGTTTAAAATAGACGGTTCAGGGACCTACAGGCATATACTTCCTAAAATCAAAAGAATGGTGGAATCGAGGAATCACCAAAATTACTATGTAAGGGGCACTTTTACAAGAGAAAACCTCGATTTTTCAAAAGACGTGCTGCACCTTGCGGACCAGGGGTTTGACCAGATATCGGTAGAGCCTGTGGTTGCTGCGAAAGATACGGGATTTGACATACGCGAGGAAGATCTGCCCCGGCTTTTTGACGAATACGAGAAGCTTGCTTATGAATATGTCAATAGAATAAAGGAAGGCAGGGGCTTTAACTTCTTTCATTTTATGATAGACCTGGATCAGGGCCCATGCGTGGCAAAAAGGCTGACGGGCTGCGGTTCGGGATATGAATACCTGGCGGTCACTCCTGAGGGCGACATTTATCCCTGCCATCAGTTTGTAGGAATGGAAGAATTTAAAATGGGAAATGTTAATAACGGAGAACTGGACGAAAAAATACAAAAGGCTTTTAAATCCTCGAATATTTACACGAAAGAGGAATGCAGAAAATGCTGGGCAAAATTCTATTGCAGCGGAGGCTGTGCGGCCAATGCCTTTCAGTTTAATAAAAGCATAGATATACCTTATAAAATCGGCTGTGAACTCGAGAAAAAGAGGATTGAGTGCGCCTTGTGGATAAAAACACAGGTGGGATAGTCGCCTGGTTAAGATACGGAAAGGGGAAATTTGTATGGTTGAAAAGTTCAAAGATTTTACTCCGCAAATTGATGGGACATGCTTTATAGCACCCGGAAGCGCAGTTATAGGCGATGTAGTGATAGGGAGAAACTCCAGTGTATGGCATAACGCAGTGATAAGGGGAGATATGGCAAGGATAGTTATCGGGCAGAACACCAATATCCAGGATAACTGCGTGCTTCACTGCATAGATGGCGTTGAACTGGTTATAGGGGACAATGTTACGGTGGGGCATGGGGCTATCCTCCATAGCTGCTCTATTGGCGATAACAGCCTGATAGGGATGGGAGCAATAGTGCTCGACGGCGTAAAAATAGGCAGGAATTGCCTCATCGGCGCGGGAGCCGTAGTCACTCCGAACACCGTTATACCCGACGGCTCTCTGGTGCTGGGAAGTCCCGCAAAGATAAAACGGGAGCTCACAGAGGAGGAAATCAGGAATATAAGAGCCAATGCGGAGGAATACGTTCATATTGCCGGCGAATACGGCAAATAGGCCGACCCGGCCAGCGGAAAAATATTGCAATTTAAAAGGATAAAAGAGGTATGGGTAAGGTAACAATAAAAGATGTCAAAAACAGCGAGGAGATCAAAACTTTCCTCAGAATAGCGGAGAAACAGCTTGAGGTGCAGGGATACACCGAGCACTCTTTCAGGCATGTGGAGCTTGTATCCAACACGGCAGGGAATATTTTGAAAGATTTGGGTTACGATGAAAGAGAGGTTGAACTGGCGAGAATTGCAGGTTACCTCCATGATATCGGAAACGCCATAAACAGGATAGATCATGCCCATTCCGGAGCCATCCTTGCTTATAACATCCTTACCAAAATGGGCATGGACTACAGCGATGCTGCAGAGGTCATGCTTGCAATAGGGAACCATGACGAGAATACGGGAACAGCGGTGAGCAACATATCGGCCGCACTAATCCTCGCCGACAAGTCGGATGTCCATAGAAGCAGGGTTAAGAACAAAGATTTCGCCACCTTTGACATACATGACAGGGTGAATTATGCTGTTGAAAGCTCATCCATAACGGTGGACAGAGAAAAAAGGGTGGCGGTCCTTGAATTGAATATAGACACCAAGATATGCCCTGTTATGGATTATTTTGAAATATTTCTGACAAGGATGACGATGAACAGAAGGGCGGCAGACTTTTTGGGGCTTAATTTCCAGTTGATAATAAATGGAACACGATTGCTATAATAGCCTTAATATAACAGGTAGCAGTAATTCCGATAAGTATTGACTCACTTTCGCTATAGTTATATAATAACCTCATGCGGACAAGAAACAAAAGGGGGAATTTTACAAATGAGAGGCAGTAACTGGGTTAAATTCTTCTCAGTAATATTGATAATAGGAATTTTAACCTATCTTGTAGCTTACGGAGCGCCTGCACTTGGCATTCCGAGCGCGAAGGATATGAGGTTTGGTATAGATATTAAAGGTGGTATCTCTACTACACTGTATCCGGATTTGCCGGAAGGACAAAAGCCTACGGCCGAAGAACTTAGTGCAGCCAGGAGGGTTATAGAAAAGAGGCTTGACTCTAAGGGTATTTATGATAGAAATATCACCACCGAGGTGGAAAACGGGAGGATAATAGTAGAAATTCCGTACAAACCCGGCGAAGAGGATCTGAATCCTCAGAAGACCATTGACGAAATAGGTAAGACGGCTCTTTTGACCTTTCAGGAGGTTGATGAAAGCAAGATAGACGAAAAGGGAAATTATTTGCCTACGGGCAAGATTGTTATCGAAGGTAAACACGTGGTCGATGCAAAGGTGGCGACAGACCCTCAGACGGGAGAAGCGGTAGTCAGCCTTCAGTTGAATAAGGAAGGCGCCGAAAAGTTTGCTGAAGCCACCGAAAGGCTTGTTAGAAAAAGGATCGCTATTTTTATGGATGATGAGCTTATAGTGGCTCCTGTGGTTAACGAGAAGATACCTAATGGACAGGCTGTCATAAACGGCCAGAGGGATGCGAAAGAAGCCGGGGAGCTTGCAGATACAATCAGGGCCGGAGCCCTTCCCTTCAGGCTTGTGGCGAAAGAGCTGAATTCAATATCGCCCCTGCTGGGAGAAGGAGCCCTCAAAGTGACTGTAAATGCAGGTATAGTTGCGTACTTGCTTGTATTCCTGTTTATGCTCCTGTATTATAGGCTGCCGGGCCTCCTTGCCAATATAGCGCTGTTTGGCCTGGTTGTGATACAGCTTGTATTTTTGGCGGCATTCGGAATTTCTCTTACGCTTCCGGGTATCGCAGGCATAATCCTTTCCATAGGTATGGGTGTTGATGCCAACGTGATAATATTTGAAAGGATAAAGGAAGAATTGAGAAGCGGCAAAACACTGAAGACATCAGTGGATTTGGGCTTCAAGAGGGCATTTGCGGCTATCCTTGACTCCAACGTTACAACGCTGATATCGGCTGCCGTGCTTTACTGGCTGGGAACAGGGGCGATAAGAGGTTTTGCTGTTACGCTGTTTCTGGGTGTACTTCTCAGCTTCTTTACTGCAATAACTGCGTCGAGAATCATGCTGAAAGCGGTAGCGGACGTAGTCAAGAATACATGGCTGTATGGAGCCTCAAGAATACATGGCTATATGGAGCATAAGGGGGCGATGAGATGATAGACTTATTCAGCAAAAGATATTACTTTTTTGCCATTTCAATAATATTGTTGCTGGCGGGATTCATAGGCTTGCTGGTCAATGGGGTACAGCTGGATATTCAGTTCGAGGGCGGTACGCTTATACAAATAGAAATGAGTGACGACAAATTTGATACCAACAAAGTGGAATCAGAGGTTAGCAGCGCCCTGGGCAAGAAAGTTACGGCCCAGAAGCTGCAAACATATAATGCCAAAGATACAACCGGCAAGATAAACCTGCTCATGCTCAAGGTCTCAAAAGAGAATACCTTGACGGGTGAAGAATTAAATAAAGTTGTGGAATTGCTTAAGAAGGATTTTAATGTAAAAGCTGACGCACAGATACAGGTTCAAAACGTGGAACCGTTCATGGGCGAGGAAATGCTGAGAAAAGGTATTCTTGCTGCGGTAATAGCGTCGGTTTTAATCGTCATATATGTATGGTGGAGGTTTAGCGTCATATCAGGGCTTTCAGCTGCAGTTTTTGCAAACCTGGCTTTGCTTCATGATGCCCTTGTCATGTTTTCGTTGTACGCGATTTTCAAGTTGCCTTTAAATGATTCTTTTATAGCTGCGGTGCTGACTATACTGGGTTACTCGATTAACGACACCATCGTAATTTATGACAGAATCAGGGAGAATATACGCTCGACGAAGAAAATGCCTTTTGCACAGCTTGTAAACACCAGCGTCATCCAAACGATGGCACGGTCTATAAACACCACTGTTACTGTTTTGATATGTGTTATTACGGTGCTTATATTTGCAACCGTTAACAATATCGAGTCTATTAAAGAGTTTGCCCTGCCTCTGTTGGTAGGACTGTTGAGCGGAACCTATTCGACCATATTTATTGCAAGTCCGCTGTGGGCAATGTGGCAGGAAGCCAAGGCCAAAAGAAGGGCTGCAGCAAAAGCAGCAAGACCTGCAAAAGCTTCTAAATAGTATAAGGTGTGAAATCAGCGGTTAAAAGCATCGGCCTTATTCCGGCCGATGCTTTTAATTGTATTTGAAAACCCCGCGTTAGACGCGGGGTTCGGTAAAGCTTAAAGCGGTAAGGAAACATGTATTTCAACTTTTCTTGAAGACGAAATCTATCAGCAGCCCTCCGATTACAGCTTCCGCCAGTATTGTAAAGCTTGATTTTACAATGGACAAGGCAATAAACTCGAAATATGAGTCGTAGTTAAGCGCCGTGTGGTTAAGAACTACAAGAGCGGTACCAATTGCAAACAAAGCAAGAAAGACGCGCATACCGTATTTTATTATAGCTTTTGGGAATTTGTCTAATTTATCAAAGGCTAAAAAGACCTTTTGTATATATTTAGTCAAGTTTGATTGCATGACCTCAAAGGATCTCCTTCCTAAATCTAAATAAAGTACAGACAATAAGTACACCTATTATATATATTAACATAAAGTAAAATGGGCTTCAATGCGAAAGTTTACCATAAATCTCATGAAATCCGGGAGAGGGATTAGCCGAAAGGCATATCGCTCATTGTCGACATTTTTGTCGAAAAGTTAAGAACATCATACTAATTACGCGAAATAATTTTATGTGAAACAGTCGGGCAATGATATATAATAAAACTGTGTTTTTATTAGTCTATCGTATATTTATTTGCCTAAAAAACTTAAAGGGGGGAGCGGCATGATGATATGCAAGTGTCTTGAGAGGAAAATAGAATTAAAACCGGAAGGAGCCTTTGAAGGATTAGAAAGCCCTTTCGAGCTTGAGTATTATCTTATAGAAAGCGACAGTGACGAGTTTGCCGCGGAAAAGGCTTACGGCATCGAAATTGTAAAAAAGGCAGACAACGTAAAAGTAGAAAATAAAATGGTGAAAAATTATTCCTGCTGCAGGCAGGAGACTAAAAATATTTTAGATAAGATCGCAGATAACATGGTCACGCCGTCGGAACTTTTGTATATATTAGACGACATTATAGGCATATAAGTCAGCTTGTTAAAATTTGATGTGCACGTGAAATACACAAATTGACGGAGGGCATCAGTTCATCGATGTCCGGTTATTAGTGCTGAAAAATTTGCCTGATAGGGATAAAAGCTGGTAATAATTGCATTATTAAGTATAAAAATGCGAAAGCAAGAAAATAATATCTAAAAAATATTTATTTTTTTGAAGGAAAATGCATGGTTAATGTAGAATATAATTCTGACCTAACATTAAGGCAGCGCCTTTCTCATCTCCGTTATTTAAGGGATGAGTTTTTATTTTGTTATAATTTATTTTAATAAAAAAGAAGGAATATTATCATATATGTCGAACAATTATTTAGTGGTTAAACAATTATTTTAATGGGTAAGGTTCTTTAAAGGCGTGGTATTTAAAAATTACCAAATAGGTTGGAGGGTGAAAGTGATTTTATAATAGATGTATAGTTATTATCCGGAGGACTTGATTGAAGAAATTAGAATAGGCAATGATATAGTGGATGTGGTTTCGGAGTATGTAAAACTTGAAAGGAAGTCCAAATATTACTTTGGATTATGCCCTTTCCACAAGGAAAAGACGCCTTCTTTCAGCGTTACGCCGTCAAAGCAGATATTTTACTGCTATGGCTGTGGGAAAGGGGGAAACGTTATACAGTTTATAATGGATATTGAAAACCTGAGCTATATTGATGCTGTCAAGTATCTTGCGGATAGAATAAAGATTCAGCTGCCGGAAGGTAACAGCGCCGAGGAAATTGAAAAGGCAAAACTTAAACGGGAACTGTTAAATATCAATGTGGAGGCTGCACGGTTCTTTTTTACCCATCTGAATTCACCTCAAGGAGAAAAGGCCAGACAGTATTTAGAAAAGCGGAACATCAGCAAGCAGGTGATTAGAAAATTTGGAATAGGGTATTCGCCTGAAGAACGGGAGCGGTTGTATAATCATTTGAGAAGCAAAGGGTTTGGTGACGATGCCATATTAAGGAGCGGTTTGGTTCTGAAAGGGAAAAACGGCGGTTTTTATGACAGGTTTAGAGGAAGGATAATGTTTCCCATATTTGATATAAGGGGGAATGTGATCGGGTTTGGCGGCAGGGTTACAGATTCGTCATTGCCCAAATATATGAATTCGCCGAAAACTCTTGTTTATGACAAAGGGAAGAACCTATATGCATTGAACTTTGCTAAAAATTCGGGTGAGAAGAGATTAATCGTTGTTGAAGGGTATATGGATGTTATATCCCTTCACCAGCGTGGAATAATAAATACCGTGGCATCCCTCGGAACTGCTCTCACAGAAAGCCAGGGGCGGCTGTTGAAGAAGTATGCGGAGGAGGTCATAATATCCTATGATTCTGATTCGGCCGGACAAGCTGCTACTATGAAAGGGCTGGATTTGATGAAGAATATCGGCTGCAACGTCAAAGTGCTGTCTTTGCCTCAAGGGAAAGATCCTGATGAATTCGTAAGAAATAACGGTGCAGACGAATTTAAAAAGCTGATAGATAATTCTATATCGCTGATTGAGTACAAGACAAGGGTTTTGAGGAAAAAAATAGATGATGGCACTGCGGAAGGAAAAATAAAATTTCTGAACAGGATAGCTGATGAGCTGTCAAGGCTTGATAACAGTGTCGAGAGAGAAATGTATATTAAAAAGATAGCAGAAGAACACGGTATTACTTGGGAAGCTTTATATTCGGAGGTGTACAGGCGGCTTAAGCCAAAATCCGACCTTAAACCGGCAGCCGTCAACCTTAACAGCTATGCAAAAGGGGCTGATAAGAAAGAGGATAGAGGCGAAGACGGCAGAATAGTCCATGACGAGAGATTGATACTTGCCCTTTTATGTGTTGATAACAGCATTTACGCGTCGGTAAAGGATAAGATCAATGTTGACAGCTTTACCGATCCGGAGAACAAGAGGATTGCTGAAATAATACTTGAGCGATTGGAAAATAATAAGGGCATAGTGCCCGGAGAACTGCTAAACATCGTTGACAGCGCCGTTGCAGGCGATTTTGCGAGAATATTTAACACTGAGTGCCATTGCGATGATAATAAAAAGGCGATTATGGGTAAAATTAGGAGTATAGAATTGTTTAAAGCTGAGAAACGTCAAAAAGAGATATTGGAACTTTTAAAGGATGAGGGTAGTTTATCAGAAGGAGATGTTGAGAAATTAAAGCTGGAGTTGAAATCCTTGATAATGATGATAAAAAAGCAGAAAAGCAGTTGACAATTCTTTTAAGGAAGGAGGGGTAATAGAGTGAATCCTAAGAATGATAACAAAAAACTTATACTGAAGGAACTGCTTGAAAGAGGCAAGTCCAAGGGCATGCTTACGTATAAAGAAATAATGGATGCCTTTGAAGAGGTTGAGCTGAATCCGGAACAGATTGAGAAGATATATGAAACCGTGGAGAATATGGGCATAGACGTAGTCGGCGATATAGATGCCGAACTGGAAGACATTCAGCTCACGGAGGAGGACCTTGACCTTTCTCTGCCCGAAGGCATTAGCATTGACGATCCTGTAAGGATGTACTTGAAGGAAATAGGAAAAGTACCCCTTTTATCCGCCGATGAAGAGATCGAGCTTGCCAAGAAGATGGAAAAAGGAGATACCGAGGCTAAAAGGAGGCTTGCAGAGGCCAATCTAAGGCTTGTGGTAAGCATAGCAAAGCGTTATGTAGGCAGAGGAATGCTTTTTCTTGACCTGATTCAGGAAGGTAATTTAGGGCTGATTAAAGCTGTAGAAAAGTTTGATTATAGAAAAGGATATAAATTCAGCACTTATGCAACCTGGTGGATAAGGCAAGCCATAACTCGCGCTATTGCAGATCAGGCAAGGACTATAAGGATACCCGTCCATATGGTGGAAACTATAAACAAGTTAATCAGAGTGTCAAGGCAGCTGCTGCAGGAACTTGGAAGAGAACCGATGCCTGAAGAAATAGCCAAGGAGATGGGCATGTCGGTGGACAAGGTCAGGGAGATAATGAAGATATCCCAAGAACCTGTTTCGCTGGAAACACCTATAGGAGAAGAGGAAGACAGCCATCTGGGAGATTTCATCCCTGATGATGATGCTCCGGCGCCGGCGGAAGCCGCCGCTTTTACACTGCTTAAGGAACAGCTCATCGATGTGCTGGACACCTTGACGCCTAGGGAAGAGAAAGTTTTAAGGCTCAGGTTTGGACTGGATGACGGGCGTGCCAGGACTCTTGAAGAAGTTGGAAAAGAGTTTAATGTCACGAGGGAAAGAATACGCCAGATTGAGGCCAAGGCTTTAAGAAAGCTGAGACATCCCAGCAGAAGCAAGAAACTCAAGGATTATTTGGATTAAAAAACTCGATTGGAATTCAATCGAGTTTTTTAGGTTCTACAATAAATGTTGGGGTGCCGAAGCGTAATAGTTTCGGTGCTCCAGCATTTTTTGTAAATAAAGAGAGCATGGAGTTGAAATCTCAAGTAAAATGGAGTTACCACACCAACC
>Ga0134099_1000324_pt1 | contig 58060 bp, 60 predicted proteins | sample 10_taG_2_FD_105482 | JGI IMG/M metagenome (GOLD analysis project Ga0134099, IMG submission 105482) | Switchgrass degrading microbial communities from high solid loading bioreactors in New Hampshire, USA - 10_41_5_180_A2 metaG | ecosystem: Engineered > Bioreactor > Semi-continuous > Anaerobic >...
GACCTGCAGGTCTTTTACGGGGGCAGACCCGTCCTGGCCGACACCGGCCGGGTGCGGGAGGCCGGGGCCGTGGGCAACCTGCCCGCCGGCGAGGCCTACGTGGCGCCCCACGAGACGGGGGTCGAGGGGCTGCTGGTGGTGGACGTCGCGCTGGGCGACATCCCGCTGGACCAGCCGGTCGCCCTCACGTTCCGGCGCGGCCGGGTGGTGACGGTCACCGGGGGAAAGGCGGCGGCCGAGCTGCGCCGCCGGCTGGGCCGCGACCGCTGGGCCTGGACCGTGGGCGAGCTGGGCCTGGGGTCCAACCCGCACCTGAAGCCCTGCGACCGGGTGGCGCTGGCGGAGAAGGCGCTGGGCACCGCCCACGTCGCGCTGGGCGGCAACCTGGCCTTCGGCGGGCGGAATCCGGCTGCCACGCACTACGACTGCGTCATTGCCTCGCCCGCGGTGCGGTTTCTCTGATGCGAGCAGTCATAGCGGGAAGATGAAAGGGCCCGCCCCTTGGGGGCAGGCCCTTTGCCTATGCGCCGTCCGTGCGCTCTCCGCCCGGGTCGCCCGTGCCGGCCTCCGGCCGCCACATCCCGGCGTCGGCCACCTCGATGTCGATCACATCCGGCTCGGCCGGGCCGAACATGCCCGCGTGACCCAAGCCGGAGGCCACGCCCGGGGGGTCCCCCGGGGCGAGCCACGCCGGTTCATCGGAAACCTGCTCGGATCCCGGCAGGTCGAGGGCGGAGGGCAGGTGGCGGAGCAGCATCCCGGAGATGTGCAGGAGGCCGTGGATGGCGGGGATTACGCTGTTCAGGGCGGGTTCGACGACCGCCATCCACTCCGCCATGACCGGTTCGGGGGCAGAGCCCCAGCCCGGCGATGAGTACAGGCCGTAAGGCGCCGGGCCGGCGGATGGCCACGCCGGCGGGAGCGGCGCAGGGGCCGCGGCGGCATGCCATGCCGGTGGTACCGGCGCAGGAGCCGCGGCGGGATGCCATGCCGATGGAGGCGGCGCAGGGGCCGCCGGGTACCAGGCCGCGGCGGGCGGCGCCCCCGCCGGGCGATACCAGCCGGAACGGCCCATCGGCGGTGGGTAGAAATGGGACATCGGCGTCACACCTTCCTCGGGGGTCTTCCCCATTCTATGGGGCCACCCGCCGCAGGGGTGTGGGCTTTCGCCGGTCCGGTCAGATGACGGGGTTGGCGAGGGTCCCGATGCCCGGGACGTGGATCTCGATGAGGTCCCCGGGCTTCATGGCCCCGACGCCCTTGGGCGTGCCGGTGAGCACCATGTCGCCGGGCATCAGCGTCATGATCTGCGAGAGGTAGCTGAGCAGCCTCGGCACCGGGTGGATCATCAGCCGGGTGGAGTCCGACTGCCGGACCTCCTCGTTGCACGTGAGGGTGATGTGCACGTCGGACGGGTCGATGCCCTCCGTCACCAGCGCGGGCCCGCAGGGGCAGAAGGTGTCGTACGACTTGCCCCGGCCGAACCCGAACACGCCGTCGGCCTTCTGGGCGTCCCGGTTGGACACGTCGTTGGCGATGGTGTAGCCGAAGACGTAGGAGAGCGCCTCGGGCTCGGCGACGTTCTTCATCCGCTTGCCGATTACCACGGCCAGCTCGGCCTCCCAGTGGACGGTGGCCTCCCGGTCCGGCAACCGAATGGCGTCCCCCGGCCCGATGAGCGCCGAGGGCGCCTTCAGGAAGAACATGGGGCGCTCGGGGGCGGCGTTGCCCAGCTCGGCGGCGTGTTCATGGTAGTTGCGGCCGATGCATACGATCTTCGAGGGTGTCACCGGCGGCAGCAGCCTGGCGGAAGTCAGGGTCGCCATCCGGCCGGTGGGCCGGCCGCCGTCGTAAGGGGCGGCGTCCAGCTCGTGGATCTGCTCACCCTCCTGGCGGCCCCAGCGGGGCGGGGCGTCGTCACTCACGAAGCGTACGTAGCGCATGGATTCCTGTGCTCCTCTCCTGGTTGGAATGCCCGCAGTCGCGGAACCCCACCCGGGTTCTTCTGCGCTTCCCTTACGATTCCTCCGACCGGGTGATGACATCTACCCGTACCTACTTACCCTTCGTCACAAACTAACAATATAAAAGGCACGGGCGTGACCCGGCCGGACTGATGGGAGGAGACGACTGATGGGAAAGAGCGTATGGGTGGTTGATGGCTCGCACAGCCTGGCTGAGTTTTCCGTGAAGCACCTGATGATCGCGACGGTGAAGGGCCGGTTCACGCAGATCGAGGGCCGCATCGAGGCGGACCCGGAGGACATCGCCGGCGCGTACTTCGAGGGCAGCGTGGCCGTCGCGTCGATCAACACCGCCGACTCCGCCCGCGACGATCACCTGCGTTCGGCCGACTTCTTCGACGCCGAGAACTACCCGACCCTGACCTTCAAGAGCACCAAGGTGGAGCCTGCCGGCGACGGCTACAAGATGACCGGCGACCTCACCATCCGCGGCGTCACCCGCCCGGTCACCTTCGACCTGGAGTTCGAGGGCACCGGCCGGGATCCGTGGGGCAACGAGAAGATCGGCTTCTCGGCCACCGCGAAGATCAACCGGAAGGACTTCGGGCTCACCTGGAACGCCCCGCTGGAGACCGGCGGCGTCCTCGTGGGCGAGCAGGTGAAGATCGAACTGCACCTGGAGGCCGCCAAGCAGGCCTAGGCCGGCTCACGGCCCTACCAGCATTTGGCCGGTCGAGAATGCGGCGACGTCCACCGCTTCAGCGTCGAGGTCATGTATACTGAACAGGGTTCATATGCGAACGATCCGACTAAGCAATACTCGAGGTGACCTCGTGTGAACAGATGGATGGCCCTCGCCGCCTTGGCGGCCCTGCTGGCCGGATGCGCCGGCAGCCCTGCCCCTGCGCCCGGGGACCCGCCTGCGGCCGCCGCACAGACCGGCGACGCGGCAGCCGGATCCGAAGCACCCGACGAGTCCGCCACGGCGAACCCGCCGTCCGGCGGCCAGGCCGGCGGCGAACCCGCACCGGCGGACTCCGGTGCCGCCGGCGAGCCTGTTGCCTCAGACCCCTCTTCGGGCCGCACGACGCACCGTACCGTCTTTGAGCTGAGCGTCCCGGCGCCGGCGCTGTCCGACCTGCCCGGCGATCTGCGGACCGAGGTCGGGGCAGTCTCGGCCTGGGAGGCAGCCCAGCGGGCGGCGCTCTGGCTGCACGGCGCCGAACTGGTCGTGCCGCTCACGGTCGCCCCTGCCCTGCAGGATCAGCTGGCGCCTTTCCGCCAGGCGGACGCCCGGCAGGTCTGGGTGCGGCTGGCGGATACGCAGGAGACGGAAGAGGCCTTCTCCTTCCACGTGCAGGTGATCCGCCGGGACGGCTCCGGGCGGCTGGAGCTGGCCGGTGACGACGAGGTGGTCGTCAGCCTGCTGGAGGGCGGCGCACCGCTGGTGACCGGCTACGCCCACGCTGCGGGCGAAGCGTCGGACGGCGAGGTGGCGGTCTGGGCCGGCGCCGGACCCGAGGACGCCACGGCCCCGGAACTGCTCGATCTGCCGGCGCCGGTGCTGACCGACGGCTCGGGGGACTACCAGGTTCCGGTGGCTGCACTCGCGGCGCTCGGAGAGGTCGAGCGGCAGGAGGAGGACGGCACGGTTGTGCTGGTTCTGGGCGACGGGAGCCGCACGGCGGCGCTGGCGGTGACGGCGATCAACGGCGAGCCCTACGTGCGGGGGAGCGAGCTTGAAGCAGCCGTGGACGGCGTCCGGGTGACCGCCCCGGACTCCAGTTACGCCTACGCCGTGGAATGGCGGCCCGACCTCGGGCAACTCGGTCTCTGGCGGGCGGTCCGGCGGCCGATTTCGTAAGGGCAACAAGAGCGGGGCTGCCTCGGGAGTCAGGGACTCCGGGGCAGCCCCGCCTGCACCTTCAGATCTACACGTTGAAGCGGAACGTGACCACGTCGCCGTCCTGCATCACGTACTCCTTGCCCTCCAGGCGCACCTTGCCCGCCTCCCGGGCGGCGGCCATGGAGCCCGCGGCCACCAGGTCGTCGTAGGAGACCACCTCGGCGCGGATGAACCCCCGCTCCATGTCGGAGTGGATCTCACCCGCCGCCTGCGGCGCCTTGGTGCCCCGGCGGATCGTCCAGGCCCTTGCCTCCGTCTCGCCGGCGGTCAGGAAGGAGATCAGGTTGAGCAGGTGGTAGCCGTGCTTGATGACCCGGTCGAGGCCGGATTCCGTCAGGCCCAGATCGGCGAGGAAGACGTCCCGCTCCTCGTTGGGCATCTCCGCCAGCTCCGACTCGATCTTGGCGGAGATGGGCACCACCTCGCTGTTCTCACGGTCCGCCAGTTCCTTCACCCGGGCCACGTAGGGCACGGCGAAGGGGTCGGCCACGTGCTCCTCGGCCACGTTGGCGATGTACATGACCGGCTTGGCGGTGATCAGGTGCAGATCGCGCAGCACCTTGGCTTCTTCGTCGCTTTCGAGGGCAACACTGCGGGCCGGCAGGCCGGCCTCCAGGGCTTCCTTCAGACGGGTGAGCAGGCCGTACTCCACCTGGGCCTCCTTCACGCCGGCCTTCGCGGCCTTCCCCGCCTTCTCGTACCGCCTTTCAACCGTCTCGAGGTCGGCCAGGATCAGCTCGAGGTTGATGACCTCGATGTCGGAGATGGGGTCGACCCGGCCGCTGACGTGGGTGACGTTGGGATCCTCGAAGCAGCGTACCACGTGGGCGATGGCATCGACCTCGCGGATGTGGTGCAGGAACTTGTTGCCCAGCCCCTCGCCCTTCGAGGCGCCCTTCACGATGCCGGCGATGTCGATGAACTTGATGCTGGTAGGCACGATGCGCGCCGAGTTGAACATCCCGGCCAGGACGGGCAGGCGGGCGTCCGGCACGTCCACCACACCGACGTTGGGCTCAATCGTGCAGAACGGGTAGTTGGCAGCCTCTGCGCCGGCGCGGGTGATGGCGTTGAACAGCGTTGATTTCCCGACGTTGGGCAGGCCCACGATGCCGACCGAGAGTCCCATGAAAAGCCCCCCTCTCTGAACACCTTTACGATTATAATTGATGGGGATGGAGGCTGCAATTGCGGTCCGTCCGCTTCCGGGAGGTGAACCCTGCGTGACCGATCTGGACTTCCTGCGGAGCCTCGCGCTGTTCCAGGGCCTGACCGACGAGGAGTTGGCGCGCGTCGCTGCCGTCGCGCGGGAGCGTCATTACCGCAAGGGGACCATCCTGTTCAATGAGGGCGACCCCGGAGAGGCGATCTACTTCATCAAGAAGGGCCGGGTCCGGGTGTCGCGCCTAGCGGCCAACGGCCAGGAGCAGGTGCTCCGGATCTGGGGGCCGGGCCACGAGGTCGGCCTGGTGGTCCTGGCCGACAAGGCCCCGTACCCGGCCACCGCGCAGGTGACGGAGGACTCGGTGCTCATCGTCTTCCGGGTGGACGACCTGGTCCGGCTCCTGCCGGAGAGCCGAACGCTGGCCGCCAACGCCTTCTGCATGGTGGGCCGCCGGCTCCGGCTGGCCCGCGACACCGCCCACGACCTGGCCGTGCACGACACCCACGGGCGGCTGGCCGCCCTGCTGCTGCGCATGGCGGAGGAGCAGGGGAGCAACGTCATCAAACTCGGCATGACGCACCAGGAGATCGCCGGGATGATCGGCACGAGCCGCGAGACGGTCACGCGGGTGCTGGGCGACTTCCGGCGCACCCGCTGCATCGCCGTGCAGGGGGAGTCGGTCATCATTCAGGACGAGCGCAAGCTGCGCGAGTGGATGGGCGAGAGCTGAGCGGGCGGAGCGGGCAGGCCGCCCGCTCCGCCTTTGGTGACGGATGTCACACCGAACCGGCGCGCCGCGGCACGGGCACGGCGCCCATGCGCGGGTAGACTAGAGGAAACCAGCAAGAGGGGGGATCGGGCATGCAGGTGCAGCTGATCCGGCCCCGGAAGCCGTCGGTCGACGGGGTCTCTGCCGAGATGATTCACAGCTGCCAGGACATGCGGGTCATACTGCTGGAGCTGAGCCCGGGCGGCGAGGTTCCGGCCTCCACCAGTTCGTCGAGCGTCAGCCTGCAGGTGGTGACTGGCCGCTGCGAACTGCTCGCCGGCCGCGAGTGGGTCGAAGCCGGGGCCGGGACGATCTGGTTCTACCCGCCGGGCGAACCGTTCGGCGTGCGGGCAGCCGGCGAGCCGGCCACCGTGCTGGCCACCTACGCGCCGAGGCCGTGAGCGGGACGAAGAAGCCGGCGCCCCAGATCATCGATCCGGCCAAGTCGCCGCCCATCTTCCTGCCGATCGGCATGGCGCTGGCCGGGCTCCTGGGGCTGCTCCTCTTGCAGGCGCTCGTCATCTACAAGGCACCCATGATCTTCGGGCCCTTCCGGTTCAACCCCGCCGCCCTGGCGGCCGTGCACCTGTTCACGCTGGGCTTCGCCACCAGCGTCATGATCGGCGCCTTCCACCAGATCACCCCGGTGATGATGCTGGGGCGCCCGGTCGAGGGCCGCTGGGCCTTGCTGCAGTGCGCCGCCTACCTGGCCGGAAGCTGGATGCTGGTGTGGGGGTTCTACCGCTCCGCGGGGCCGTGGATCACGTCGGGCGGCACCCTCGTGGTGATCGCCCTGATCCTGTTCGCCGCGCTGGTGGCGCGCGCCATGCGGACGGCCAGGCAGTGGACCGTTGCCGGCCGCTTTATGGCCGTCGCGCTCTCGTTTGTCCTGGGCACCGTTCTCTGGGGGCTGGTCCTGGCCTTCAACCTGCGGTACGGCTTCCTGCCCAACACCCTCGACTACTCGCCGCTGGGGGCGCATGTGCTGGTCGGCCTGGGCGGCTGGTTCATGCTGACGATCTTCGGCGTCTCCTATCAGCTCTTCCCCATGTTTGCGCTGACCAACCGGCCGGGGGCCGCCTCGGGACACACCGTGCTGGCGCTGCTGGCGGCAGGGCTCTGGAGCGCGTTCCTGGCCCTGCTCCTGCACCTGCCGGCCGCGGTGATCGGCGCCGGTCTGCTGGCGGCCGCGGCCGGCGCAGTCCGCTACGCCGCCGACTTCCGCGCCATGATGCGGCAGCGCCGCCGGCCGGAGTTCGACCTCTCCATGCGCTACGGGGTGACTGCGCTGGCCTTCCTGGTGCCGGCCGCGCCGCTGCTGCTCCTCAGCCACTGGCACCGGCCCTCCGCCGTGCCGGGGGCGTGGCTCTTCCTGTTCGGCTTCGTCGCCACGATGATCCTCGGCATGCTCTACAAGATCGTGCCGTTCCTCTTCTGGCACTTCCTGATGAAGCACCGGCGCACCAAGACCCAGAGGCTGCCCGCGCTGGACCAGATGTTCTCGCAGCGGGCGGCGCGGGCCGGGTACTGGTGCTGGACGGCCGGCGTGCTGCTCACGGGGCTCCTGCTCCTGGGCGGCGCGCTGGGCTGGTGGGACGCCCGGTATCTCGTGCGGGGGAGCGTCATACTAAACCTGACCGGCAGCCTGCTGTTCGCCGGCACCATCCTCCAGGTGCTCCGGGCCAGGCCGCTGGACTGAAGGGAGCGATTCACCGGATGGGAAACCTGAATGAAACGAACGATGCCAGCCGGCCGGCCGACAAGGCGGCTCTGGCGCGCACGCTTCTCCGCAACGTCTACGACCCGGAGATCGGCCTCAACATCATCGACCTGGGGCTGGTCTACGATTTGAAGGTGGACGAGCAGGACCGCTGCCGCGTCCTGATGACCTTCACCACCGCCGGCTGCCCCCTGGGCGGCCACCTGGTGAACGAGGTCTACGAGGCCCTGAGCGTGCTGGATTTCGCCGATGTGAAGGTGGACATCACCTTCGACCCGCCGTGGTCGCCCCAGCGGATGACCCCCGAGGCCAAGCGGCAGCTCGGCTGGCAGTAGGCGATTTGCGCGGTTGGCAGCCGGCGTGAACTGCGCTACCATACGAATGGTGGCTCTGATTCAAGCATGAACTGAAGGAGCGTGGCACGTTGGCAAGTGAGAGCAACCGGGGGACGATCGCCCTGGCCGTGGCCGCCACACTGGTGGTGGCCGGCCTCGGAGGCTTCTTTGTGGGCAGCAGCATGCAGCGGCCCGGCTCGCAGGCTGAGGTGGTGGCGACGGTCAACGGCGACCAGATCACCCGGGTGGAAGTGCACGACAAGCTGATGGAGTACTACGGGCGGGAGATCGTGAATGACATGATCCTGACCCGCTTGGTGGAGCAGGAAGCGAAGAAGGCAGGCATTACGGTGACCGACGCCGAGGTGGAGGCGGAGGTCGCTGCGACGAAGGAAGCGTACGGGGGAGACCTGTACTTCTCCTGGGCGCTCAGCCAGTACGGCATGACGGAGGCGCAGTTCCGCGACGCCCTGCGCAGGGACATGATGTCGACCCGGGTGCTCAGGCAGCAGCTTCAGCCGGACGATGCCACGCTGCGGGAGTACTTCGACGAGATGCAGAGCTCCGACGAGACCCGGCGGGTCAAGGCCCGGCACATCCTCGTTGATACAGAAGAGGAGGCCAACGACATCAAGGCCCAGCTGGACGCCGGGGCCGACTTCGCTGTGCTCGCGCAGGCGGAGTCGAAGGACACGGCCAGCGGCGCCAAAGGCGGCGACCTGGGGCTGATCGGCAAGGGCGACACCGTGGCCGAGTTCGAGTCGGCGGCTTTCGCCCTGGCGGACGGCGAGATCTCGGCGCCGGTGCAGAGCCAGTACGGCTGGCACATCATCCAGGTCAACCAGCTCCACTTCGAACAGGACAAGGAGACGATCCGGGAGCAGTACCTGAGCGAGAAGGTGAGCGAGCGGCTGGGCAGCTGGTACAGCGAGCTGCGGGAGAACGCCGAGATCACCAACACGCTTTCGGAGTGAGCGCCTGAAACCGGGCCAGGGGGAATCCTCCTGGCCTGGTTGTGCATGGAGGAGGTGGCGAGGTGGACGCACGGTCGCGCTGGCGGCTTTTCCTGCTGGTCGGCGTCGTCGCGCCGGCGGCGATGGGGGCGGCCGGACTGCTCCTGGCCCGGCTGGCCACGGGGCAGTTCCCCGACCTGCTGCGGCTGCCCTCCGGGCGGAGTCTGCTCGCCGGCCTCGCCGCGGGAGGCCTCTCCCTGGCGCTGGTCGGGCTGCTCTCCCGGTTCAGCGACCGGCTGGAGGAGGCGCTGCGGAAGACGGGCGGCCGGGCGGGCGAGGAGGCGCTGCGCTCCGCCGGCTACCCGCTGATGCTGGCCATGGTCACCACTTCGGCCATCGGCGAGGAGTTGCTGTTCCGCGGCGGTCTGCAGCCGCTGGTGGGCCTCCTGCCCGCCGCCTTTCTGTTCGGGTTCAGCCACGGCGGCTGGATGCGCGAGAACTGGGCGTACGTGGGGGTCGCCGCGCTGTCGGGCGCCATCTTCGGCACGGCCTACGACCTGACCGGCGACCTGTGGGTGCCGGCGATCGGCCACAGCGTCCACAACATCCTGTCAACTGCCCTCCTGGGCCGCCACATCGAGGTCGAGTGGCGCGGGCCGGTGCCGGTGATCCGCCTGGTGCCGGATCCGCCGCCTGAGTCCACCGGTGAGGAGGAGGTTCCACCCATGTCGTTTCCCAGCCCGTACCCGCCCCGGCCTACCGCCCGGGCCCTGGGCCTGGTCACCGGCCACCTGCCGGCGGGACCGCAGAACGACATCTGCGACGTGCCCGGGGTGCGCGTCGGCCACGCGACCCGGGTCGAGGGCGAGGGGCCCCTGGTGCCCGGCCGGGGTCCGGTCCGCACCGGCGTGACGGCCATCCTGCCCCACGGCGGCAACCTGTTCGCGGAGAAGGTGCCGGCGGGCCTCTTCGTGCTCAACGGCTTCGGCAAGGCGACGGGCCTCGCCCAGGTGGCCGAACTGGGCACGCTCGAGACCCCGATTCTCCTGACCAACACCCTTTCCACCTTCCGGGTGGCGGACGCGCTGATCAGCCACATGGTGGAGCAGAACCCCGCGATCGGCGTGACCACCGGAACGGTCAACCCCGTGGTCGGCGAGTGCAACGACGGCTTCCTCAACGACATCCAGGGCAGGCACGTCACGCCGGAGATGGTGCGGGCCGCCCTGGAAGGCGCCTCCGGCGGGCCGGTGGAGCAGGGCGCGGTCGGCGCCGGCACCGGTATGGTCTGCTTCGGGTTCAAGGGGGGCATCGGCTCGTCGTCCCGCCTGGTGGACCGCTACGTGCTCGGCGCGCTGGTCCTCGCCAACTTCGGCCGTCGCCCCGATCTGCTGATCCACGGCGTGCCCGTGGGCCAGCGGCTGCTGCACTACCCCGAGGAGCCCGGGCCGGTGGCGGATGCGGCCCCTGCAACGGTGCCCGGCGCCGCGCCGGCCGCAGACACGGCTCCGGCTGCAGGCGCTGCTCCGGCGTCGGATGACGCCCCGGCTGCGGAGGCCCCACCGGCCGCGGAGGCTGCGCCCGAGAGCGCCCCCGACGAGCCGCCGCCGGGCTCGGTGATGGTCGTGCTGGCCACCAACGCGCCGCTGGACGCGCGCCAGCTCACGCGCCTGGCCAGGCGGGGCGCCCTGGGCCTCGCCCGGGTGGGCGGCAGCGCGATGAACGGGAGCGGCGACTTCGTGCTGGCGTTCTCCACCGCCAACCGCGTGCCGCACCAGGCCGACGGCCCGGTGCGGGCGTGGGCGGTGCTCCGGGACGACAGCGCGGTCATGAACGACCTGTTCCGCGCGGCCGTCGAGGCGGTGGAGGAGGCCGTCATCAACGCCCTGTTCACCGCCCGCACGGTGACGGGGCGCGACGGTCATGTCGCGCCGGAGCTGCCCGTGGAGCAGGTGCTGGCGTGGGTGAGGGGAACCGATTTGTGATTTCTCACGAATCTATCCCTTATGGTGTGAACCTTTTCAACACGGTGTTCGTATAACAGGGTGAAAAACGGAATCCGGTCAGGTCGAAGCTTGAATCCACGCACGAGGGCAGTCTTTTATCTGAGAGCGAAAATGTGCAGACGTAGTCGCATCCAGTAGAATCACCCCAGGAAAGAAGGGGATGGATCTTCATGGTCGACGCGTTGGCCCGCCTCCTGGAGGAGGGCAGGTACGCACGCTGTCTCTTTGCGGCGGAGCAGGTCATGGAACAGGGCGGCCTGTCGCCTGTGGAGCAGGCCGGAATCCACCTGATCATGAGCCGCTGCCGGCTGCTCCTTCAGGATGCGCCCGCCGCGGTACGGTCCGCACTGGCTGCCGTCAAGCTGGCCGAGCAGGAGCGGGAGTTTGACCTGCTGGGCCGGGCCCTGCTGACGCTCGGGGCCGGCCATGCTGCACTGCAGCAGCACGAACAGGCCCTGAACTGTTTCCACAGGTACTTCTTACACCGGGCCTACTACCGGGAGGCCGCCCGGCTGGAGGGGGCGGCGTGGAAATCGCTGGGGATCACCTACCAGCGGCTGCTGCAGCCACAAGCGGCCCTGCACGCCCTGGAGGCGGCCCGGGCCTGGTTCGCCGGCCGGCGCATGGAGCACGGTGTCTTCACCACCACGCACGACCTGATCAACGTCTACCTCTACCTGGCGAGGGAGGATGCCGCCTGGCGGCGCCCGGCGAGGCGGTTGCTCCTTGGGCAGCGATCCATCGCATCCCGGCATCCCGGCGAGCCGTACTACCTGGGTACCTATCTGCTCGACCTTGCGGCGTGGCTGATCCGCGGCGGATACCCCGGCCGGGCGGCCGTTGCGGCTGCGCGCGCGCTCAACGTCTACCGCGGCGATCCGGCCCATGCCTGTCACTGTTACCTGCTGCTCGCCCAGTGCGAGCTGCAGTTCGGCGAGGGGCGGCAGGCGCTGAGCTTTGTGCTTGCGGCCCTCAGCGAGGCGGTCACGGCCGGTCTGCCGGAACTGGAGCACCTGGCCGTCGATGCGCTCAACGAGCTGGTGGAGCGGGAGGGGGTGCAGATCCTGCGGCACCTCGACGCCGCCTACCAGGCGACCGTCCACTTCCCCGAGGAGATGCCGTCCGTGCCGCTGCTCAGGCGTGACCTGCAGTAGAACCCGTCCGACAGCCCCTCACCCGGGGCTGTTTCCTTTCCCCGCCGGCCTGGGAAGACTATGGCCAAATCTGGGAGAGAGGCGGTGAGAGGATGACCTTGTGGTTGGAACGCCTCTTCCGGACAGGCGACTACCGGCGTTGCCTGGCGCTCGGGCGCCGGCTGCTGAAGAGAGGGGGGCTCTCCCCTGGCGAGCGGCTGCGCGTGCTGCTGCTGGTTCAGCGGGCCGGAAGGGCCACCGGGGCCTTGCGGCAGGCCTGCAGCGGCCGGCTCCTCCTGATCAGCGCCAGTATGCTCAGGGCGGCCGGCCGGCCGCAGCTGGCGGCCGCCGAAGCATTCCGGGCGCTCCAGAGGGCGGAGCCCCTGAGCCCCCTGCAGGTGCGCGCACAGATCTTCCTGAGCCGGGTGGCCGCGGCGACCGGCCGGCTGGTGGAGGCCCTGGCCTTCGCCCTGGCTGCCCGGACCACGGCGGCGGCCGGCGGATTCGGCGGCCTCGAGCGCAGGGCGTCCGACCTGCTCGCGCTGCACCTCCGGGCCGGCGGCTGGACCGCGTTCAGCGAACTGGCCAGCGCCCTGGCCGCCCATGGGGTCGACGTCTACGAGTACGTGGACCTGGCCGAACTCATCGCCCCGGCCGGGGAATGATGAAGAGTTGTTCTGAAGGGGATCGGCGCCGCATTGGAGAAACCTACCTGCAAGTTGTGTGCGGCAGGAGGGGTGGCCATGCGGTCCCGCCTCTTCGCACCGGGACGGCGGCTGGTGGCAGAAGTCGTCTCGGTCTACCGCGACCGGGCCGTCCTCGCCTTTGGCGACGGGGTTCGGCTCGAGGTCGCGGCGCGGGCGCCGCTCCGGGAAGGCGAGCGGGTGATCCTCCGGGTGGAGCGCGGCGCGGACGGCAGCGTGGTGCTCCGGCTGGCGGGGGACGAGACCGGGCTGGACCGCCTGATGTGAGGGAAAGGAGGCGCTCGGCGTGATACTGGGCACCGGGGTTGACATCGTGGCGGTGGAGCGGCTGGCCCGGGCCGTCGACCGCCGCGGCGATCGGCTTCTCAGGCGTCTCTTCACCCCGGCCGAGATCGCCTACTGCGAGTCCAGCGAAGCTCACCGGGCTGCGCGCTTGGCGGCCCGGTTCGCCGCGAAGGAGGCCCTGCTGAAGGCCCTGGGGATCGGGCTGCGCGAGGTGCGCTGGACCGACGCGGAGGTCTGCCGCGACGAACTCGGCCGCCCCTCGGTGCGGCTTTCCGGCCGGCTGGCCGAGATCGCCGCAGCGCGAGGCGCAACCCGGATCCATCTTTCGCTGTCCCATACACAGGAGTACGCCGTTGCACAGGTGGTGATCGAAGGATGAAGGTGGTTTCGGGCGAGCAGATGCGGGCCATCGAGGCGCGCCTCTTCGATCAGTACGGCTTCACCTCCGCGATCCTGATGGAGCTGGCCGGGCGGCAGGTCGCCCTGATCGCCCGCCGGATGATGCAGGGCCGGACGGGGCCCATCGTCGTCGTCTGCGGCAAGGGCAACAACGGCGGCGACGGCCTGGTGGCCGCCCGGTGGCTGCGCCACTGGGGCTACCAGGTCTCCGCCGTGGTGTGGGCCTCGTTGGACGACCTGCCGGCCGATGCGGCGGCGGCGCTCTACTCGGCCCGGATGGCCGGAGTGCCCATCCTCATGCCGGCGCAGGCGCACGAGGCGCTGCAGGGCGCCGACCTGATCATCGACGCCGTGCTGGGCACCGGGGCGGTCGGCTCCGCCAGGGGCCAGGCCGCCGAGGCGATCAAGCTGATCAACGCGGCCAACCGGATGGTGCTCGCGGTGGACATCCCCTCGGGCATCGGCACCAACACCGGCCGGGTGGACGGGCCGGCGGTGCGGGCCGACGTCACCGTCACCTTCGGTCTCCCGAAGCTGGGCCTGTTCCTGTTCCCGGGGGCCGACCTGGTGGGCCGCATCGTGGTGGTGGACATCGGCCTGGACGAGAAGGCCGTCGAGGCCGAGAACATCCAGGTGGAGCTCACGCGGCCCGCGATGGTGCGCAGCTGGCTGCCCATCTACAGCCGCGACGCCCACAAGGGCACCCGCGGCCGGGTGTACGTGGCGGCGGGCTCCCACGGCATGGTGGGCGCCGGCGCCCTGGCTGCCATGGGCGCGCTGCGCACGGGCGCAGGGCTGGTCACCGTGGCGGCCCCGGAGCGGTCGCAGCCGGTGCTCGCGGCGATGCGGCCCGAGTGCATGACGATGGCCCTGCCCGAATCGCCGGCCGGCGGCTTCCTGGCGGACGGCGCCGAGCTATTCCTGCAGCGGGCGGCCCGCGCGGACGCCCTGGCCGTGGGGCCGGGCCTGGGGACCGACGCCGACGCCCAGCTCTTCACCCGCCGGGTGGTGGCCGGGGCCACGGCGCCGCTGGTGCTGGACGCGGACGCCATCAAGGCGTTCGCAGGCCGGCCGGAGCTCCTGGCCGAGTGCCCGATGCCGCTGGTGATCACCCCCCATCCGGGGGAGATGGCCCACCTGCTGGGCGTGTCGGTGGAGTCGGTGCAGGCGGACCGCTTCGCCGCCGTCCGCCGGGCGGCCGGCGTCACGAAGGCCGTGGTGCTCCTGAAGGGCGCCTACACCCTGATCGCCGAACCGGGAGGCGAGGTGTTCATCAACCCCACCGGCAGCCGGATCCTGGGCACGGCGGGTTCCGGCGACGTGCTCACCGGCATCATCGCCGGGCTGATGGCCCAGGGCCTGGGCGCCCCTGAGGCGGCCGCGGCGGGGGCCTTCCTGCATGGCCTGGCCGGCGACCGGCTGGCCGCGCGGATGGGGCAGGACGGGGTGCTGGCCGGCGAGATCGCGGCCGAGCTGCCCGCCGCCCAGCATGCCCTGCGGGAAGGGGTGCCGGACCTGATCGAGGAGTTTGTGGGTTAGGAGACAGTACGCGGGGGAGGAGCCACGATGGATCTGGATCGCATGCGCCCCACATGGGCGGAGATCAACCTGAGAGCAGTTCAGTCCAACATCGCAGCACTGAAGCAGATCATCCGGGCTCCTCGACTGATGGCGGTGGTGAAGGCCAACGCATACGGGCACGGCGCCGTGCCCGTGGCCACCGCGGCGATCGAGGCCGGGGCGGACTGGCTGGGCGTCGCATCGGTGGAGGAGGGCGTGACCCTGCGCCGCCACGGCATCACGGCGCCCATTCTGGTGCTGGGCTACGTGTCGCCCGGCCAGGCCGAGACCGTGGTTCGGGAGGGGATTCGGGTCACGCTGTTCGACGGGGAGCTGGGCCGCGCCCTCGACCGTGCGGGGAGCCGGCTGCGCCGCCAGGCGCGCGTCCACCTGAAGGTCGACACGGGCATGGGGCGCATCGGCCTGCAGCCGTCCGAGGTGGCCGCCATCGGGCGGGAACTGGCCGCGCTCCCGTACGTGGAGGTGGAGGGGGTCTTCACCCACCTGGCGACGGCGGACGAGCCGGGGAACCCGTACACCCGCCTGCAGCTGGAGCGGTACGATGCGGCGCTGGCCGAGCTCGAAGCGGCGGGGGTGCGCCCGAAGATCCGGCACGTGGCGAACAGCGCGGGGCTCATGCTCCATCCCGAGGCGCACTTCGACATGGTGCGCAGCGGCATCGCCGTCGTGGGCCTGCCGCCCGCGCCGGAGGTGTCGTGGCCCGTGAAGCTCACGCCCGCCCTCACCTGGAAGACCCGGGTGGGGATGGTGAAGCGGCTGGAGGCCGGGTGCTCGATCTCCTACGGGTGCACCTACACCACGTCGGGCCCCGAGCAGATCGCCACGCTGCCCGTGGGGTACGCGGACGGCTACCCCCGGAGGCTCTCCAACAAGGCCGAGGTGCTGATCCGCGGCCGGCGCTGCCCCGTGGTCGGAGTGGTGACCATGGATCAGATGATGGTCCGGGTGCCCGACGACGTCCCGGTGCAGGTGGGCGACGAGGTGGTGCTCATCGGGCGCCAGGGCGACGAGGAGATCACCGCGACCGAGCTGGCCGGCCTGGCGGATACGATCAACTACGAGATCGTCTGCGGCATCTCGCGTCGGGTCCCCCGCTTCTATCCTCCGTCGCTTTGACCATTCGCGCGGCCCGCGTATAGACTGGAACAAGGGCCGTATCCGGAGGAGGTGTTCCATGGCCGCAGTCCGGCGCATTCTGGTCACCGTGCCTGCGTCGCTCCTCGAGCAGGTAGACGGCCTCGCGGCCCTGGAGCGGACCGACCGGGACGCCCTGATCCAGGAGGCCGTGCGAATCTACGTCGAAGAAAGGAAGAAACGGGACATGCGGGAGCAGATGAGGCGGGGCTATCGGGAAATGTCCCGCATCAACCTGACTCTTGCGGAGGAAGGGCCGATCTTCGAGCGGATCGGCAGTTTGCCCTGAGCGGTCCCGGGCGTATGAGCAAGCCACTTCAGATTCGGCGGGGCGACGTCTTCTACGCGGACCTGAGCCCGGTGATCGGCTCGGAGCAGGGGGGCGTGCGGCCCGTTCTGATCCTCCAGAATGATGTCGGCAACAAGTACAGTCCGACCGTCATCGTCTCCGCGATCACCAGCCAGATCGAGAAGGCCAAGCTGCCGATTCACGTCGAACTGGACGGGGAAACCTACGGCCTCGAGCGGGATTCCGTCATCCTGCTGGAGCAGGTCCGCACGATTGACAAGCGGCGGCTGCGCGAGCGGGTGACGCACCTGGGCGGGGACATCATGCGCCAGGTGGACGATGCCCTGATGATCAGCCTCGGACTGAAAGAGTTTTGATGCGCCGCCGGGGCACCTCCGCGGCGAACCCGGGAGTCCAAAGAGTGTGGACCCCCGGGTTCACGCACATAACGAGGCGGTGTGCATCAGGGAGGAGAACCGACGCGATGAGGCCTTTGATCGGCGTGACCGCATGTAACCGGGAGCGTGAGGAGCCGGGGTGCGACTGGCTGTACACCCCGCACGACTATTTCCGGGCGGTCTGGCGGGCGGGCGGGCTGCCGGTGATGCTGCCCGTCGCCGCGGACGAGCAGGACGCGGCCCAGGTGCTGGAGCGGCTGGACGGCCTCCTGCTTTCCGGCGGCGAGGACCTGGATCCGACGCTGTACGGCGAGCTGCCGCTGCCCCGCACCGGCCGCATCGACCCCGAGCGGGACGCGGCGGAGCTGGCGTACGCCCGCCTGGCGGTGGAGCGCGACCTGCCCGTGCTGGGCATCTGCCGGGGCCACCAGGTGCTGGCGGTGGCCTTCGGCGGCGCACTTTGGCAGGACATCCCCACGCAGGTCGACGGCGCCATCAAGCACCGGCAGGAAGCGCCCGCCGACTATCCGACCCATCCGGTGGTCATCGAGCCCGGCACGCGCCTGCACGCGCTGCTGGGCACGCCGCGGCAGGTCAACAGCCGGCACCACCAGGGCGTGAAGCGGGTTCCCCCGGGCTGGGTGGCCAGCGCGCATTCCCCCGATGGCGTCATCGAGGCGATGGAGCATCCGGGGCGGACCTTCGTCCTCTCGGTGCAGTGGCACCCCGAGAACTTCGAGGGCCGGCCCTACAGTTTCGATCCACTGTTTGACGCGTTTGTCGAAGCGGCGCGCCGCAGAATCGACAACAGGGCAAGCGGGGAATGACGTGCGCGGCTGTCGCACACGGAAGGCAGCGGGCCCTCCGCGTGCGACAGCCGCGCCAACAACTGGTCGTCATAACGCGGCACCTCCGGCGGAAACATAAGACCGTCAGGAGGTGAGAAAAGAAGTGGCGAACAACAATAACAACGACGTCCTCGTCTCCTCGGCTCGCAACGCCCTGGAGCAGCTGAAGTTCGAGACGGCCGCTGAGCTCGGCATCCCGAACTACGCCTCGCAGTACAAGGGTGACCTGCCCAGCCGTGTGAACGGTTCCGTCGGCGGGTACATGGTGAAGAAGATGATCGCCCTGGCCGAGCAGCAGCTGAACGGCGGCACCACGCGGTAACGGCCTTCAGGCTGACTGACTCCTCCGGGAGACGCGGGAAGGGGGCTCCGGCCCCCTTCCCGGCTTTTCTTGACGTTCTATCCCCCGATTGGTAAACTCTTCTCGCCTGCGGCGTCAAGCTGGCCGGCCCGCTCGGCCATCTCCTCCCGGGTGATGATCCCCTTGGCGATCAGGAGATCGATCAGGGCGCTGAGGGCGAGGACGGACCGGTAGTCGACCGCCTTCATGTCGGCCAGGGTGGCATACAGGTCGATGGTTTCGCGGGCCTTCACTCCGAGGTCACCTCCGTCGCGCTAACGGGAAGTATCGACCACGGCCGGGCGCTCTAAACACCCCTGGCCAGCCGGGCCGGCTGGGCCCCGGGAGGGATGAAGATGAAGCTGATGGAGAAGGAGTTTGCCGACATCCGCGGCAGGCTCTACCCGCTCATGATGGATCCGGTGCAGATCCAGGCGAAAGGCCAGGGGCAGATGGTCAACGGCCAGATCGCCGAGGGGCTGCACGTCATCTACGGCATCGAGGAGCCGGGCGACAAGATCCGGTACGTCACCTACCAGGACCTGCGCGACTGGGGCGTGAGCCACACCACCGTGCACATCACCGCGGTCCAGAACCTGAAGCGGCTGACCGAGGGGAAGCGGGTGACGAAGCTGGACTCGCCCGAGGGCGGCAGGCCGATGTTCATCTGGGCCCTGGCGGACGGCTACGACGCGGCGCGCATCCTGCTGCCCGAGTGGCTGCACGACTTCGCCGAGGCGGTGCCCGGCAACCTGGTGATCGGGGTGCCTCACCGCAACTGGCTGGTGGCGATCGGCGACGCCGACGAGGAGCTGCTGAACGTAGTGCAGCGCCGCGTGGCCCTGGAGCACCGGGACGCCGGCTTCCCCGTGAGCCCTTACCTGTACACCTTCGACGGCGAAAGGATCGTGCGCTATGTGCGGCGCCAGGGCCGGTGAGGCCGGCTTCGTCCGGCGGCTGGCGGAGGCCATCCGCCACCAAGGCGGCCCGGCGTTCGACGAGGAGCGGGCCGCCCGGCTCGCCCGGGAGGTCTGGGGCGAGGTGGAACGCAGCGGGCCCGACGATTTCCCGCACATGATCCAGGAGGGCGACCTGCGTTTCGTCTGGCAGTGGGACGAGGCGCCGCCGGTCATGACCGTGATGCTCTGGGACGGCGAGATGTGGCGCGACATGGAGCGGCTCGAGCTGCCCGGAGGGCGGCCCGCGCGGGAAGGGGATTGAGAGGAGCCAGGATGGGATCCAGGCCAGGCTGGCCCGGGAACTGGGGCTGTCGGCCGGTCAGGTGGCGCGCTGCATCGCGCTGCTGGACGAGGGAAACACCGTGCCCTTCATCGCCCGGTACCGCAAGGAGGCCACGGGTGAGATGGACGAGAACCAGATCCGCGCCCTGCAGGAGCGGCTGGCCTACCTGCGCAACCTTGAGGCCGAGAAGGAGAAGGTCCTGCGAGTCATCGCCGAGCAGGGCAAGCTGACGCCCGAGCTCGAGCAGGCCATCCGCCAGGCGGAGAAGCTGCAGGAGGTCGAGGACCTCTACCGGCCCTACCGGCCGAAGCGGCGCACCCGGGCCATGATCGCCCGGGAGCGGGGCCTGGAGCCGCTGGCGCAGCAGATGCTCGCCCAGGCCGAGACCAAGGGCTCGCCCGAGGAGATCGCCGCCGCGTACATCAACCCCGAGCTGCAGGTGGAGTCGGCCGAGGACGCCCTGGCCGGCGCCCGGGACATCGTGGCCGAGATCGTGTCGGACGAAGCGGCCGTGCGCAAGGTGGTCCGCGAGCTCACCGCCGCCCGCGGCGTCATCCGGTCGGTGGCCGACGAGAAGGGCGATCCGGAGAAGGCCCGGGAGTTCGAGATGTACTACGACTTCCAGGAGCCGGTGCGCACCCTGCCGCCCCACCGCGTGCTGGCCATCAACCGGGGCGAGCGGCTGGAGTGCCTGAAGGTGACGCTGGAGGCGCCGGTGGAGGAGATCATCCCCCGCATCGAGCGGCAGTACATCACCGGCCGTTCCATCTGGGAGAACCACCTGCGGGAGGCGATCGCCGACGCCTACCGCCGGCTGATCGCACCCTCGATCGAGACGGAGATCCGCGGCGAGCTGACCGAGAAGGCGGAGGAGCACGCCATCAAGCTCTTTGCGATGAACCTGCGCAACCTGCTGCTCCAACCGCCGATCAAGGGCATGACGGTCATGGGCATCGACCCGGGCTACCGCACCGGCTGCAAGCTGGCCGTGGTCGACGAGACCGGCCGGGTGCTGGAGACCGGCGTGATCTACGTGAGACTGGGCGACCGGCAGCGGCAGCAGGGCGAGGAGACGCTGATCCGGATGGTGGACCGGCACCAGGTCGACCTGATCGCCATCGGCAACGGCACGGCTTCCCGGGAGACCGAGCAGGTGGTGGCCAGCGTTATCCCCCGCTGCAGCCATCCCACCGCCTACATGATCGTCTCCGAGGCCGGCGCCTCGGTGTACTCCGCGTCGAAGGTCGCCCAGGAGGAGTTCCCCGACTTCGACGTGACGCAGCGCTCGGCGGTCTCCATCGCCCGGCGCGCGCAGGACCCGCTGGCCGAGCTGGTCAAGATCGACCCCAAGTCCATCGGCGTCGGCCTCTACCAGCACGACGTCAACCAGAAGCGGCTGGCCGAGCAGCTCGGCGCCGTGGTGGAGTCGGTGGTGAACGCCGTCGGCGTCGACCTGAACACCGCGTCGCCGTCGCTCTTGCAGTACGTGGCCGGCATCAAGGCCTCCGTCGCCAAGGCGATCGTGGAGTACCGGGAGAAGAACGGCAAGTTCCGGAGCCGCAAGGAACTCCTTAAGGTCGCGGGCCTCGGGCCCAAGGCCTTCGAGCAGTGCGCGGGCTTCCTCCGGGTGACCGACGGCGTGGAGCCGCTGGACAACACCGCGGTCCACCCCGAGTCGTACGCCGTGGCCGAGGCGATCCTGAAGGCGGTCGGCGCCACGCGGGAACAGCTCATCGGCCGCGGGTCGGCCGGGCTCCGGGACGCCCTGAAGCAGCTCTCGCCCGAGCGGGTGGCCGCCGAGCTGGGGGCCGGCGTGCCCACGGTGCGCGACATCATTGAGGCCCTTCAGAAGCCCGGCCGCGACCCCCGGGACGAGTTGCCCAAGCCCATCTTCCGCACCGACGTGCTGAAGCTGGAGGACCTGCAAGTGGGCATGGAGCTCATGGGCACCGTGCGCAACGTGGTCGACTTCGGCGCCTTCGTCGACATCGGCGTGCACGAGGACGGGCTCGTCCACATCTCCCAGCTCTCTCACAAGTACGTCAAGCACCCCTCCGAGGTGGTCGCGGTGGGCGACGTGGTGCGGGTCCGGGTGATCGAGGTCGACCTGAAGCGGCAGCGCATCGGGCTCTCGATGAAACTGGGCGAACCGCCGGCGGAGGAGCGGCCTGCGGGGCCGCGGGGCGAGCGCCGGGGTGCCCCGGCCGGACCCCGGGGGCAGCAGGGCGCCGCGCGGCCCGGCGGCAACGGCCATGGCGGGCGGCGGAACCCGGCCAGGTTGGAGGAGCAGCTGAAGACCCGGCAGATGAGCCTCGAGGAGCAGCTGAAGCTGCTTCAGGAGAAGTTCCGGCGGTTGTGAGCGCAGCCCGGGCCGTGTTGCGGCAGCCATGCGGGGCTGTGCGGAGGCCGTGCATGTAGACCGACTCGACGAGCGAGGGGCGGCGGTGACCGCCCCCGTTCGTGTTCGACGCTCTGGGTGGACCTTCGCACTGGGTTGCACGAGCTGGCAGGCCACGCGCGCCCGGGAGCGCCGGCGGGTGGTTGAGGCGCGCAGGGAGTAAGTGCGCGGAGCGGGTACGGCGGAGCTATTGGGGATGGTAAACTCCGGCCTCATAGGCTATTATTAGTACCAGGTATTAATTCGGGACGGGTAAGGGGGAGACGTGTGCCGTGGGACTGATGATGGGGAGGAAGTGCCTCGTGATGGGCGTGGCCAACAAGCGCTCCATCGCGTGGGGGATCGCCCGGGCCCTGCATCGGGAGGGGGCGGAGCTGGCCTTCACCTACGTGAACGACCGGCTGAAGGAGAACCTGGTGGAGCTGGTGCAGACCCTGGAGGGGCACGAGCAGATGCCGCTCCTGCCCTGCGACGTCATGGAGGATGGGCAGATCGAGGCGGCGTTCGCCGAGCTGGGCGAGCGGTGGGGGAAGCTGGACGTCGTGGTCCACTCCATCGCCTACGCCCGGACGGAGGACCTGCAGCGGGACTTCGTGGAGACCACCCGCGAGGGCTGGCGCATCGCCCAGGAGGTCTCCGCCTGGTCCCTGATCGCCGTCGCCCGCGCCGCCAGGCCGCTGATGGAGGCCGCCGGGGGCGGGTCGATCATGACCCTCTCGTACCTCGCCGCCGAGCGGGTCGTCGACCGGTACAACATCATGGCGCCGGCCAAGGCCGCCCTGGAGTGCAATGTGCGCTACCTGGCCCACGAGCTCGGCCCCAGCAACATCCGGGTTAACGCGATCTCGGCCGGGCCCCTGAAGACCCTGGCCGCCAGCGCCGTGAAGGGGCTCAGCACCATCCGGGACATCGTGGAGGAGCGGGCGCCGCTCAGGCGCAACGTGACCGTGGAAGAGGTGGGCGACGTCGGCCTGTTCCTGGCCTCTCCCCTGTCCCGGTGCATCACCGGCGAGACGATCTACGCCGACAACGGCTACCACATCATGGGCGTGTGACGGGCCTGGCTTCCGGCACCGGCCCCGGGGCGTGCGGCGCGCCGGGGCTTTTTTCTTGACCTGGTGGAGAGAGACGCCCAGAATAGGTCTTGATCGGTCTTGGGAGGATGAGCGCATGGTGCGCGTGATGAGCAGAAGCCCCGGCGAAACGCAGGCCCTGGGTCGGTGGCTGGGCGAGCGGCTCCGGCCCGGCGACTTCGTCGCGCTCGTCGGCGACCTGGGCACCGGCAAGACCGCGCTTTCCACCGGCATCCTGGCCGGCCTCGGCGTCCGCCGCACCGGCGGCAGCCCCACCTTCACCCTCCTCTGGGAGTACGAGGGGCGCGTCCCGGTGTTCCACTGGGACGTCTATCGCCTGGAGGATCCGGAGGAGCTGGAGGACCTGGGCTGCGAGGAGTACTTCTTCGGCGGCCACGGCGTGAACCTCGTCGAGTGGGCCGACCGGGTCCGGCCGCTCTGGCCCGACGAGGTCCTGGAGATCACACTGAGTTATGGGAGCGGCGAGCAGGAGCGGGTGCTGGAGTTCACCGGCACCGGCCGCTACGGGCCGCTCCTGGAGGAGTTGGCGCATGCGGGTTTTGGCCTTTGACACAGCCACCGCCGCCTGTACGGTCGCGGTCGTGGCGGACGGGCAGGTGCGCTCCGAGCTCACGCTGCAGGTGCCCCGGGCACACTCCGTCCGGCTGATGCCGCTGATCGCCCAGGCCCTGCGGGAGGCATGGGTGGACAGGCGTGAACTTGACGCGATTGCCGTCGGCGTGGGCCCGGGCTCGTTCACCGGGCTGCGCATCGGACTGGCCACGGCCAAGGGGCTGGCGCTTGCCCTGGACAGGCCCGTGGTCCCGGTCTCGACGCTGGCGGCCACGGCCTACGGCACCGGCGCGCACGCCGGCCTGGTGGTGCCGCTGTTCGACGCGAAGCGGGACCAGGTCTTCACCGCCGTGTACGCCGCGGGCGACCGGGATCCTGCCACGTGGACGGAGCTCATGGCCCCGGCGAACCTGCACATCGACCAGGTCGTGGCGCGGGTCCGGGCGCTGCGGGCGGAGCCGGGGCACACCTGGGAGTTCGTCACCCTGTGCGGCGACGCGGCCGAGCAGCACGCGACCCGCTTCGAGGAAGGTGCTGCGCCGGGGGAGCATGCACACCAAGCTGGCCTGAGCGGCGCCGTGCGGCTGGCCTCCCCCGGGAGCCTGCTGCCCCGGGCGTCCAGCGTGGCGGCGCTGGGCCTGAGCCTGCTCCGGCGCGGAGGCGGTGTGAGCCCCGACGCGCTGTCGCCCGTCTATCTGCGAAAAAGCGAGGCGGAGAGCCTATGGGAGTCCCGGAGATCACCATCCACCCCATGACCCCGGCCGACCTCGACGAGGTCATGGAGATCGAACGGATGTCGTACCTCACCCCGTGGTCCCGCGAGGCCTTCGCCTCGGAGCTGATCCAGCGCTACACCGTGTACCTGGTGGCGCGCACGGCGGACCGGGTGGTGGGCTTCGCCGGCATGCACGTCATGTGGGAGATGGCCCACGTCACCAACGTCGCCGTCCACCCGCTGTACCGCGGCCGGGGCATCGGCGAGCGGCTCATGCGCGAGCTCATCCGCATCGCCGCGCGGCGGGGCGCCATGCGCATGACCCTGGAGGTGCGCGTGGGCAACGCCCCGGCCCAGGCCCTCTACCGGAAGCTGGGCTTCATTACCGAACCGGGGGCGATCCGCAAGGGGTACTACACGGACACCGGGGAAGACGCCATCATCATGTGGAAGGAACCGCTGGTCGAGGAGGCGATCTGACCGTGAGGGAAGTCATCATCTACACCGACGGCGCCTGCTCCGGCAACCCCGGGCCGGGCGGCTGGGGGGCGGTGCTCCTGAGCGGCCCCCACCGCAAGGAGCTGTCGGGCTTCCACCCCCACACGACTAACAACCGCATGGAGATTCAGGCCGCCATCGAGGCCCTGCGGGCCCTGAAGTACCCCTGCCGCGTCAAGCTCTACTCCGACAGCGCCTACCTGGTCAACGCCTTTCAGCAGCGGTGGCTGGAAACCTGGCAGCGGAACGGTTGGGTGAACAGCAAGAAGCAGCCGGTGGAGAACCAGGACCTCTGGCAGGAGCTGCTGGAGGTGGCCCGGCCCCACCGGGTGGAGTGGATGAAGGTGCAGGGGCACGCCGACAATGTGGAGAACAACCGCTGTGACGAGCTGGCGCGCGCGGCCATCGCGGCCGGCACGAAGGCGGAGGGCCCCGGGAGGTGAAGGGATTGTCCGAGGGGCTGATCCTGGGCATTGAATCCTCCTGCGACGAGACGGCCGCGGCGGTGGTCGCGGGCGGGCGCAGGGTGCTCTCCAACACGATTGCGAGCCAGGTGGACCTGTTTCGGAAGTACGGGGGGGTCGTCCCCGAGATCGCCTCGCGCAGGCACCTGGAGCTGATCCTGCCCGTCATCCGGGAGGCGCTGCAGACCGCCGGCGTCACGCTGCAGGAGATCGACGCCATCGCCGTCACCCACGGCCCCGGCCTGGTGGGCACGCTGCTGGTGGGGCTGTCAGCCGCCAAGGCCCTCGCCTTCGGGCTGGACAAGCCCCTGATCGGCGTCAACCACCTGCAGGGGCACATCTACGCCAACTTCCTGGTGGATCCCGAGCCCGAGTTCCCGCTGGTCTGCCTGGTGGTCTCGGGCGGCCATACCGACCTGATCTACATGGCGGGCCACGGCCGGATGGAGCTTCTGGGCCGGACCCTGGACGACGCGGCCGGCGAGGCCTTCGACAAGGTGGCCCGCTCCGTGGGACTGGGCTACCCCGGCGGCCCGCAGGTGGAGCGGCTGGCCCTGTCCGGCAACCCCGAGGCCGTGCCGTTGCCCCGCGCCCAGACGGAGGGACCCTACGACTTCTCGTTCTCCGGCCTGAAGACCGCCGTGCTGCAGTACGTGCAGCGCACCGGCCCCCTGGACGATCAGCAGCGGGCGGACCTCGCCGCCTCGTTCCAGCGGGCGGTGACCTCGGTGCTGGTGGAACGGACGCTGAAGGCAGCGCTGGACCGGGGCGTCCGGCAGGTGATCCTCGCCGGGGGCGTGGCCGCCAACGGCGCCCTGCGGCAGGAGATGCAGGCGGCCCTGGAGCCCCGCGGCATCGCCCTGGGCTACCCGCCGCCCGTGCTCTGCACCGACAACGCCGCCATGATCGCCGCCGCGGGGTACTACCTGTGGCGCGCGGGCGTGCGCCACGACCTGGACCTGAACGCCATCCCCGGGCTGGGGCTCGGGCTGTGAGGGGGTGACGCCGCCGTGCCGCGCCGGCTGACCCGGCTGCCCGACTACGGGCCGCTCAACCCGCTGCAGTACTGGTACCGGCACATCAACCCGTTCCGGGTGGTCTGGAACTTCGTCTGCATCTACCTCGCGAAGTACGCCCCTTCGCTCACGCTCAAATGCTGGCTCTACCGGCTGACCGGGGCGAAGATCGGGCGCAACGTTTCCATCGGCCTGGCCGTTGTATTTGACATCTTCTACCCCCACCTCATCCGCATCGACGACAACAGCGTGATCGGCTACAACTCGGTGATCCTCTGCCACGACTTCCGGGTGAAGGAGGCGTACACCGGGCCCGTGCACATCGGGCGCGACGTGCTGGTGGGCGCCAACTGCACCATCCTGCCGGGGGTGCACATCGGCGACGGCGCGACCGTCGGCGCCATGAGCCTGGTGAACCGGGACATTCCCCCGGGGGCGATGGCCGGCGGGGTGCCGGCCAGGGTGATCCGGGCGGCGGAGTGATCGCGGCCTCAGCGGTCCCATAGAATGACAGGAAGGTGAAGGGGTGGGTGACATGTCGGGTGTGGAGATCCTGCAGGCGATTCAGACCATCCAGTCCCCGCTGCTGGATCGGCTCCTCGGGTTTATCACCAACCTGCACCACGAAGCGGTCTACGTACTGATCCTTCCGTTGCTCTACTGGCTCTACGACAAGCAGTTCGGCCGCTACATGTTCTCGGTGTTCTTCATCGGCTTCTGGTCCAACGCGGCCCTGAAGCAGGTCTTCCAGACGCCCCGGCCCGACCCGACGCAGGTGCGGGTGATCCTGGCGGAGACCGGCGGCGGGTACTCCTTCCCCAGCGGCCACGCGCAGACGCCCCTGGTCTTCTGGGGGGCCATCGCCCACCACCTGCAGCGGCGGTGGTTCACCTGGTTCACCGTGGTCCTCGTCTTCCTGATTGGCTTCTCGCGGCTCTACATCGGTGTCCACTGGCCGCTCGACGTCATCGGCGGCTGGGCGATCGGCCTGGCCGTCCTCTGGCTGATGGTGCGCAGCCGCCCGTTCTGGACCGGTCAGCGGCAGGGGCTTGCCCTCCGGGTCCTCCTGGCCTTCCTGATGCCGGGCGCCGCCCTCGCCGTTCTGGCGCTCCTGGGCGGTGTGGACGCGATCGCCTGGCCCGTCTGCGGCGCCTACGGCGGGCTGCTCCTGGGCTCGGCACTGGAGGAGGAGTGGGTGCGGTTCGACCCGCGCCTGGGCACGCCGGCGCAGCACCTGGTGAAGCTGGCCGCGGGGCTGGTCCTGGTGCTGGCGGTGAAGGAGGGGGCGAAGCTGGTGTTGCCCGACACCGGCCCCGGCGACATGGTGCGCTACTGGCTGGTGGCCCTGACCGCGACGCTGGCGGCGCCGTGGGTCTTTGCACGGTTTATCGCGCGCCCGCCTGTGGTGCAGGCGGAGAAGGCGCATCGCTTGTAGAAAACGTCGTCCCACGAGGGGGAAGCCTGGGTGCTGAAGGCCCGGAAGGTGCATTTCATCGGAGTCGGTGGCTACGGCATGAGCGCGCTGGCCATGGTGCTGAAGCAGCGTGGCACGCAGGTTTCAGGTTCCGATGTGGCGGCCTCCGCCCGCACGCAGCGGCTCGCGGAGGCGGGAGTGGAGATCCACGTCGGCGCCCATGACGCCGCGCATATCGAGGGAGCGGACGTCGTCGTCTACTCCACGCAGGTTCCGGAAGACAATCCTGAACTGTCGGCCGCCCGGGCCAGGGGGCTGCGGGTGCTGCACCGCTCGGAGCTGTTGGCCGAGTTCGTCAACGGGCAGTCCATCGCGGTGGCGGGCACGCACGGAAAGACCACCACCTCGTCGATGGTGGCCTTCCTGCTGGAAAAAGGAGGCCTCGACCCCACCGTCCTCCTGGGCGGCGAGATGGAGGCCATCGGCGGAACGGGCAAGGCCGGCCGGGGCTCCTGGGTGGTGGCCGAAGCCGATGAGTCCGACCGCTCCTTCCTGCGGTACCACCCGCTCGTGGCGGTGGTGACCAACGTGGAGCCGGAGCACCTGGAGTTCTGGGAGGGGTCCTTCGAGCGCATCAAGGAGGGCTTCCGGCAGTTCCTGCGCCAGGTGCAGCCCGGCGGCCTCGCCGCGCTCTGCGCCGACGACCCGACGCTCCTCGCCCTCGGGCGCGAGCTCAGGGTCCGGCCCGGTGCGCCGGAGGTCGTCTTCTACGGCACGGGTCCCGAGGCCGAATGGCGTGCGGCGAACATCTGCCCGTGGGAGCGCGGCATCGCCTACGACTGTTACCGGGACGGCCGGCTCGTCGGCGAGGTGCGGCTACCGATCCCGGGGCGGCACAACGCCGTGAACTCCCTGGGGGCCCTGATCGCCGGGACGTACGCCGGCCTCTCCTTCGCACAGATGCGGGACAGCCTGCTCGCCTTCGGCAACGCCCGGCGCCGGTTCGAGGTGTGGGCGGAGGTCGACGGGATTCGGGTGGTGGACGACTACGCCCACCATCCCACCGAGATCCGGGCCACCCTGGCGGCGGCCCGGGAGCAGGGGCGAGGGCGGGTCGTCGCGGTCTTCCAGCCCCAGCGGTACTCGCGCACCCACTGGCTGATGGACGAGTTCGCCACGGCGTTCCGGGACGCGGACGTCCTGGTGCTGACCCGAATCTACAGCCCGCCGGGCGAGCGGCCGATCCCGGGCGTCTCGGCCGAGGTCCTGGCCGCCCGCATCCAGGAGAACACCGGCCGCCCGGTGATGCTGCTCTCCGATCACGGGGAGATCCTCCGGTTCCTGCTGGAGGAGGTCCGCCCCGGCGATACGGTGCTCACCATGGGGGCCGGTGACATCTGGAAGGTCGCCCGCGCGCTTGCAGAGGCCCTGAAGGCGCGGGTGCCTACGCGTACGGCGAGTAGTGATTCGGGTCCACAAGCTCCCGGTAGCGGGCGATGACCTGCTTCATGTCGCTCCACACGTCCCGCTTCTTCGAGGGGTCCCTCAGAAGAGCGGCGGGGTGGTAGGTGGGCATGAAGTAGATGCCCTCCCGCTCGATCCACTGGCCGCGCATGCGCGTGATCCGGGCCTGCGGGTCAATGATCCCCTGCAGCGCCGTCGCCCCCAGGAGGATGACGATCTTGGGCTGCACCAGCCGGATCTGCGCCCGCAGGTTGGGCCAGCAGGCCTGCCGCTCGGCCGGTTCGGGGATGCGGTTGCCCGGCGGCCGGCATTTCACGATGTTGGCGATGTAGCAGTTGCGCTTCCGGTCGAAGCCGGAGACCTCCAGGATGCGGTCCAGCAGCTGGCCGGCCTTGCCGACGAAGGGGCGACCGAGCCGGTCCTCGTCGGCGCCCGGCCCCTCGCCGATGCACATCAGGGCAGAGGGCCAGACGCCCTCGCCGAACACGACCTGCGTGCATCCGGCCCTGAGCCCGCAGCGGTTGCAGCCCTTCACGACCTCGGCCAGGGCCTCCATGGTGGGGATGCGGTCCAGTTCCGTGGGTTCTCCTGTGTAGATCATCTCCGTCCACCTTCATCGGGGTGTTTGCCCGTATCTTTCGGTGGAGGGAAGGCCAATACCTCCAAAGCCCACCGATCGGCGGTTGTCGTGAGATATGCGCTATGGTATAATGCTTCAAATTCCGAGCAAAAGGCTCAGTCGGAGGTCAGATCATGAACGACAAGTTCGGGCCGGAAGCATTGACTTTCGATGACGTCCTGTTAGTTCCGGCACACTCACAAGTCCTTCCACGCGACGTCGACGTGTCCACCCGGCTGACGCGTAAGATACGCCTCAACATCCCCCTGTTGTCGGCGGCCATGGATACGGTGACGGAAGCCCGCATGGCGATCGCCATGGCCCGGGAGGGCGGCATCGGCATCGTGCACAAGTCGATGCCGATCGAGCGGCAGGCCGAGGAGGTCGACAAGGTCAAGCGCTCCGAGCACGGCATCATCGTCGACCCGGTGTACGTGCACCCGGACGACATGATCGACGTGGCCCTGCAGCTCATGGCCCGCTACCGCATCTCCGGCGCGCCGGTGGTGGAGCGGGGCACGCACAGGCTGGTGGGCATCCTCACCAACCGCGACCTGCGGTTCGAGGAGAACTGGCATCAGCCGGTCGGCAACGTGATGACCCGGGAGAACCTCATCACCGCGCCGGTGGGCACCACCCTGGAGGAGGCCAAGGATATCCTGCGCCACGCCAAGGTGGAGAAGCTGCCGCTGGTGGACGAGCATGGGGTGCTGAAGGGGCTTATCACCATCAAGGACATCGAGAAGGCCAAGAAGTACCCCAACTCCGCAAAGGACGAGCGCGGCCGGCTGCTCTGCGGCGCGGCCATCGGCGTGTCGGACGACCTGCTGGAACGGGCCGGCGCCCTGGTGGACGCGGGCGTGGACGTCCTGGTCCTGGACTCCGCCCACGGCCACTCGGCCGGCATCATCGAGGCGCTCAGGAAGGTGAAGAAGAACTGGCCCGACGTGCAGGTGATCGCGGGCAACGTGGCCACCTACGAGGGCACCCGCGACCTCATCGAGGCCGGGGCCGACGCCGTGAAGGTGGGCATCGGGCCGGGCTCGATCTGCACGACCCGGGTAGTGGCCGGCATCGGCGTCCCGCAGATCACGGCGATCTTCGAGTCGGCCCGGGCCGCGGACGAGTTCGGTGTGCCCATCATCGCCGACGGCGGCATCAAGTACTCAGGCGACATCACCAAGGCCATCGCCGCCGGCGCCTCGGCGGTGATGATCGGCTCGCTGTTCGCCGGAACCGACGAGTCCCCCGGCGAAATGGAGATCTACCAGGGTCGTTCCTTCAAGGTCTACCGCGGCATGGGCTCGCTCGGCGCCATGAAGGAGGGCTCCGGCGACCGCTACTTCCAGGAGGGCGCGCCCAAGCTGGTGCCGGAGGGGATCGAGGGCCGGGTGCCCTACCGGGGTCCCCTCGCGGACATGGTGTTCCAGCTGGTGGGCGGGCTCCGGGCCGGCATGGGCTACTGCGGCACCCCGACGATCGAGGACCTGCGCAAGAACGGCAAGTTCTGCCGCATTACCGCCGCAGGCCTGCGGGAGAGCCACCCGCACGACGTGATGATCACGAAGGAAGCGCCCAACTACAGCGTTTCTTAGTTGAAAGTGTGAGGCATGAAAGGCGTGGCCGCCAGGGGCGTTCCCGTGGAATGGGCGGCGCAGACGGCATGAAGATGGAAGGTGAGGCCCGGGCAAGACCGCCCGGGCCCTCTCTTTGGTAAATACGGCGCCTTTCTGGACGAGGGTTGTGCTTTCTGTTAAAGTGACTACGTATGACCGGCTGTGAGCCTGGTCAGCGCATACTAGATCGCAACCCGCAATGTATGAGGGGAGACCGATATTGGCAGCAAAGTTCGTCGTCCGCGGCGGCAACCGTCTCGCCGGCACCGTCTCCATCGGCGGTGCCAAGAACAGCGCCCTGCCCATCGTTACGGCTGCCGCACTGGCTGCCGAGGGCGAATCCATCCTGGAGAACGTACCTGACAATTCTGATATACAACACCTCTGCGAGATACTGAGAGCGCTCGGCTGCCGCGTGGAGCGCGTGGCCGAGACCACCCTGCGCATTCAGGCCCACCAACTGGAAAACCACGTTGCGCCTTACAACCTGGCCCGCCGGCTCAGGGGCTCCACCTACGTGATGGGGCTCCTGCTCGCGCGCCTGGGCAAGGGCGAGGTCGCCTGTCCCGGGGGGTGCGAGATCGGGGCACGCCCGGTGGACTTCCACCTGAAGGGCTTCCGGGCGCTCGGGGCCGAGGTGGTGGTGGAGCACGGCGCGATGGTCAGCCAGAAGGTCAACCTCCAGGGCGGCCGCTTCTACGTGGACCGGGCCAGTGTGGGCACGACGGTCAACATGATCATCACCGCGGCGCTGACCCCCGGCGTTACGGTGCTGGAGAACGCCGCCTGCGAGCCCGAGATCGTTGACCTGGCCAACTTCATCAACGCCATGGGCGGCCGGGTGCGGGGCGCGGGCACGAACACGGTGCGCATCGAGGGGGTCGACCGGCTGCGCGGGGCGCGCCACGAGATCATCCCCGACCGCATCGAGGCCGGAACGTACATGCTGATGACCGCCGCCGCCGGGGGCGATGTCCGCGTGGAGAACGTCATCCCCGAGCACCTGGGCACGGTGATCGCCAAGCTGATCGAGGCCGGGCAGGAGGTCGAGGAGAACGGCGACAGCATCCGGGTGCGGGCGCGCCCCATCCGTTCGGTGGACGTGGAGACCCAGGTCTACCCCGGGTTCCCCACCGACCTGCAGTCGCCCTGGGTGGCGCTGATGGGCCTCGCCGACGGCATCGCGGTGGTACACGAGACCATCTTCGAGAACCGGTTCGGCTTCACCAACGAGCTGATCCGCATGGGCGCCGAGATCAAGGTGGACCGGAACACCGGCATCGTCCGGGGCGTGCGGCGGTACACCGGCGCGCCCGTGGAGGCACGGGACATCCGGGGCGGCGCCGCGCTGGTCACTGCGGCCCTCGCGGCCGAGGGCGTCACCGAGGTGGCCGGGGTGCGCTACATCGACCGGGGCTACACGCGCATGGAGGAGAAGCTCGCCGCGCTCGGGGCCGACATCCGCCGGGTCGACGACGGGAACGGGCTTTGAGCGGTAGGCCGTGGGCGGTGAGCCGTGAGATTGGCAGTGGGTTGGGCGTTGTGAGCGGTGAGGCTGGCAGCGGGCCTGGAGCTGTGGGCGGAGGCGTGGTGCTGTGCCTGCACCGATTCCAGCGAGCGATTGGCGGCCACGTTCGAACCAGCCCCGGGAAGGTTTGGGATCTGCCGGCCGCCAGTGCTGACCAGTTGCGTGGCTATGGCCGGTCATCAGCGACCTTGGCGGCTGGCTGTGAGCCTGGTGACGGCGCCTGAGTGATGAGCAACGAGATCGGTGATGAGCACGGAGAGAGAAAAAGCGGGCCGTCAGCCCCGGGCAGGAACTGGCTACGGCCGGCCGCATAGTCCAGGCGACGGGTATGAGTGGGCCGTGATCCGCTCACGTCACGCAGCCACTCTCACCTCTGACGGCTCACGGCTCACAACCCTGGACTGCCGTGAGACCCAGGGCCACGACTGCGCACTGCTCACCGCTCAGAGCGGAGAGTTGCGCCCGCACGGCAGGGAATGAAGGCTCCCCGCCTAATTTATGTAAGGTATAGGGGGGAGGCTGGTGGCACGAACGGTTCCCTCTGCCCGGCGCCCGCCCGCGCCGGTGGCCCGGCCGCCCGTGTTGGGCCTGCCCGACGGCCTGCTCATCGTTGCGCTGATCGGCCTCATCAGCCTGGGAATGGTGATGATTTACAGCACCACCGTTCATGAGGGCGCCCCCGCTGAGGTGGTGCGCGAACTGGCCATGCAGTTCGGGGTGGGCCTGGCCGGCCTGCTCATCGGCCTGCTGGTGCCGCTTTCATGGTGGCGCAGGCTGACGCCCGTATTGCTGTTGGGCGCTGCCGCTGCCCTGGGGTTTCTGCTGCTTCCAGGCAATCCCTGGGCCATCACCCGGCTGGGCGCCACCCGGTGGATCGGCATCGGGCCCGTCAGCATACAGCCGTCTGAGTTCGCCAAGCTGGCGTTCATCCTCTTCGCGGCGCGCTTTCTGGACCGGTTCGGCAAGCGCGCGAACCTTGGCCACTGGATCGTCTACCTGGGCGTGATGGGCCTCCTGGCGGGGCTGATCTACCTGGAACCCGACCTGGGCACGGCCGTGGTCCTCTGCGGCATCGCGATCTGCATGCTCTGGGTCGCCAGGGTTCACTGGTTGGGGATTGCCGGGCTGTTCGGCCTGGCAGCCGGCGGCGTCTATCTGCTCGCCCAGACCAAGGAGCACCAGCAGGAGCGTCTGCTCGCCTGGCGCAACCCCTGGGCCTACGAGGACACCATCGGTCATCAGATCATCCAGTCGTGGACGGCCATGGCCCGGGGCGGCCTGTGGGGCGTGGGCCTGGGCCAGTCGCTGCAGAAGCTGGACAACCGCTTGCCCGAGGCGGAGACCGACTTCATCTTCGCCGTCATCGTGGAGGAACTGGGACTGGCCGGCGGCATCTTCGTCATCCTGCTCTTCCTGCTGTTCGCCTGGCGGGGTTTCGCAATCGCCCTCAGGGCCCCCGACCGGTACAGCACGCTGCTGGCGGCGGGGATCACCACCTGGGTGGCCGGCCAGTCGGTGCTCAACGTGGGCGTCGTCACCGGCACCCTGCCCAACACCGGCATTCCGCTGCCCTTCCTTTCGTCGGGCGGGTCCTCGCTGCTCGCCCTGATGATCGCCACGGGCCTCCTGCTCTCCATCAGCCGCCTGCCGCCGCCCGAGCCGCGCACACAGCCCGCGGCCGAACCGCCGACGCAACCGTCGCCCGGTTCCCGCAGGCGGTCGTCCCGGCGGGCGTGAGCCGTAAGCAAGCCCCTGCGTTCGCAGGGGCTTTTGGTGTCTGCGCACCCGTTTTCGATCGCCATCTGCTATAATGGTGCCCGTGAGAAGAATTCTATCATTGCAAATCGCAAGGGAGGAGCGTCAATGGGCCGGGAAGCCGTCATCGTCAGTGCCGTTCGCACACCGTTCGGCGCCTTCCAGGGTGCACTGAAGGACCTCTCCGCGACCGACCTGGGCGCCGTGGCCATCCGTGAAGCGCTGCGCCGGGTTGAGCTCCTGGAGCAGCCGGAAGAGATCGACCAGGTGTTGATGGGCCAGGTGGTCCAGGCCGGTGCCGGCCAGATCCCCTCACGCCAGGCCGCGCACAAGGCCGGGCTGCCGTTCGGGGTCGTCACGGCGACGGTGAACAAGGTCTGCGCGTCCAGCCTCTGGGCGGTGAACCTGGCCGACACGCTGATCCGGGCCGGCGACGCCGAGGTCGTGGTGGCGGGCGGCATGGAGTCGATGAGCAATGCGCCTTACCTGCTCACACAGGCGCGGTCGGGGTACCGCATGGGTCACGGCAAGCTCATCGATGGCGTCATCCACGACGGCCTGTGGTGCGCCTTCGGCGACGTGCATATGGGCACCTACGGCGGGCGCGGCGCCCGGGAGTACGGCATCTCCCGTGAGGAGCTGGACGCCTGGGCCTACCGCAGCCACATGCGGGCGGCGGCCGCCTGGGACCGGGGCTTCTTTGCGGAGGAGGTCACCCAGGTGGTGGTTCGCCAGAAGAAGGGCGAGACGGTGGTGCTGGAGGACGAGCCCATCCGGCGCGACACCTCCGTGGAGCGGCTGGCGGCGCTGCGGCCGGCCTTCGAGCCGGACGGCCCCATCACCGCCGGGAACGCCCCCGGCCTCTCGGACGGCGCCGCCGCACTGGTCGTGATGTCGCGGGAGAAGGCGGAGGCCCTGGGGCTGGAGGTCCTGGCGACCATCGTGGCGCAGGGGCAGTACTCGGATGAGCCTCACACCCTGCACACGGTGCCCGCCCGGGCCGGGCAGATGGCCCTGAGCCGGGCCGGCCTCACGGCCAAGGACCTGCACCTGGTCGAGATCAACGAGGCGTTTGCCGCGGTCACGCTGGTCTCGACCCGGCTGCTGGAGGTCGATCCCGAGATCGTCAACGTGAACGGCGGCGCCATCGCCCTGGGTCATCCCATCGGGGCCAGCGGCGGCCGCATCCTGATGCACCTGATCTACGAACTGCGCCGGCGGGGCGGCGGTATCGGACTGGCCGCCATCTGCTCCGGCGGCGGGCAGGGGGAGGCGACCCTGGTCCGGGTGGACTAGGCGACGGGGCCTGACGGAGCGGTCGTGGTTCGGGCGGACCGGGTGACAGCGTCTGACGGGGTGGCTGCGGTCCGGGCGGACTGGACAGCGATTGGGTTTGACAGATGAGACCGTAGCAGGAGGGAAAGCCGATGATCAAGCGGGTCATGGTGGTGGGCGCAGGCCAGATGGGTTCGGGCATTGCACAGGTGGCGGCGCAGGCAGGCCTGCAGGTCTGGCTGCGGGACATCGAGCAGCGCTTTGTCGACCGGGGCCTCGGGGTGATCGAGAAGAACCTGGCGCGCGACGTGGCGAAGGGCCGGCGCACGGAGGAGGACAAGGCGGCCATCCTGGGGCGCATCACGGGAACCACGGAGCTGGCGCCGGCCGCCGAGTGCGACCTGGTCATCGAAGCGATCGTGGAGAACCTCGACGCCAAGCTGGCGCTCTTCAGGGAACTGGACGGGATCTGCCCGGAGGGCACGCTCTTTGCCTCCAACACGTCCAGCCTGCCCATCACCCAGCTGGCGGCGGTGACCCGCCGGCCGGACCGTTTCATCGGCATGCACTTCATGAACCCGGTGCCGGTCATGAAGCTGGTGGAGGTCATCCGGGGCATCGCCACGTCGGACGAGACCTACGCGACGATCCGGGACCTCGCCGAGGCCATGGGCAAGACGCCGGTCGAGGTCAACGACTTCCCCGGCTTCGTCTCCAACCGGGTCCTGCTGCCGATGCTGAACGAGGCCATGTTCTGCGTGTACGAGGGCATCGCCGGGGTCGAAGAGGTCGACACGGTGATGAAGCTGGGCATGAACCATCCGATGGGTCCGCTGACACTGGCGGACTTCATCGGACTCGACACCTGCCTCTCGATCCTGAACGTGCTGTATGAGGGCTTCAAGGATCCCAAGTACCGGCCCTGCCCGCTGCTTGTGCAGATGGTCCAGGCCGGCTACCTGGGCCGCAAGAGCGGGCGCGGCTTCTACATCTACGACGAGGACGGCGCCCGGCCGATGAAGCGGTAGACGTGGGACGGCCGCCCCTGCCGAGGCCCGCTCGGCGGGGGCGGCCGTTCGACGATCGCCGCGTCACCGCACTCGCAGCGGCTCCCGCAGCAGCCCGAACAGCACCACCAGGGCCACCAGCCCGATCAGCGGGTAGAACAGGGCCAGGAGCCGGCTGAAGCCGAAGCTGCTGCCCACCAGCGCCAGGCAGATGCTGGCGATCACGGCCTCCCGGTACCGCCAGGCCTGGCCCAGCCGCCCGGCGAAGCCGTAGGCGCAGGCGACCGCCGTCGTGTAGATCTCGGCCCACAGGACCACGGCGTAGAACCACTGCACGATGCGGCTGTGGAAGCGGGTCAGGTACAGCATGGGGATGTCCACCGCCGCCTCGGGCAGGTGAGCGCTGATCGCCAGCGTCATGCCCGCGGCCATGAGCCCCAGGGCGAGCCCGCCCAGGAGACCGCCCCACAGGAGCGCCCTGCGGTCGTTGACCTCCGCCCCCAGCGGGCCCAGCACCGAGAGCGAGAGCACCAGATTGTAGCTCACATAAAGAAGGGCCGACATCCACCACGACCGCGCGGGGGCGAGGGCCGCAATCGGGGTCAGGGCGCCCAGGGCCTCGCCGAGGCCGTGGTGGTGCAGGGAGGCGCCGACCAGCCCCAGCACGGCGACGGTGAGCAGCGGTACCACGACGGTGTTGGCGGAGATGACGCCCCGCATTCCGGCCAGGATCGTCGCGCCGGCCACCACCGCGGTGAACAGGGTGCCCAGCGTGAACGGCGCCCCGAACTGCTGGGCGAAGATGGCGCCGCTCCCGGCGATCATGACGGTGAGCGTGATGCCCAGGAAGAGGGTGATGGCGCCGTCCATGATGCGGCCCAGGGTCGAGCCCAGGATGTGGTGCAGGATCTCCCGGTGCGTCTCCGCCCGGAGCCGGCGGCCCAGGTTCATGGCGCTGATGCCCAGCACGCAGAAGAGCAGCGTGGCCAGCAGGATGCCGGCCAGCCCCGCCGGGCCATAGGCGGCAAAGAAGCGCAGGGTCTCCTGACCCGACGCGAACCCCGCGCCCACGACCGTGCCGATGTACGTGGTGGCCACGCGGAAGATGGCCGTCCCGCGCCGCATCGCCATGCGCATCACTCCCTTCGCCCCGTTCCGCCCGGGCCACGTTGACCGACAGGACCGCTGTGCAAGCCGGGCAGACGCCGCACGGCCTGATCGGAGACCTCCGGGTTGTCCCCGGTCAACCAAGCATATGTCGGAAGCGGGCCGGGCTTGCTTGCCCTGTCCCGGCGACAAGCCGTATAATGGTTCCGGAAACCAAACGATGTCGTCCCGAGTCTTGCGACCTGCACCCGAATGGTCGCCTGACCGGTCCCGGCGTCGCCGGGCAAGGGTTGTCGGGGAAACCCGGTGGCCTCCTGTGTGGAAAGGGGCGGAACTGCGGGTGCTGCCCGCCTCGTTCTGCTATCTTCCGTTCGGGAGGTAGCTTTTTTGCTCTGGGCGGATATCGGCGAAGCAGGTGAGAATATGGACTTTTTCACGCTCAAGTCTGTGGAGGAGGCGCGCTCGGAGTTCCTGGGCGCCGTCACACGCCGCATGGCCGCGGAGCGGGTGGCGCGGGAGGCCGCCCTGGGGCGCATCACCGCCGCACCGGTGCTCGCACCGGAGGACCTGCCCCCCTTTCCCCGCAGCTCGGTGGACGGCTACGCCGTCTGCTCGGCCGACACCTTCGGAGCCTCCGAGGGGCTGCCGGCCTACCTGACCGTTACCGCGGACATCCCGATGGGTAAGGCCCCCACGGTGCCGCTGCATCCCGGCGAGGCGCAGAAGATCGCCACCGGCGGTGCCCTGCCGGAGGGGGCCGATGCCGTCATCATGGTGGAGCATACCGAGCAGTCGGCGCCGGATGAGATCGCCGTGCTGCGCCCCGTCTCGCCGGGCGAGAACGTGATGCTGCGCGGCGAGGACTGCCGGGCGGGCGAACCGCTCCTGCCTGCCGGCCGGCTGATCCGGGCCCAGGAACTGGCCCTGCTCGCGCACGCCGGCGTGCGCGATCTGGAGGTCGTGCGGCGGCCGCGGGTGGCGATCATCTCCACGGGCGACGAACTGGTGCCCCCCGAGGAGACACCGGCGCCCGGCCAGATCCGCGAGTCCAACGCCCAGGCCCTGCAGGCCCTGGTGATGCGCGACGGCGGCGAACCGGCGTACCTCGGCCTTGCCCGCGACGACGAGCAGCAGATCCTCGCGCTGCTGCGGCAGGGCATGGCGCACGACCTGATCCTGATTTCCGGCGGCTCCAGCGTGGGCGCCCGCGACCTGACGTCGGAGCTCATCGGGCGGCTGGGCGCCCCCGGGGTGCTGGTGCACGGCGTGAAGCTGAAGCCGGGGAAGCCGACCATCCTGGCGGTGGCGGACGGCCTGCCGGTGGTCGGGCTGCCGGGCCATCCCGTCTCGGCGCAGGTGGTGTACGGCCTGTTCGTCTCCCCGCTGCTCCGGCAGATGCAGGGGCTGCCGCCGGAGCCGGAGTTCCGGCCCACGGTGCGGGCGAGGCTCACCAAGAACGTGGCCTCGGCCGCCGGGCGCACCGACGTCGTGCGGGTGCGCCTCTTCCGGCAGGACGGCGAGGTGTGGGCGGAACCGGTGCACGGCAAGTCCGGTCTGCTCTCGACGCTGGTGCGGGCCGACGGGCTGCTGATCATCCCCTCCGCCCGGGAGGGGCTCCTGGCCGGCGACATGGTGGAAGTGGAGGTCCTGGAATGAGCACGCGCAAGATCTACCTGGAGTCGTTGCCCCGCGATGAAGCGCTGAACCGGCTGATCCAGGCGCTCGACCAGGCCGGATGGGGGCCGCAGCGGGAGGTCATCCCCACCGACGAGGCCCTGGGACGCATCACCGCCGGGCCCGTGCGGGCGCACATCTCGGCCCCGCACTACAACGCCGCGGCCGTGGACGGCGTGGCCGTGAAGGCGAGCGATACCTTCGGCGCCACCGAGACGGCGCCGCGCGTCCTGACCATCGGCGAGCAGGCCTTCTGGGTCGACACCGGCGACCCGCTGCCGCCCGGCTGCGACGCGGTCATCATGGTGGAGCACATCAACCTGCTGGACGAGGGCCACCACAGCGGCGCCCGCTGCGAGATCCTGGCGCCCGTAGCCCCATGGCAGGGTGTGCGTCAGATCGGCGAGGACGTGGTGGCCACCGAGATCCTGCTGCCCGAGGGGCACGTCATCCGCCCCCAGGACCTGGGCGCTTTGCTGGCGGCCGGCATCCTGGAGGTCCCCGTGGTGCGCAGGCCGGTGGTCACCTTCATCCCGACGGGCACCGAGATCGTGGAGCCCACCCCCGACCCGGCCCCGGGCGAGATCATCGAGTTCAACTCCCGGGTGATCCTCTCCATGGTGCGCGAGTGGGGCGGCCATCCGGTGCGGCACCCGGTTGTGCGCGACGACTACGACCAGATCCGCCGGGCCGTGCGGGAGGCCGTGGCCCAGTCGGACATCGTCGTCGTCAACGCCGGCTCCTCGGCCGGCAGCGAGGACTACACCGTCCACGTGCTGAAGGAGCTGGGGCAGGTGCTTGCCCACGGCGTCGCCATCCGCCCCGGCAAGCCCGTGATGCTGGGTCTCATCGACGGCAAGCCCTTCGTCGGGCTGCCCGGCTACCCGGTCTCGACGTGGCTGACGGCGGACCTCTTCGTCAAACCGCTGGTCTACCGGGCCCTGGGCCAGTCCGTCCCGCAGCGCGAGACGGTGCGGGCGTCGCTCGCCCGCCGCATCACCTCGCCCATGGGGGTGGAGGAGTACGTGCGGGTGAAGCTGGGCCGGGTGGGCGACCGGCTGGTCGCCACGCCCATCAGCCGGGGGGCCGCGGTGATCACCTCGCTGGTGCGTGCCGACGGGCTGCTGGTCGTCCCCGCCGCCCGGGAGGGCATCGGTGAGGGCAGCGAGGTGACGGTGGAGTTGCTCCGGCCGTTCAGCGACATCCAGGAGACGGTGGTGATCATCGGCTCCCACGACACCTCGCTGGATCTGATGGGCTCCTGGCTGCGGCGTAAGGGCGGCTACTACCTCTCCAGCGCCCACGTCGGCTCCCAGGGCGGGCTGCTGGCCCTGAAGCGGGGCGAGGCCCACATGGCCGGCGTCCACCTGCTGGACGAGGAGACGGGCGACTACAACACGTCCTACGTCCGCAGGTACCTGGGCAAGCCGGCCCTGCTGGTGCTGATGGCCCGGCGGGAGCAGGGGTTCATCGTGCCGAAGGGCAACCCGAAAGGGATCACATCCTTCCGCGACCTGGCCCGGCCGGATGTGCGGTACGTCAACCGGCAGCGGGGCGCCGGCACCCGGCTGCTGCTGGACTGGCACCTGCGGCAGGAGGGCATCTCGCCCGAACAGGTGCAGGGCTACCGCTGGGAGCTGTTCACGCACCTGAACGTCGCCGCCGCCGTCAAGGCGGGCGACGCCGACACGGGGCTGGGCATCCGCTCCGCCGCGCAGGCCCTCGACCTGGACTTCGTGCCCGTGGCCTGGGAGGAGTACGAGCTCTGCATCCCGGCCGAGCTGGAGGACCACCCCGGTGTGCAGGCGGTGCTGGACCTCCTGCGGGATCCCGAGTTCCGCGCGGCCGTGGAGTCGCTGGGCGGGTACGACTGCGCCGACTCCGGCCGGGTCCGCCGGGTGTGACCGGGCCGCGTCTGACCGGTGACGGCCCGAACGAGCCATGTCCGACCGAACCGCGTCCGACCGAAGGAAGGGGGCGTCGCCCGTGATTGACCAGTGGGGCCGCAGGATCAACTACATGCGCATATCGGTCACCGACCGCTGCAACCTTCGCTGCGTGTACTGCATGCCTCTGACCGGCGTCACACTGGGACCGCACAGCGAGTACCTCACCTATGAGGAGCTCCTGCGGGTCGTTCAGGCCGCAGTCAGCCTGGGGATCGACCGCATCCGCGTGACCGGCGGCGAGCCGCTGGTGCGCAAGGGCATCGTGGGCTTCCTCTCCCGGCTGAAGCCGCTGGGCGTCACCGACCTCTCGCTCACCACCAACGGCCTGCTCTTCCCTGCGATGGCGAAGGACCTCAAGGCCGCGGGGGTCGACCGGGTGAACATCTCGCTGGACACGCTGCGACCAGACCGCTTCACGAAGATCGCCCGGCTGGAGGGGAGCCCCGCGCAGGTGCTGGAGGCGGTGGAGGCCGCGCTGGAACTGGGCATGGAGCCGGTGAAGGTGAACATGGTGGTCATCCGCGGCTGGAACGACGACGAGATCCCCGACCTGGCCCGGCTGACCCTGGACCGGCCCATTAACATGCGCTACATCGAGGTCATGCCCTTCTCGGAGGCGCATCAGTTCACGGCGGAGAACCTGGTTCCCGCCGCCGAGATGCGGGAGCGGCTGATCGACGCGTTCGGCGACCTGGAGCCCGTGCGGGAGGGCGTGAAGGGCAACGGTCCGGCCCGGTACTGGCGGGTGCCGGGGGCGAAGGGCACGGTGGGCTTCATCTCGGCCGTGACCGAGTGCTTCTGCGCCGGCTGCAACCGCGTGCGGCTGTCGGCCGACGGCAAGATCAATCCCTGCCTGGGCCACGTCCACGAGGTGGACTTGAAGCCGCTGATCCGCAGCCCCGAAGCGACGGACGAGGACCTGAAGAACGCCCTGGCGGACGCGATCCTGAAGAAGCCCCGCGAGCACAACTTCGACGACGTGCAGTCTGACTACGTGCTGCGGGTGATGCACGGCATCGGCGGGTAGCCGGGCTGCTGAGGCCCCGCCGGGTGCCGGGCGACGGTTTCGCCGCGGAGATGGAGGGAACTGAGACATGGGAGAGCTGACCCATCTTGACGAGCGCGGGCACGCCCGCATGGTCGACGTCGGCGCCAAGAAGGAGACCGAGCGGGTCGCCGTCGCCCGGGGCGAGGTGAAGATGCGTCCGGAGACCCTTGCGCTGATCCAGTCGGGTGGGGTGCCGAAGGGCGACGTGATCGGCGTGGCCCGGGTGGCGGGCATCATGGCCGCCAAGCGCACCGGCGAGCTGATCCCCCTCTGTCACCCGCTGCCGATCACCCAGGCCAGCGTCGACTTCGCTTTCGACGAGCCCGGCAGCCGGGTGCTGATCGAGGCCCGCGTCTCCACGGTCGGCCGGACCGGCGTGGAGATGGAGGCGCTCACCGCCTGCTCCGTGGCGGCGCTCACCATCTACGACATGGCCAAGGCCGTGGACAAGGACATGGTGATCGGCGCCATCCGCCTGGTGAAGAAGACCGGGGGGAAGAGCGGGACGTACGTCCGCCGCGGGGAAGATGTGGTCTAGCGCAAGCTGGTGAACCCAGTAAGGGATAGGGCAGGAAAAAGCGCCCCCGTGCCGACCGGCACGGGGGTTCTTGCGCGGGCAGGTCCTGCCCGTGGACACGCACGCAGCCACCGGTGCGCGGATGCCGCGAACGGTTTTCGCCCTTTCGCCCTCTATCTGAGTAAGACCATCAGGAGAGGACGGCGACATGGACTTCTTCCAACTGCTGCGCGCTCACCAGGGCTATCTGGAGCGGATCGCGCTGGCGATGCTGGGGAACCGTCCCGACGCCGAGGATGCCCTGCAGGAGGCGGCCCTGGCAGGGTACCGGCGGTTCGCCCAACTGCGGGATGAGCACGCCTTCGGGGCCTGGATGCGGCGGATCCTGATCCGGCAGTGCCGGCAGATGCTGGAGCACCGGCGGCGGTCCTTCCCGGTGGAAGACCTGGCCGCCCGCCTGCCGGATACCGTTCCCGGGCCGGACCCGGAGGCGACGGCGCTCTGGGAGCGGGTGGCGCGCCTCGGCGACCACCTGCGCCCGGTCGTGGTGCTGCGCTACATGCTGGACATGTCGCAGCAGGAGGTGGCGGAGGCTTTGGGGATTCCCGTGGGCACGGTGAAGTCGCGCCTCGGCAAGGCCCTGGCGCTGCTGCGGGAGATGGAGGACGCAGAGAGGAGGGCGGTGCGATGACCGGCCGGGACGATCTCGAGCACCGGCTGAGCCGGGGGCTGAAGCGCTGGGCGCAGGCCGGCGAGCCGACCATGGACCTGGAGGCGTACGTGCGGGAACGGCTCGGGCAGGGAAGCGGCAGCCCGGAGCCGCTGGAGCCGGAGGCGGCCTGCGGGGCGGGGCGCGGACGGCGCTGGCGCCGGTGGCTGCCGTGGCTGGGAGGCGCGGCCGTGGCGGCGGTCGCCCTCGTGGTCGCCGGGGGCGTCACGTTCCCGCGGTGGGCGGGGGCAGCGACGGGACTGCCCTTGTTGGGTCCTGTCGTCACCCGCATGATCCTGGATGACGCCGGGCTGAAGTGGGCCTACGACATGGGGCTCATCGGCAGCCCTGTGGCCGAGGCCACGCAGAACGGCATCACGGTGCGGGTGCTTGGAGTCCTCGCCGACGCCCGGCGCACGACGGTGCTGTACCAGGTGCAGGGGGCGCCGCCTTCGGAGCAGAAGACCCGGCAACCGGGCGAGGCCTCCTCATGGCTGAGCCCGCCGCAGGGAGGGGACATGCCCGTTGACGTCACGATCTCAGGAGCGGTGAACGCTCTCTTCCCGCCGGAGGAGACCCCGCTGGGCTATATCGGCACCGTCTCCACCACGCCCCTGGAGGCGGAGAAGGCGGAACTGGAGGTCACGTTCCGGGTGGGGGGCGAGACCATCACGCTTACCGTGCCCGCCTCCCGCGAGGAGACGGACCGGTTCTCCCGGGAGGTGCCCGTGAACCAGACCGTGGAGCACGACGGGGTGCGGATCACGGTGGAGTCGGTGATCTACACGCCGGCGGAGACGATCGTCCGTTACCGGGAAGAGGGCCCGGACTTCCACGCCCCCGTACAGTGGAACCGGGACACCCAGTACGACTACCTGGACGTGAGCGGCCGCCGCTACCGTTCCTCGGGCGTCGACGTGGCGTCGTTCAACGACGTGCACCACCTCGTTTTCCCGCCCGTCCGGGGTCCCGCCCGGCTGGTTCTGAAGCCCGTGGCCAAGGGGATCGCCATCGACGCGGTCTGGCCGCTGGAGCCCGGCGCCGTGGTCGACGTGATGGGTGTGCCGGTCACGCTGATGGAGTATGAGCGGACGCCGGGGGCCATCGGCTTCAGGTGGCAGAGCCCTGACAAGGAAGGATTCCTGGGGATCGCCGAGTTCGAGGTGCTTGACAGTGCGGGCAACGCCCATCCGCTGAACCGCTCGTGGTCCACGGTATCCAACTGGACCCAGGACGGGGTGCGTCGTCAGCATTACGGGGCGGAACTGCCCGAGGGAGTGGAACCGGTGGCCGTCCGGGCCCGGCAGGCAGGGGTGTTCGTGGAGGGGCCGTGGGTTTTCGACCTTCCCCGGCCCTAGAAACGTAGGCGGTGAAACCCGCCGGTTCACAGCCGACTCTTTTTGATCTGGAAGATTCATAAGCAGGAAAAGCGCCGTCAGGCCGCGTACTGTACAGGGTGAAACCCCGTTGAGGTGATCACCATGCTGCAGCTGCGGCTACAGACGGCGTTCCTGCTTTTCCTCGGACAGATCGTGCTGGGCGGCGCGGGCTGGTTCCTGTCCGGCCGGTGGCCCTGGGTGGGTCTGCCGGCGGCTCTCGTGCTGCTCTGGTTCGTTCTGAGGCTGGGCATCGTCTTCCGCGATGAGGCCGGGCGCCGCACGCGCCGCTACCGCACGGCGACCGCAGCGTGGACCGTCCTGTTCTCCCAACTCCCGGGCCTGCTTGTGCTGCCCGACTGGACCCCGGACTGGACGTACTCGCTCTGGCAGGGGGCCTTCCTGCCCGTGCCGGCGCTGCTGGAGCGGTACTGGCCGGGCGCCGGCCAGGCCATTACGCCCTGGCTGTGGCTGTCCGCCGCCCTGATCGTCTTGCTGTTCACCCGCGCGGCGCGGGCGCTGCCCGCAACGCCGCCCCCTGCCGTGCGCACCGAGCCGGGGGATTGGGTGCCGGCGAAGCGCCTGGCGGACGTGCAGAAGCGCGGCGTGCGGGTCCGGTGAGTGACCGTCGTGCAGATGCATGGCTTCCGTGTCCGGCGAGTGGCAGGCGTGCAGAAGCACAGTGGCGAACCTGCGGAAGCGTGGGCGGCGAGTCCGCTTGGCGAAGTGCGAACTCCACCTGCGGGATGTCGACTTCAAATGACACTCGACAATCGCCGCAAACAGTTGTGAGAATAATCTGTAAGAGAAAAGGATGGACCTTTGCTCATGTTGAAATCCCCCCCATGTTGCCAAATGGGGGGGATTCGTGTGCTGCGGAGGGAGAGGAGATCGAACCGGCCGGTCTTCCTGGTGCTCCGGTCCCGGCCCGGGGATTCCGGGGCCCGACCCCTCGCGGCGCCCTTTGCCTCACCCGACATCACGGTGGGGCCTGACGGGCGCCCGCGGGCGGTGGTGTACAACCTCGGCTCCCGGGAGGTCCTGGCCTCCACCGAATTCTACAGCGTGCCCGCCGGCCTGCCGGTCACGGCCGAGAACGCGCGACTGGTGGGCACGGGCAATCCGGCGATCATCCGCCCCGGCGAGGCGGTGACGGTACACTGCACCGAGCCATGGCTGCACCGGCAGGCCGACGTCCTGATCGTGATGACCTTCCATCGGGAACTCGATCCGGTTTCCAGGCCCTTCGATGCCTTGGCCGACCGGCACGTTGGGCAGATGAACTACGCGTGGGTCGGCACGTACGCCGGAAGCCTGCCCGACGTGGACGTGCGGGTCGAGATCCGCCCCGCACCCCAGGGGCTCTTCCGGCTCAAATTGCTCCAGGAGGGTGCGCGCTACCCCAGGTGTGACCGCATCATGAAGCCCCAGGGACACCGGTTCCACTGGATGGAGGCGGAGGGGGACCTGCGGGTGTTTTTCAATCTCACCGTCTTGGATAACGACCGGATGATCCTGGGTGTCGGGCCCCGGGGGGTCGTGCCCAGGAGCGGCGTGCTGACCCGGGTGAGGGCCTGAGGATCATGCGGGACCGTTCCGGCCCAGCCACGCGAGCAACTCGGGAAGCTCCATCGTGTTGACGACGTCCTGTGGCTCGATCCAGCCCCGGCGGGCCTGGGCGACCCCGTAGGGGAGCAACTCCAGCTCCCGCACCGAATGGGCGTCGGTGTTGATGACCAGCCTCACCCCGAACTCCTTCGCCATGCGCGTAGGCTCGGCGGAGAGGTCGAGCCGGGAGGGGCTGGCCGAGATCTCCAGGGCCGTGCCCGTGCGGGCGCAGGCCTCCAGGATGCGCCGGAAATCCAGGGCCATGGGCTCCCGGCGGCCGATGACCCGGCCGAAGGGGTGGCCGATGATATCGACGTGGGGGTTCGCGATGGCCCGCACAAGCCGCTCCGTCTGCTCCGCCTCGGGGAGGTTCAAATGGCTGTGGACGGAGGCCACCACCACGTCGAGTTCGGCCAGGAGTTCGTCGGGGTAGTCGAGCGTGCCGTCGCGCAGGATGTCCACCTCGGCGCCCGCCAGCAGCCGAAAGTCCGGCCACTGGTCCAGGCGGCGGATCGCCGCCACGTGCTCCCGCAGCTGTTCCGGGCTGAGTCCGCGGGCGATGCGCAGGGACTGGGAGTGGTCGCAGACCGCCAGGTAGCGGTGGCCCAGGGCGCGGGCCGCCTCGGCCATCTCCATCAGGGTCGCCGTTCCGTCTGAGGCGGTGGTGTGCACGTGCAGGTCCCCGCGCAGGTCGGCGCAAGTGATGAGGCGGGGGAGGCGGCCGGCGACGGCGGCGGCGACCTCGCCCCGGCCTTCCCGCAGCTCAGGCGGGATGTAGGGAAGCCCCAGGGCCCGGTAGACGGAAGCATCGGGGGCGCCAGCCTCGCCGTCACCGGGCTCCGGTTGGCCCGCGGTCCTCCCGGGTTCCGCCGGGCGGGCAGACGCCAGCCCGGCCACCTCTTCGAGGTGCGCGGCCGAGCCCGTCCGCTCGAACAGCGCCACCGCGAAGTCCTCGGGCGGCACCAGCACCGGATCCAGCGGCAGAGGCAGCGGCGGCAGGCCGTCCAGGAACGCCCGGACGGCGGCGGGTTCCCGGGTGGCGATGACGAGGTCGGCGTCCGCCACGGTCTCCGCACACCGGCGGATGGAGCCCGCCACGGCCACCTGCAGGACGGCGGGGTGGGTGCGGAGCTGCGCGGCCACCGCTTCTGCGATCGGTCCGGCTGCGCCGATGGACAGCCGGTCCGGCCTGCGGCGCACCTGGGCCACGGCCGCGAGCAGCGCCGACTCCTTCCGGGGCCCGAACCCGGGCAGGTCACGCAGGCGGCCCTCCCTGGCGGCCAGCTCCAGGGCCTCCAGGCTGTCCACGCCCAGCCGCCGGTAGAGCAGCATGGCTGTGCGGGCGCCGAGGCCGGGGACCCGGGTGAGGTCCAGCACGCCGGGGGGAACCGCCTGGCGCAGCTCCTCCAGAAAGCCGATGCGGCCCGTCTCCACCATCTCCGTCACCTTGGCGGCGATGGCCTTGCCGATGCCCGGCACGCGCGTGAGCCGCCCCTTCCGCACCAGGTCCGTCACCGGCTCCGGCGTGAGGCCCAGGGCCTCCGCCGCCTTGCGGTAGGCGCGGACCTTGAACGGATCTCCGCCGGTGAACTCCAGCAGATCCGCGATCTCGTACAGGGCCTCGGCGACGGTCAGGTTGTCCACGGTTCCGCCTCCCCGCCGGGCGCGGCGGGGCGGTCCCGCCCACGCCCGCTGCATGCTCCTCGCTCATTCTACCCGAAGCGGTGCCCGGGAGAACAGCCGAATGCGAGGGGGCCCGCGAAGGGGTGTCCGGTGCTGGTTCGCGCCGCCAGCAGGGCAGGAAAAAAAGCGATTGGAGGGGCTTGACTCCCTCCGGTTCCTTTTCTATCATAGGTCATGGTGTTAGCACTCGGGCCGAATGAGTGCTAACAGACTCAGCACTGAGGAGGGACCTTCAAGATGAACATCAAGCCGTTGGGCGCTCGGGTCGTCATCAAGGCGCTCGAGAAGGAAGAGCGTACCAAGAGCGGCATTGTGCTGCCCGACACCGCGAAGGAGAAGCCCCAGCAGGGTAAGGTCGTCGCCGTTGGCCCCGGCCGCACCCTGGAGTCGGGGACGAAGGTGGAGCTCGAGGTCAAGGAGGGCGACACCGTCATCTTCTCCAAGTACGCGGGCACCGAGGTCAAGATCGACGGCGAGGAGTACATCATCCTGGACGGCGAGCGGGACATTCTCGCCATCGTTCAGGGCTAGAAGGAGGTCTGCAATAGATGACTGCGAAGCAGATTATCTTCGACGAGGCCGCCCGGCGTAAGCTGCAGGCCGGTGTGGATGCTCTTGCCGATACCGTGAAGGTCACCCTCGGTCCCCGCGGCCGGAACGTCGTGCTCGATAAGAAGTTCGGCGCCCCCGCCGTCGCCAACGACGGCGTGACGATCGCCCGTGAGATCGAACTGGAGGATCCGTTCGAGAACATGGGCGCCCAGCTGGTCAAGGAGGTCGCCACCAAGACCAACGACGTTGCGGGCGACGGCACCACCACCTCCACCGTGCTGGCCCAGGCCATCGTGAAGGAGGGCCTGAAGAACGTCACCGGCGGCGCCAACCCGATGATCCTGAAGCGGGGCATCGAGAAGGCCGTCGAGGTGGCGGTTGAGGAGCTGCGCAAGCAGGCCATCCCCGTCGAGACCAACAAGGCCATCGCCGAGGTTGCGGCCATCTCCGCCAACAACGACCGGGAGATCGGCGAGCTGGTTGCCAAGGCCATGGATACCGTGGGCAAGGATGGCGTCATCACCGTCGAGGAGTCCAAGACGCTCCACACCGAGCTGGAGACCGTCGAGGGCATGCAGTTCGACCGGGGTTATGTCTCGGCCTACATGGTCACCGACACCGAGAAGATGGAGGCCGTCCTGAACGAGCCCTACATCCTCATCACCGATAAGAAGATCTCTGCGGTTCAGGACCTGCTGCCGGTGCTGGAGAAGATCGTGCAGCGCGGCAAGCCCCTGCTCATCATCGCCGAGGACGTCGAGGGCGAGGCCCTTGCCACCCTGGTCGTCAACAAGCTGCGCGGCACCCTGCAGGTCGCGGCCGTCAAGGCCCCGGGCTTCGGCGACCGCCGCAAGGCCATGCTGGAGGACATCGCCATCCTGACCGGCGGCGAGGTCATCTCCGAGGAGCTGGGCCGCAAGCTCGAGAACGCGACCATCGAGATGCTCGGCCAGGCCCGCCAGGTCCGCGTCGAGAAGGAGAAGACCACCATCATCGATGGCGCCGGCTCCAGCGAGGCCATCAAGAACCGGGTTGCCTCCATCAAGCGGCAGATCGAGGAGACCACCTCGGACTTCGACCGTGAGAAGCTGCAGGAGCGGCTGGCCAAGCTGGCCGGCGGCGTGGCCGTCATCAAGGTCGGCGCGGCCACGGAGGTCGAGCTGAAGGAGAAGAAGCTGCGCATCGAGGACGCCCTGAACGCCACCCGGGCGGCCGTTGAGGAGGGCATCGTCGCCGGCGGCGGCGTCGCGCTGCTCCAGACCCAGAAGGCCATCGACGAGCTCATCAAGACGCTCGAGGGCGACGAGAAGGTCGGCGCCCAGATCGTCCGGCGTGCGGTCGAGGAGCCGCTGCGCTGCATCGTCGAGAACGGCGGCCTCGAGGGCTCCGTCGTCGTCGAGAAGGTGCGCAACCTGCCGAACGGCCACGGCTACGACGCCCTGAAGGAGGAGTACGTGGACATGGTCGCCTCCGGCATCATCGACCCGGTCAAGGTGACCCGTTCCGCGCTCCAGAACGCTGCGTCCATCGCTGCGCTCATCCTGACCACCGAGGCCCTCGTCACCGAGAAGCCCGAGAAGAAGGAGAGCGCCCCCGCCAATCCCGGCATGGACATGATGTAATCGCGCCGCAGGGCGCAGCGGACCCCCTGGCCACGAGCCAGGGGGTCTCTTTTTGCCCGCGATATGGTAAGATGGCTCAAACAGCAGGAGGTGGAGAATTTGGTCAGGGCCGTCCTGTTCGACCTGGATGAGACGCTGATCCTCGACGAACCCGTCACCCGCGAGGCGCTGGCGGCCGCAGCGGCGCTGGCCGGGCCCCGCGTGGACGCAGAGCGGCTGGCGGCCCGGGCCTGGGAGGAGGCCCGGCGCCTGTGGGCGGAGGGGCCCCATGCCGCCTACTGCGAGCGCATCGGCCACAGCGCGGGCGAGGGGCTCTGGGCCCGCTACGACCGGGGCGAGCATCCCGAGATCCTGGGACTCAGGGCGTGGACGCCGGGCTACCGGGTGGCCGTGTGGCGCAGCGCCCTGGCGGAGCAGGGGGTGCGGGACGACGCACTGGCCGAGGCGATGGCTGAGCGGTTTGCGGCCGCCCGGCGGCGATACCCGCGCTATCCCGAAGTGGACCCGCTGCTCTCCGCCCTGCGGGAGCGGGGCTATGTGCTGGGCATCGTGACCAACGGGGTGCCCGACCTGCAGCGGACCAAGCTGGCCGGCTCCGGCCTGGAGGCCGAATTCGACGCCGTGGTGATCTCCGGGGAAATCGACTGCGGCAAGCCCGATCCGGGGATCTTCCGCCACATCTGCCGCGAGCTGGGCGTTTCGCCCGCGGAGGCGGTGATGGTGGGCGACAACCCCGGGCGCGATGTGGCCGGCGGACGGGCCGCCGGCCTGCTCACCGTGTGGGTGCAGCGCGGCGGCCGGGCACGCGACGAACTGTACCCGGCCGACCTCGAATGCACCGATCTCTCTGCGCTCCTGCCTTGGTTAGCGAAGTTGGGCTGACGGTTCTCAACAGACGCCTGATGAACCCGGGCGGACGGCTTCCAGGACCCGACGCCCGTCAGGAATCGGCCAGGCGGATGCCAATGATGGCCGAAACCCGCTCGGGGGTCCGGATGACGTCGCGCAGCGGCGCGGCCGGCGCGTCGATCATGTCGGCCATCCAGGCACCCCGCAGCCGTTCCAGCGCGCCCTCGGCGATGGCGCGGGCCTTCCAGACCGTCTCGTACTGCTCGGGCATCCGGAAGAGGCAGAACTGGCGCAGCCGCTGCTCGGCCTCCGCGCCGGCCGTGAGCAAAGGCTCCAGCTCGGCCGCCAGCCGCTCGCGGGGCGGCGTCAGGTCGCCGGCGGCCTCGCACAGGTCGGCGATCGCCCCGAGCCTGAGCTGGCGCACGAAGCCGAAGAACGGCATCCCGTTGCGGAAAGGCAGGGCCCAGGTCGCCCACCAGAGGACGGGCAGCAGCACGATGAACGGGATGGACCAGGGAACGGCGGGCAGCCAGAGGGCGTTGAGCGGCGCGGCCGCCATGAGCAGCAGGTTCAGGGCGCCCCACGCCACCACCCACGCGAATGCCTGGCTGTAGCGCCGGCGCAGCGCCGTCACGGCCAGATTCAGGGCGTGCAGCCGGTTTTCGGCGGCCTGCTCGGCCGCGTCCGTCACGGTGCGCACGTCATCGGGCAGCCGGAGGAGCCGGTTCTCCAGCTCGGCCGTCTCCCGCTGCAGCCTCAGGGCCGACAGGGCGTCGGCCTCTGCTCCCAGGGTGAGGGCGGACTGCGGTCCGCTCAGCCTCCCCAGGGCCTCCGACGCCAGGCCGCGCGCCGCGGCGGGGTCTTCCGCGAAGGTCATCTGGGCGCGGATCAGGGCGTGCACCCCCAGCGCCCAACCCGTGAGGGCGGCGGCATCGGCGCCCTCACAGCTGTGCAGGCGGAACAGCGCCGACTCGCACTCCTTCAGGGCGTCAGCGTAGTGCTGCCGGCAGGTGAGGTGGTCCAGGGCCGAGGCCGCTCGCTGGCAGTGGCCGCGCACGGCCAGGAGATGGCCGAGGGCCAGGGTGATATCCTCCCGGTGTGCCGGTTCCTGATTGAGGCGGGCCGACAGGTCTTCGACGCGCGCGATCTCATCCGCAGGCGCCCGGCCGGTCCACGGGGCAGCGAACAGACCGCCGGCGGTGCGCTGCGCAAACGGTTCGTGCGGAGATGTAGCCGGACGCGGATGGATGACCTTCGTCATACGATCAGCCCCCTTTCGTTCCGAGCGGTCTCTTCCCTCAGTTTTACCTTACCACTGGAACAGGTACCCGAACATACGAGATTAGAACCATTCTGGGACGATTCGGACTAGCACGTTCGTCTCGCCTCCCACGAGCCGAAGTGGGGGGGGGGCGCACACGAGAGGAAATGCCGGTTGTGTGGCAGAACGTCTAATGCGAAACCAAGCTCCATGGGAGGGAAAGATACGGTGGCCGGTCACTACCTGGAGCGGCCGCAGACGCGCCTGGAGCAATACGTGATCGGGACCCTGCTGCTGGCCGTCTTCGTGGCCGCCGGCTGGCTGGTCGTGCGCATCCGGGCGACCCCCGGGGCGGCCCATCCGCTGGAGTTCACCGGGTTGTTCCTGCTGCTGGCCCTGGCCGCGTATCTCGGGCTGGTGACGCACGAACTGCTCACCGTGCGCTACGTGCTGGTCGGGCACCAGTTCACGGTCGCACAGGGGCGCCGGACGGTGAACCTGGACCTCCGCCGGCCCATCCGCCTGCATCGCTGGCTCCGCCGCTGGGACGGAAACGGCTCGGCGGCCGCGGAACTGGAGGTGGCGGACGTGGAGTGGTTCCCGCCGGTGGTGCTGGCGCGCACGGCGTGCTGGGTGGTGGTGGGCCGCGCCCCGGATGGCAGGCTCCGCGCGGTGGCCCTGCGGCCCTCGCCGCGGCTCCTGGCCCTGCTGAGGGAGCATGCGACGCCGAGGTGGGAGGAAAACCATGGCGCGACTTCTGACCGCTGAACTGCTGTTGGTTGTTGCCACGGCGCTGTTTGCGGCCGTCGGGTTCCCGTGGCTCTCCGGCCAGCCTCCTGCGTGGCCGTTGCTCACCGTCGGCTTCATGATGGCCCTGGCCTTTGTGGCGCTGTACGCGCTGGCCAACCTGGCCGCCCGCCGCCTGCGGCAGCCGGTCCTGCTCGCCGTGGGCCTCGTGGCGCTCGCCCTGCTGGTCGTCGCGGCTCCGGGGGGCCCGGCGTCAAGCCCGGTGTCCGGTGAACTCGGGTCCGCTCCGCCCGGCGACCTGGGGGCATCTCCCCCCGGCTGGGTGCTCGCAGCGGCGGGACTCATCCTGGCGGTGCTCGGCCAGCTGCTCGGCCGGGGCTCCGGGGCCGGCCTGTACGCCTTCGCCGTGCCGCTGCTGGCCGTGCGCTACGTCCTGGTTCCCCTGGCGGGGTCCGGCGGGTTCGTGCACGCGCTGGCCATGCAGAGCGGTGCGCTCTACTTCTTCGCCCGGGGGCTGGTGCGGCTCGCCTTCCCCACCTCGGCGGAGGGGAACCTCTCCGCCGGGCCGCTGGTTCACCGGCCGGTGCCGGACCGGATCGTGGGCCTGGTGGAGGCGACGTGCCGGCGCCGCGCACTGCCGTACGCCACCCGGGAGGACGGGAGCCGCGACGAGGGGGCGATCGCCGTCCGCTGCCACCGGGAGGAGGTCGGCGACCTGGCCGAACGGCTGCGGGCTGCCCTGAAGGACCACCCTGTCGCGATGGAACCGGGCCTCCGCATCGGGGACGAGGTGGAACTAGTCATCCGCATGAACGCCGACGCTTCAAAGCCACGCTGACGGCGTTTTCCAGCAAGAATTGATCCCGGGCCCCGGTGGACAGGGCCCGGGATTGGTCTATCATGGAGACGTCCGGCAGTACACAAGGGCATTCCGGGGATTGCATCTTTATACACATGGAGTTATGATTATGCAACAAGAACCAGGGCGGGGGGCCGGAGCTATGACGATACGTGTTGGGATCGCCGGGGCCACAGGGTACGCCGGCGTGGAACTGATCCGGCTGCTGGCGCTGCACCCCGAGGTCGAGGTGGCGGTGGCCGGCACCGAGAGCTACCAGGGGCAGCACCTGGCCGGGGTATACCCCCATCTCGGCGGCCGGGTGGAGCTGGTCGGGCAGGAGGCAACGCCCGAGGTCCTGGCGGCGTGCGACGTAGTCTTCACCTCGCTGCCCCACGGCCTGACCATGGCCCTGGCGCCGGCCGTGCTCGCGGCTGGCCGGCGGCTGATCGACCTGGGCGCGGACTTCCGCCTGCGGGACGTGTCGCTCTACCAGCAGTGGTACAAGACGGAGCACACGGCGCCTGACCTGATGGCCGAGGCCGTCTACGGCCTGCCGGAGCTCTACCGGGAGCAGATCCGGGGCGCCCGCCTGGTCGGCAACCCCGGCTGCTACCCGACCGCCTGCGCGCTGGCGGCCGCGCCGCTCCTGAAGGCCGGCATCGTGGAGACCGCCGGCATCATCTTTGACGCCAAGTCCGGCGTCTCGGGCGCCGGGCGCGGGGTGAACCTCGGCGTTCACTTCTCGGAGGTCAACGAGAACTTCAAGGCGTACAACATCGCCGGGACCCACCGGCACACGCCGGAGATCGAGCAGACCCTCTCCGACCTGGCCGGCGAGCCGGTGGTGGTCAGCTTCACGCCGCACCTGGTGCCCATGACGCGGGGCATTCTGGCCACCGGCTACTTCACGCTGAAGACCGGCCGCACCACCGAGCAGCTGGTCGACCTGTTCCGCGAGTTCTACGCCGGCGAGCCCTTCGTGCGGGTGCGTCCGGCGGGCGACCTGCCCATGACGAAGCAGGTCTGGGGCTCCAACTACTGCGACATCGGGCTCAGGGTCGACCCGCGCACGGGCAGGGTGCTGGTCATCAGCGTCATCGACAACCTGGTGAAGGGGGCCGCCGGCCAGGCCATCCAGAACATGAACCTGCTCTTCGGCCTTCCCGAGACCGCCGGACTGCTGAACGCGGCGCCGGTCTATCCCTGACCGGGCCGCGTCCGACCGGGCCGGCCGCCTCCGGCCGGTCCGCCTGACCCGACCGTCCCCGACCGATCTTCCCGGGAGGAGTGTGCATGCTGTTTCGGAAGGCCGTCATGGCCGACATTCCCGCCGCCCACGAGATCATCAACGGTTACGCCGCCCAGGGGCTGATGCTCCGGCGGCCGCTGATGATGCTCTACGAGTCCGTGCGCGACTTCACGGTGGCGATCGACGACGACGGCGAGGTGGTGGGCGTCGCCGGCCTGCACATCATGTGGCGGGATCTGGCCGAGATCCGCTCCCTCGCGGTGCGCCCCGGCTTCACCGGCAAGGGGGTGGGGCGCGGCCTGGTGGAGAGCCTGCTGGGGGAGGCCCGCGGCCTCGGCCTGAAGCGGGTCTTTGCACTCACCTACCAGCCGGTCTTCTTCGGCAAGTGCGGGTTCGAGGTCGTGCCGAAGGAGAGCCTCCCGCAGAAGGTCTGGAAGGAATGCATTTACTGCGACAAGTTCCATAACTGCGATGAGATCGCGATGGTGCGGCTGCTGGTGCCGCCGGAGGAACTGGACGAGGAGCCCTACGAGATTCCGCTGGTGGCCCGGCCGAACTGGGTGAAGGGATAGGTGAGGAGATGCAGAACGTGGCAGGTGGCGTGACGGCGCCGGCCGGTTTCACGGCGGCCGGTGTGTGCGCGGACATCAAGGGGAAGGGCGGCACCAAGAAGGACGTGGCCCTGCTCGCCTCCCGGGTCCCCTGCACGGCGGCGGGCGTCTACACCACCAATCTGGTGAAGGCGGCGCCGGTGCTGCTGACACGGGAGCGCACGGAGGCCGGGCGGCTGCAGGCGGTCGTGGCCAACTCGGGCAACGCCAACGCCTGCACCGGTGAGCAGGGGCTTCGGGATGCGGCGGAGATGGCGCGCCTGGCCGCCGAGGCCCTGGGGATCAGCCCCGAACTGGTGGGGGTGGCCTCCACGGGCGTGATCGGTGTGCCGCTGCCGATGGACCGGGTGGCGGCGGGCATCGCCGCCGCGGCGGCCGCGCTCTCCGAGGCGGGCGGAGACGATGCGGCCCTGGCGATTATGACCACCGACACGTTCCCGAAGCAGACCGCGGTGCAGGTGACCATCGGCGGCGCGACCGTCACCATCGGGGCCATGGCCAAGGGGTCCGGCATGATCCACCCCAACATGGCGACCATGCTCGGCTTCGTCACCACCGACGCCGACGTGGACGCCGCCGCCCTGCGCAGCGCGCTGCAGGAGGCAACGGAGCGCTCGTTCAACATGATCACCGTTGACGGCGACACGTCGACCAACGACATGGTCGTCGTCCTGGCCAACGGTCTCGCGGGCAACCCGCGGATCACGGCGGACTCCGTCCACTACCGGGAGTTCGCCGACGCGCTGGCGGCCGTGCTCATCCACCTGGCGAAGGAGATCGCCCGGGATGGCGAGGGTGCGACCAAGCTGATCGAGGTGCGGGTGAAGGGGGCTCCCACGCTCGCCGACGCCCGCAAGGCGGCCCGGTCGGTCTGCGGCTCCAACCTGGTGAAGGCCGCGGTCTTCGGCGAGGACGCCAACTGGGGCCGCGTGCTGGCTGCGCTGGGCTACTCGGGAGCGCAGTTTGACCCTGCGAAGGTGGACCTGTGGCTGGGCGACGTGCAGATGATGCGCGCCGGCGAGCCGCTGGCGTTTGACGAGGAGACCGCCGCCCGGGTGCTGAGCCGGAAGGAGGTCGTCTTCACCGCTGACCTGCACGCCGGCGACGCCGAGGCCACCGCCTGGGGCTGCGACCTGACGTACGACTACGTGAAGATCAACGGCAGCTACCGCACCTGACAGATTGTGCTGCGTGCAACGAGGCGGCGGCGTGGGCTATCGCTCACGCCGCCGCCTTTTTCTGTCGCTTCAGCCTACCGCACGTCGTACTTGCGCAGCAGGTCGTCCAGGGCCTCCCGCAGCAGGACCGACTCCTTCTTCCCCAGCTGTTCCGCCAGCTTCTTCAGGCGGGCGACCTTGGAGGTGGTGTAGTAGCACGAGCACAGGACCATCTCCTCCCGGGAAGGGAGCGCGACGCTGTTCCGGCCGGCCTCCTTGGCCTGGTACAGGGCCTGACCCGCTTGCTGCGTGAGTCCGTCCAGGTCCTTTGCGTCCCGCGGGACGTTGGCCACGCCGATGCTGATCGTCGGGTTCATCTCCGGCCACTCCCGGGCGGCTTTCGCGGCGAAGTCGGCGCGCAGGGCCTCCATCTGCAGGAAGGCCTTCTCCAGGCTGGCACCGGGCATGAGGACGGCAAACTCGTCGCCGCCGACCCGGCCCACCGTCCACCCCAGGTCCTCGGCGCGTTCCCGGAGCATCTCGCCCAGCAGCGCGATCAGCCGGTCGCCGGTCGCCCTCCCCGCCCGGGCGTTGATCTCCCGGAACCCATCCAGATCCAGCGAGGCCAGCGAAACGGTCTCCTCCTCGGCGAGGGCGGTTCTGAGCGCATCCCAGAAGGGCTGACGGGTGAGAACCCCGGACAGCGCGTCGATCACCAGACATACCTCCTTATATAGCGAACGATATATATACATTGTGATCTATACACTGGGCTGTCAAGACCTGGCTCGGGTCAGTGGCTGTCAAGCAGAAGTGGGTGCGTCGGACTTCCAGAAGTGTTCTGTATCTATTTCGGGTAGGAGCCGAACGTTTTGTTCTACCCTTTGCTTTTTTCTCCCACTAGTAGCCGGCCA